>Ga0067045_1028624_pt1 | contig 30060 bp, 28 predicted proteins | sample TerdegcTABiofilm_FD_59184 | JGI IMG/M metagenome (GOLD analysis project Ga0067045, IMG submission 59184) | Combined Assembly of (Gp0054472, Gp0054536) Wastewater bioreactor microbial communities from Singapore -Terephthalate degrading...
GCCGCCGAAGGCGGCGGGGGTGTACTCTATTTTCATTATGAAATTTTTTTAGGAATTATTGCTGAAACAATTTTATTGTTTATGCAACGTTAGCCATTATTAAAAAATATTAAGTGTTTGAATTCCTTATATGTATACAGTATTCTTACTCAAAACCTGTTGCCAGAGGTAGTATATGCATGTTTTAGATAATGATATCAGCCTTGTTGAGGTAAGTCCTGGAAAATTTAAAGGTACTGGTTCGTTTTCAGAAATAAATTTTTTAATGGCAAAAGTTGTTACTATGAGCTATCGTACATGGTATTATAGATTTTAATTTTTATAAGGAAGGTCCTATATGAAAAAAACCATACTGACAATAGTGGTGTTTATTACAGGCATTACGTCAGTTTTTGCCCAAACTATTAAACCAGAAATTACAAAAGTTATTGTTTATTATGACAGTGCATTGGTTAAGAAAGAAGCTAAGGTAAATTTGCATAAAGGTGAAAATTTGATAACCATAGAGGGGCTACCTGCATCATTGGTTAATGAATCAGTACAGGTGGTTGTTAAAGGTGCTATGTTGCATAATGTTTCTGTCCAAACAACCTATCTTAAAAAAGGGGATGCCCAACGCATTACCACACTCAAGGAAAAGCTTGAATCAATCAATGCCCAGATTAATGCAAAGCAAAATGAGATTCAGGCGTTGAGCATAGTCCTTGAGTATATAAAAAAAGGTAGCACATCGCCATTTACGGTTGCCATGACTGCAGCGCAGATGCAATCAATACTGCAATTAATTGAACAGCATAGTAGCCAGAGCTATAAAAAGATAGCTACGTTGCAGCAGGAACTGCAAAAACATAAAGAAGAAAAAGAGCGGCTGGAAAAAGAGCTCTCGCTTCTTAATGGAGATGAAGCCACAAAATCATTACAGTTGGTTATTGTGCATACAGGTCAGGATAGTGCAATGGTAATAATCCAGTATATTACAGGAAATGCAGGATGGAATATGGAATATGATGCGCGTGCAAATACTGAAACACAGACAATTGAAGTTATATGCAATGCTCGGGTGTATCAAAAAACTGGTGAAGACTGGAAGGATGTTTCTTTAGAGCTATCGACTTCAAAGCCTTTTTTTGCAACTCAAAAGCCCACACTGAATCCATGGTATTTAGATATTTACCAGCCCTCGTATTATTATAAAGAATCAGCCAAAAGCATGAAACTAAAGAGTGAGGATGCAGAAGCACCACAGGAAGCTGAAGAAATGCCCGAAATGCAGGAAGAGCGTATTGCATTTTCATTTCAGGTAAAGGGTGCAAAAACCATTCCATCCGATGGCAATGCCTATAAAATACCTGTAGCAACGGCAACAACGGATTGTACAGTGCGTTATGCAACTGTTCCAAAAGTGCTTCCGTATGTTATGCTTGAAGGTGAATTCCCCAATCCATTTGATTTTCCTATGCAGGGTGGAAAAATGAATGTGTATCTCGATGGCAAATATGTAAATTCATTTAATCTTAATAAACTCTTCATACCAAAGGATTCAATAACCATAGCACTGGGTGTTGATGAAAGCCTTTTGGTTGAAAGAAAACTTTTAAGCAAAAAGACTGAATATAAAGGTCTGGTGAGTAAAACCAGGCGCATAGAATATGTATATTCTATTAAACTTGCCAATGGGAAAAAGCGTGATGTTACTGTTACAGTCCAGGATGCAATTCCTGTTTCGCAAAATGAAAAGATAACTGTTACCCTTATTAACAAAAACAGCATTGGTGCTAACATTGATAATGAGGGAAAAGCAACGTGGCAAGTACAGCTTCCCCCTAATCAGAAAAAAGAATTAACAATACACTTTGCAGTGGAATACCCTGAATCTGTACAGGTTACTGGTTTGGAGTAATAGCCCTTGAAAAAACATAGGAAGCTTTTATTATCTATTGCTGACAGGTTTACAGATAAACGTATTGCCCCACCGTGTATGTATGCAGGCAACTGTGGTGGCTGTGCACTTCAGCATTTTGATTACAATACACAGCTTGAAATAAAGAAAGAGTATTGTAATACTCTGCTGAATACGGTAGCTTGTGTTGATACAGTTGAACCTTCCAAACCGTTAGGGTATAGAAACCGTATGGATTATGTAACAGCCTTTGGAAAGATTGGTTTACGCAGGCAAGGAAGCTTCAAACACGTTGTTGACCTGCACGATTGCCTTCTTTTGCAGAATACCAGCAGGCGTATATTTGCCACAATACGTGAAAAACTTTCCGGTGTGCAGGATTATGATTATCTGGTCCATAAAGGGTACCTGCGCTATGTGGTATTACGGCAGGGATTTAATACAGGCCAGGTAATGGTAAATTTTGTTGTGGCGCGGCAAGAGAACAATCTTGAAGCAGTCATTAATGCCGTGTACAGTGATGTTGATTCCATATCACTTATTTTGAGTGATGGGCTGGCAGATTTAAGTTACGGGAAAGTATTTGAGGATATAAAGAAAGGATATATTGAAGAATCACTGGATGGCATCATCTATCAAATAACACCTAATTCATTCTTTCAGGCAAATACATGTATGACACAGATAATGTACAGAGAAATTGCAAAGCAAGTCTATGGCAATGTGCTTGATATGTACTGTGGTGTGGGGAGCATAAGCCTTTATGTTGCTAAACAGGTGGAATGTGTTACTGGTGTTGAAACAAACCATGAAGCTGTTAGGGTAGCAGGGCACAATGCCACACTTAATGGGATGAACAATGTATCGTTTGTGCAAGCAGATGCGCTGGAATATCTTAACAGCTATGGTGTTCACTATGATGTGGTTGTGGTTGATCCTCCGCGCACCGGACTAGGTCCTAAGGTTGTTACAAAGCTTATGGAATCGGGTGTTGGCAGAATTGTGTATATGTCATGCAATCCTGTAACCTTTACACAGGATGCAGCAATGCTTGTTGACAGGTATACACTTGCATGGTGTAAGGCATATGATATGTTTCCCCAAACACCCCATCTGGAATTACTAGCTGTGTTTGACAAAAAGTAACCATGCATTACAGCACCTCACAGAAAGCCATACAGCGCCGAATAGCTCAGCATGTAATCCACAGGCCCCATACGTTTTTTGCAGTGGTACAGCCAGGTTTTGAAGAAATAGCCAAAAAAGAATTAGAGCTATTAGGTATACAGGGGTGTACTGTTACAAAAGGTGGAATTACATTCAGGGGGACCTTAGAACACTGTTATACAGCAAATTACTATTCACGGGTTGCAACGCGTATACTTATGCGCCTTACCCATTTTAGGGCATATCATTTTAATGAGATCTATAGAACTTTAAAAGAATTCCCGTGGGAGCTATATATACAGGGGCAGACAATTGATGTTGAGGTAAGCGTCCATAAATCAAAACTGCACCATACTGAAAGAATTAGCCAGGAGGTAATAAAAGCAATAGAAAAGCGTCTGTCTATGTTTAGCATACCGTGCAATGCAACTTCAGTGCAAAAGGTACTTGTGCGCTTTGACCATGACGAGTGCATGGTAAGTTTGGATTCAAGCGGAGAGCCATTATACAAGCGGGGATATAAGCAGCATATCAGCCAGGCACCACTTCGCGAAACAGTAGCAGCAGCACTGTTATATGAATCCAATGTATATGACTGCAATACCATCATTGATCCCATGTGTGGCAGTGGCACATTCCCCATTGAGGCATGGTGCATGCTTCATAATGTTCCACCGGGATCTAACCACACCTTTGCCTTTATGTACTGGCCATCATTCAGTGAGCACGTATTCACTAACATTATATGTAACAAACCATGTGAGCACAGGGATATAACTATTATAGCTGGTGACAGTAACCCTGATATGGTTGCTATCACCCAGCAAAACAGCATGAAAGTAGGCGCTCACCTACAAACCTATACCGGTGATTTTTTAAAAGAGAAGAAAGCAATCAGTGGAAAAGTTTTATGCACTATCAATCCACCCTATGGGAAGCGTATTAAAACTATTGATACTATAAAACTATATAAACGCCTTGCATATATTTTTAACGAATGGTATCCAGCGTGGAGTTTTTGCGTGTTAATCCCTTCAAGGATTAAAGAAGTATTTACAATTCCTGCTGATAAGGAAATATATTTCAACCATGGAGGGCTGCCCGTTACTGCTTTAATTGTATACAGAGGGCGATACTAACGGTAAACATTTGGTGTAAATATCATCCTGGCTGCTAATATGGCGCACTGTAGTACACTTGCGTTTGGACAAACCAGTAAGCACGATTATGTAATTTAAGAATATTGCTTCTGACGATTGAATCGCGATTGTAATGGTAGCCACATAGAGGTGTGTATGTAATTGTACGTCAAAGCTACTTTGCTTTTTACAAACCGAATATAATCTAAGGTTGATACTATCTTATCAGCTACCATTACTATCCATGATTCAGGATAGCGGGGGGGAAGTGGTGTAAGTGGCCACATGTGTCGCAGTATACTGTCTTTTTCCTTTGGGCCCAGCACAAAATGGTTTAATGCATTGTTGAGTGCAATGCGCGGGTGCCTGAATCCATGAAGCCTGGGACCGCCAGTGCGCCAGTTGTACATGAAGAAATCATGCAGCAATGCACCGCGTGTTGTTGCAACGTAGTCAAGTTTTAAAGCTACAGCTAATCTATATGCTAACCATGCTACTTCCAGCGTGTGATGATAGCATGTTGTTGTTCCATGATGGGTGTAATACTGCAGGGATTGAAAATCCTCATTGTGAAGTATATCCTGTATAAATGGTAGCAAGAACAACCTTTTATTTTCCATAATTCTCCTGTATGCAAGTATCAGTTGTGTTTTTCGTTTTTATTACGAATGGTGCTGATTAGTGCAGTATATCTCTTTTTGAATAATCTCATAATTTTATTTGCTTGTAGAGGTTTTATAATTGAAAATTTTTTTCTGTATGAAAGAGCCGTATCCACAAAACCGCGCAATGAGATGAGAGCATCATTCTGAAATTTAATAAGTCCCAACCTATACTGGATGGGATTAAAAACAGGCAATCGTGCATGGAGTAATTTTTGTACAATAGTATGGGTTACCATATAATCAATAATCATGAATGTTATGCCAAAGCTTATTGCTGTATTAATGATAACCGTATTCAGTGAAGCAACAAAATAGCTAAACAGGGGCAAAATAGCAAATTCAAATGCTAACGCTAACATACCCCATATAACCGAAAATGGTAAGCATACATGTCCCTGTATATTCAGGGGTTCATCGGTGTAATCCCAGTATCGTTTGCCAGTTATTATATACAGGATAGCACCGGTTACGTATTCAAGCAGGCTTAATGCTATAAAATAAATGGCAAATTTATATAATACGGGAATATGTGCGGTGGCATACGCAACTGAGGTAATAACAAGAGCGCCGGTGCCATAGATAGGCAGGTATGGCCCTGTTAAAAAGCCAGGATTTACAAAACGTTTATTGGTTAGTGAGCGGTAAACAACCTCTAACATCCATCCTGCAACTGAAAAAACAATGAATTCAAACAGCATCACATTAAGCTGTGCCATTATGTTCCTCCTTTGCCTTATTTTTAAAGAATGTCTCTGAAATAAAATTGATGCTGTCATTCAATGAATCCATTGAAAACGAGATGTTTTTAATGGATGATTCCATGCCTTTGAGTAGTAGAAGCAGTGTATGAATTATCTGGTTACTATCGCCGCTTTTTAATAATCCTTTTACGGATGCCTGCTGTACTATTTTTTGGAGAAGATGTTCTTCCTTTTGACTGAGTTCTTCTTTTAATTCGTTATCCTGCAGCGCGGGGTCGTTAATGAAAGGGTTGGTGATAAAAAGGCGTATGTGCTCCTGGATTAATGATTTGATTACATCTATAGGATTTATGGCTGTTTCAGCAGTTTTCAGTAAACGCGATTCAAATTGCTGTATTTTTTGTGTAATTAAGGCCTTAAGCAAACCTTCTTTGTTGCCAAAATAATTATAGATAGTGGCTTTGGCAACCCTGGCATCGCGGGCTATGTCATCAACCGCTGTTTTTTTTATGCCAAAACGGTTAAACATTGCTTCGGCAGTGGTTAAAATCTGTTGTTGTTTTCGTTTCGTCATAGTTTTGTACTTTTATACTATTTTAGTATAAAAATACTATAATTTATTCCTAGTGACAATAAAAATTTTTTGGAGTAAGTAATTTTTTTAAATTATGAGCGATAGTTACCGGTAAAAACCATACGTGTGGGAAATGGGGTCAGAGCACTATATCAAATCCTGTGTTTGCTTTGTCTCTGCATAATAAGAAAATATAGGGGTTCATGCGGAGAATGCTGGGGATATGACAGAATTCCTGGTTGTTGGGGTCAGAGCAGTATAGTGTAGTGAAAAGTGCAATACGGATAATCCGATGTTTAGTTTCATTGTATCATATTAACTATAATAAATATATCAATAATGATGAAGAATTGATGGTTATCATGGTAATAACATTCACAAAAATATGCTATTCGTTGTCTGGATTATTGTTAAAATACAGTCATTTTGTTCAGATTTAAAAAATGCTTGTATTTTTTTAGGTGCTTATTCAAATGGTCATAACCGTAGTATGATAATAAAAACGAATTTTAGTATAATTAAAATAGTTAAATAAGGTTAAAATGTCAGTAATTAAACGAGCGCTTATAAGTTTATCAGATAAATCAGGAATAGTACCGTTTGCATCAAAGCTTAAAGAGTTTGGAGTTGATATTTTATCTACCGGAGGCACAGCAAAACTGTTACGCGATTCTGGTATTGCTGTTACAGAAGTTTCAGACTACACTGGTTTTCCTGAAATGATGGATGGCAGGGTTAAAACATTGCACCCAAAGATACATGGAGCACTTTTAGGATTGCGTGATAATCCTGAACATATTGCTGCAATGCAGAAACATGGTATTATTCCCATTGACATGGTTGTCATCAATTTATATCCATTTAAGCAGACAGTGGCAAAGGGGTGTACTCTGGAAGAAGCCATAGAAAATATAGATATTGGCGGCCCGGCAATGCTGCGCTCATCAGCAAAAAATTATAAATATGTTACCGTTATCGTGGACCCATCTGATTATGAAGCTGTGCTTAAAGACATGGAAGCAAATAATGGTGCTGTTTCAGAAAAGACAAATTTCAGATTGGCAATTAAGGTTTTTGAGTTGACATCAAACTATGATTCAATGATTGCTTCATATTTGAAAGAACAATTTAAGAATGCGTAGGGGTTACACCGCAGTATAGCGGTGCCCATAATGTGCATATTACAATATAAACATCGGAGGTAATAGATGGCAGAAGTTACATTAAAAGAGATTTACCCGGTTCCTGAGAAATTCCGCAAGAAAGCGTATATAAAGAGCCGGGAAGAGTACGAAAAGATGTGGAAAGAATCACTGGCAAATCCAGAAGGTTTCTGGGGAAAAATTGCCGAAGAGTATGTTACCTGGTTCAAGAAATGGGACAAGGTAATGGATTGCAACTATGGCACCACAGCAAAGGACTTATGGGTACGTTGGTTTGTCAATGCAAAGGTAAACGTATCCTACAACTGTCTTGACAGACATCTGGAAAAACGCGGCAACCAGGTTGCACTGATCTGGGAAGGCAATGAGCCCACCGAAGACAAAAAGTTCACCTACAAACAACTGCACGAGCAGGTATGTAAGTTTGCCAATGTATTGAAAAAGAATGGTGTAAAAAAAGGTGACCGCGTTACATTCTTCCTTCCTATGATTCCTGAGCTTGCCATTGGTATTTTAGCATGTACACGAATTGGTGCTATCCACTCGGTAGTATTTGGTGGTTTCTCTGCTGAAGCGCTTCGTGACCGAATTCAGGACTGTAAATCAGAAGTTGTAGTGTCCTGCGACGGTACGTTCCGTGGTGCAAAGGCTGTTCCACAGAAAGACACTGCTGATAAAGCTATTGCTGAATGTCCAACTGTTCGCCTGCACATCGTTGTAAAACGGGTTGGCGACAAGATCCAGGTTAACTGGAATGACAAAATGGATAAGTGGTATGAAGAAGAAATGGCAAAGGTTGATGCCAATTGTCCAGCCGAAGAAATGGATGCGGAAGATCCACTATTCATTCTTTACACCTCTGGTTCTACAGGGAAACCAAAAGGGGTAATGCACACAACCGGTGGGTATTTAACATACGTTGCATTTACCCATAAGATGATTTTTGATTATCATGACGGTGATATATACTGGTGTACTGCTGACATCGGATGGGTAACAGGACATTCATATATTGTATATGGCCCGCTTGCAAATGGTGCAACTACCATAATGTTTGAAGGTGTTCCAACCTATCCGGATTTTGGACGTTTCTGGGCAATCGTTGAAAAATACAAAGTTAATATTTTCTACACTGCTCCAACCGCTATACGAGCACTGGCAAAAGAAGGCGACAGCTGGGTTGATAAACATGATATTTCTTCCATTCAGTTGTTAGGTTCAGTTGGTGAGCCTTTGAATCCAGAAGCATGGAACTGGTATTATCATAAGATAGGCAGGGGTGAGTGTCCAATAGTTGATACATGGTGGCAGACAGAAACCGGCGGTATTTTAATTACCCCGCTTCCTGGTGCTATTGATATTAAGCCAGCTATGGCAACGGTACCATTCTTTGGCGTTGAGCCTTGTATTGTTGATGACAATGGTACTGAACTAGAAGGCGTGTGCTCAGGTAACCTGTGTATTAAGAGATCATGGCCAGGCCAGATGCGAGGAGTATACGGAGATCCAGAAAGATTCTTCAACACATACTTTACACAGTTCCCTGGCAAGTACTTTACCGGTGACGGCTGTAAGCGCGATAAAGACGGCTACTACCAGATAACAGGACGTGTTGATGATGTTATCAACGTATCTGGTCACCGTATGGGTACTGCAGAAATAGAATCAGCTCTTGTTGCTCATCCAAAAGTTGCTGAGTCTGCAGTTGTTGGCTATCCTCATGAAATTAAGGGTCAGTCAATCTACGCATTCGTAACGTTGAAGACTGGTGTAGAGAAATCTGATGAACTTAAGAAAGAGCTTGTAGCCCATGTTCGTAAGGAGATTGGGCCTATTGCAACTCCTGAAATGATTCAGTGGGCAGATGCTCTTCCAAAAACCCGTTCGGGCAAGATTATGCGTCGAATCTTAAAGAAGATTGCAGCTGGCGAGTTTGACAAATCAGGAATGGGTGATACTTCAACACTGGCAGATCCTACTGTTGTTGATACTCTCATCAATGATGCAAAGAAGTTACAGGGTAAGTAAGAAAAATCCTATCTAACGGCGGAGCATAAGCTCCGCCGTTAAATTATATACTCACCATTCTATCCCTTTTCGTGCATTGACCCCCTTCTCATAATAATGTTTGGTGTCTTTCATTTCAGTTATAAGGTCACAGTAAGGATGCAGCTTTTTTGGAAGATATCTGCCGGTCAGTATTAATTCTACATTATCTGGCCTGGTTTGTATTAATGTAATGATATCTTTAATGGTGATTAGCTTGAAATGCAACGCAGTCAGTATTTCATCACAGATAATTATTTCATAAGAACTATCGCCGCATGCTTCCATGCAGTGGTTGTATGCTTTGCGTACTAATGCTTTGTATTCAGTATCATTGTTGCCAGGAATATAAAAGTTTTTGCTACCGCATGTTACAATGGTTATTAAATCGTTAAATCGCTTGAGTGCTATCTGTTCCCCGGACTTTTGCCCCTTTAAAAATTGAATGATAATTGAATGCTTGCCCCAGCCGGCCGCTCTAATAGCTAACCCAATGGCTGCAGTTGTCTTTCCTTTGCCATTGCCGGTGTAACATTGGACAAAACCTTTCATGGTTATACCTTTTTCTTTAGAGTGAGCATCATGATGCCAGATACCAGTACCATACATGAAAGTATCACAAATGATACTTCAAATGAACTGGTAATATGTTTAATAATGCCTATAAGATATGGGCCAATATACCCGCCAATATTTCCGGATGAATTGATAAGGCCAATAGCACCAGCAGCAGCTGCACCGGAAAGAAATGTAGTTGGATATGACCACCATACACCAAACGGACCAAAAACACCAATAGCTGCCAGACATACAAATACCATATTTACTGAAGGATCTTTTATGAAAACACCAACGCCAAGCCCAATAGCAGCAATGCCCAGTGGAACTGCACCATGCAGGCGCTTTTCACCAGTTTTTGACGATGAGTGGCCAATATACACCATGACAATAAGAGATAACGTCATGGGAATGGCAAGAAGAAGCCCAATGGCTATATTTGACCAGCCTGATAATTCTTTGATGACAGTTGGCATCCAGTAATTGAAACCCCAGAAGCCGGTTATCCATAAAAAATAGATGAGTGCTAGTTTCAATACTTCTTTATCTTTAAGTGCCTGCCACACTGTGTAATGCTGGGCTTTTTGTGTTTGTTCTTGCGATAGCTCATTTGATAAATACTTCTTTTCGGCATATGTAAGCCAACTAACCTGCTGTGGGTCGTTTGAAAGTATAAAGTAGAGAAGTATTCCAAATACTAGTGCTGGTATTGCTTCAAATATAAATAAAAGTTGCCAGCCTTTAAGGCCAAAAGCTGATATATCCAGTAAAAACCCCGCAAGAGGAGATCCTATAATTGCTGAAACCTGAAGTGATGTAAGCATAAGGGCAATAGCTTTAGGGCGCTCTTCAGGTGTAAACCAGCGTGGTATGATGCTTGCATATAATACCGGATAAAAGCTTGCCTCAGCACTGCCCAGTAAAAAGCGCAGCAAATAAAAATGCCATGGTTTGGTTATAAATGCCATGAAAAATGAAACCATACCCCAGGTAATCATGATACGCATAAGCCACCCTTTGGGATTCCACTTTTCAGCAATGATTGCTCCGGGAATTTCAAAGAGTATATATCCAATAAAAAAAATGCCGGCACCCATGCCAAAGATTTCGGCAGAGAATCCCAGATCCTTATTCATAGTGAGTGCTGCATAAGCTATATTGACTCGGTCTAAATATGCAATGATTGAGCCAACAAAAAGCGGGAGCAATACATGAAGATAGCGCTTTCTGTTTAATGGTGCAATGTTAATGGTATTCATGACAGGGCTGCCTCAATTCATAAGTAAAATTTCATTCATATTCCAAACCATAGAGGGAAAGGAATACATATAAAGAATAATCCTTTTGAATATTTGCTCATAGTGGGTTATAGATAATATAAAAATGCAAATGTTTTTATAAAAAAATTATCAGTATTTATTTATTAATATTTTTCAGGCAATACGTGCTATATTATCCCGCAGCCAGAGGATATGGGAGTGTATACAACATTTTATTTCTGGCAACGTACGCACGGATATTACGAGAGGAATAGACAATTGTTTGGTCTATATTATTTGCAGATGATAGATAGGGGATTAGAATTTACCATTTTCAGTATGGTTAGCATGATAGAGAATATCCGCGGTTTGGATATACAATACTTCCACACTGTGAAAGGCCTTGATATAGCGTAAGTTTTAACTAAAATATAGGATAAATGGACGGCATGGGCTATACTAAATATATTGTAAAATATGGATATGCTAATTTGTACTAATAGATTTGCAGTTATTTTATTGCAATTTATTGTCACTAGAGCATAATTATTGTTGATGTTGCTAATTACATTGTATACTATAGGTACTGAGAGCCTTTGAATAACACTTTGTGAGGTTCCTATGGAAACAAACTATACAGCCCGCCAGGTTCTGGAAATAAAATCAAGTGGAACATATATTATATTATTTATTATAATAGCTGTCATTGCCCATATATTCCAGATATTGGGGAAAGTTGATATTCTTGAAATTTTACGGTTATCGTTTATCAGTAGCATTTGTATTTTACTGGCATATGTTATCTATAAAAGAAAAAAATTACTAAAAGCAACTGGTGTTTTTGAATGGCTTTTGGGCTTTATAAGCGTAAATATCCCATTAGTAGCCAAGTTTGCCTATGCACAAAAATATGACTGGACATTTGCTCTTGAGTCATATAATAGCTCAGTCCTTATGGTTATATTACTGGTTATGCTGCAACTGTATTTCGACGGGCGGCTTATGGCCTTTTATACTGGCTATACTGTAATAACATGGACTGCGTTTTTATTAGTGGCAATAGCTCATGGAGCAGATGTACACTGGGATGCAACACTTGATGGCAAGCCGGTTCACGGTTTTATAATATTTCGCGAGATCTTCTTCATCATGATTACTGCAGTATTTGGCATATTAGCTTCACGAAATATAAAAGTTGTGCAGCAGTATGATGACCAGTCCACAAGACAGCTATCTATAATCCAGCAGCAATCAGATGTGCAGCGACAGCTCTACGAAACTATAAAAGAAAAGGTAGCAGATTTACTAAAACAGGTAAAACAGCAGGATATTCTCACTGTAAAATTTAACGAAAAGATGCAGAATCAGGCTTCAACTTTTGAAGAGATATCGGCAACACTGGAAGAACTTCTGGGCTCAGCGGAAAGCATTGCACGCATTTCCGAGGAGCAGGTGGGCGGCAATGAGATGATGGAAACCATTGTCAGTGAGTTCAAAGTCATAAAAAACGAAACACGGCAAAATTTAGATAAAACAATCCAGGAAGTTGAAAATGTTGTTGCGCGTACAGGCAGTGCTAACGAAAGGATCAAAGAGGTAGAAGCAACCATTAATCAGATACGAGAGCAAAGTCAGAAAATAGGTGATACTATAAATGTAATAGTTGATATAGCAGATAAGATAAATTTACTGTCACTTAACGCTAGCATTGAGGCTGCGCGTGCAGGCGAGTATGGTAGGGGATTTGCAGTGGTTGCGGATGAAATTGGCAAACTGGCCTTTCAAACATCTGAGAGTATCAAAGATATTGAAAAGGTGCTGATACAGAGCACAAAAACTACTGAAACTGGTGTTGAAGTTATTCGTTCAACTGCTGAGATGTTAAAGGATCTGATTGCTCGTATGGCCGAAAGCTCATCAAAGATTAAAATACTGCAGGATAGTGTAACTGTTGAAGAGCGGTACATAAAAAATATCATTGACCAGATGGAAAAAAACGTTGAATTGGCAAAAAATATTGGTGCTGGTACTGAAGAGCAAAAAGCAGCAATTGAAGCAAGCGCAAAAGCCATTGAACATATGAATGAGGTTGTTTCTCAGATGGTTGATGAAATCCAGCAGCTTGCGCATACTTCCCGAAGCATTTTGAACAATGCAACAGCGCTTTTAGAAAAATCGCAGGGCGATAGTTCATTGGATTAATATCTAACTTATTTTCAAAACTATTATATAATGCAACAAAACAATACTACATACTGCATATTCTGTGACTTTGATGGCACTATAACTACCGTTGAGACATTTGTGGGAATGTGTAAAACCTTTGCTCCGGGTTTATTTGATGAAATTGGCAGAAAGATGTGGAATAAAGAGCTTACCATCAGACAGGGTGTGCGACAGTTACTTGAATCTTTACCCTCTTCATTATATAAAGATATGCTGGCATATATCGATGATAAAGAAATACGGCCGGGATTTGGAGAGTTTCTGGAATATTGCAATAATAGATCCATCCCTGTTATTATTATATCTGGCGGATTATACGATAGCGTGGTGCGAAAATTAGGCAATCTGAAAGAATACGTAACCGCAGTCTATGCAGCAAAGATTGATGCAAGCGGTGAGTATCTCAAAGTATATTCTGAGTATGAGCATGAAGGTGAACTGGTGGCAAAGGCTACCATTATGAGTAACTATCGCCACCCGTGCAAAATAGCTATTGGTGATGGTCCTACTGATATTGAGATGGCAAAGTATGCTGATATAGTGTTTGCCCGGGGCCTTTTAAAAAAGTTTTTACCAAAAGATAAAGAATACTATGAATGGGATGATTTTTTTGATGTTATGGATACATTATCGATTATACTAGAACAGAAAATTTTTTAATTGACTATTGTATAAATAGACTATAGTTACTATATAACCATTAACTAACTATATTAAAAAAATTATAATAACACAAGGAGGTTAATATGCGTAAAAGTGTAGTAGTTGTTATAGCATTACTGGTTGCTGTTTGCATGATGTCAGATGTTTTTTCGCTGAGTATTGGAGGCAAGGAGCTGGTAAAGAAAGGCACTGGCAAAAGAACAAAAGGGATATTAGGTACTGTGTATTATGCAACACTTTGGGTACCTGAAAGCCTTAAAACAGCTGATGCAAAAGCCATTGTTGAAGCTGATGAGCCAATGGCAGTAGTACTGGTTATAGATTCGGTATTGTTAAACAAAGAAAGATTTTTAGAAGCAACCAAAGAGGGTTTTGCACAGGCTGCATCAAGTGGATATGCAACTGCCAAACAGGACGCTTTCTTAAAGCTTTTTGATGCTGTTGAATTCAAGAAAGGTGATGTAATCCAGTTGGGATATGATCCCAAAGCAGGAATTACAGCAGTGTTTACTAAAACAGAAACAAAGAAAACAACCACATTGGGTTCTGTTGCAGGGCTTGATCTTAAGAAAGCATTGTTTGCAATATGGCTTGGACCAAAGCCAGTTCAGGAAAGCCTCAAGAAGGCAATGTTAGGAATGTAATTGAAAGCAAAGTGCATGTAAACTCTGTTGACGTCAAGGAACAGAGTTTACATGCATTATGTTATTTCTTCATAACTTCAATAAATCTATCCAATCTTCCTTTTTCCTGTGCTACTTTAATTCCCATCTCTGTTACGGTAGCTGGTATATCAGGTGTTGATGTTCTTTCAATTAATGTAATTGCATGTGAAGTGCAGACACTTGCACAAAGGCCACATCCAATACATTGTGATGCATCTACGGAAGCCATACCATTATCCATGCTTATAGCATTCATTGGGCATCGGCCATTTGCACATGCTTCACAGCCAGAGCAATTGTTTATATCAATTTTTGCTTCAAAGCGGCTTGTGCTGAATGCATTGATATTCCCGGCTTGAGTTCTTCCTCTAAGCACAGTACAGCAACATGGACAGCAATTGCAAATAACTGTGGCTCGGTCTTTGCTGTTATTGCTGGTATGAACCAGCCCGGCTTTCTCGCTTTTCATTAATGCATTGATGGTTTGGTCAACACTTGCCTTCCAGGCGTATCCACGGTCAACAAGGAATTCAGCAGCGCCATCAAATATCATGCACACATCAAGTGGTTTATCACATTTATGGACACTTACACGACATGCACAGTTGGTAAGTGCAATATAATGAGCTTTTTCAATGAGTTTTCGTGCTTCTTCAAAGGGATGAATAACAATGCCAGGTTCTATAGCAGTATCAACGGGCAATACTCGCATGAGCGGTGTGGGATTGCCACTGAATGAATTTCCTAATGCTTCATGATGGTACTTTTCCCACAGCTGTGCAAGCTTTTTATGCGTTTCGGTTGTCATGCCTTTCATAAAAGGAAATTCAAATAATCCTGGTATGGTTGGAACAAGCCCATAGAGTATTTCGTTATCCTTTTTTGTAGTGTAAATAATGGCTTTATTTGCCATTTGTTCCAGTATCTGGCGTGCTAATTCCATGTCCATATGCGAAGCTGCTGCAATATCTTTCACGGTTTTACCTTTAAAACTCATATACGTTGCAAGTTGAGCTTCCTGCGGAGTAAACAATAGGTGTAAAATTTCCATAAATGTTTTGGTTTTTGGAGCGGTGGATGGGTGTGAATCAAGTATCTGCTGTAATGTTTCATAACTATCCATATGGAACCTCCTTAAAAATATAAATGGTAAGTCTATATCTTCACTTTCACAGGAGCCAGAATGTTTTAAGCATATACTGTCAGAAAAAGATTCTTAAAATACATTCAGAATACCATGTGTTACCTATAATTTCCATTCATTATGAGAACCATCAGCAGAGATATGAATAATTCCTTACGTGATTGATTACATGCTACTTAATATTTGCCATAACCTTTTCTAAGAGTATAAAAAGATGTTGTTGTTCTTGCTCTGATAAATTATAGAAAAGCTTTTTATTCATTTTTTCAGAGATAGTTTTAAAAGATTTTTTTAAAGCCAGAGATTTATTGGTAGGGGCAATTAGAAAACTTCGTTTATCCTGTGGATTGACAATGCGTTTAAAATAGCCATGTTTTTCCATATGTTTTACAACAAGCGTGATTGTTGATTTATCTTTATAGGTATATGATGAGATGTCCTTTAATGAGAGGGGGCCTTTAAAGGTTACGATAACAAATACGTCGCCAAATGAAGGTGGTATATCGGTAATTGAAACTTTTTTTAACTCTTCAGTTAAAAATGTATGTGCCAGGTGTCTGATCCGTGATAAAGAATATATAAAATTTTGGCTGGTGATTTTCATATAGTTTTGTACAAAACTAAATTAGTTTGATAGTAAACTAATTATATAATGTAAAAAAGTCAATGAAATTTTATTTATCTACCAAAGAAAAAATGGAACTAAATGTTTTAAATCAGGGTCTAATGGTCAAAATTTGAGAAGCTACTATACTTGAAGGGGGATTAGTATGAAAAAAGTTTTTATGTATGCTCTGGCTCTGACACTTGTTACAACGGTTGCATTTGCACAGGGGCCAAAAGGGAAAGGGCAATGTTGTGATATGCCCATGAAAAAGGGTCCAATCTTTGGCGATGTAGAGCGGCTAAAGCAGGAATTGGGGCTTTCCGATGCACAGGTTGATAAGATAGTTGAAATCAATAATCTGTATGAAAAGCGTATGCTTGATATACGGGAAAAATTAGCTCCAAAAATGGTACAATTAAAAAAACTTTTACTTGAAGATGAAGTTGACATTAATGCAGTGCGAGCTAAACTGAAAGAGATAGGCGATTTACGGATTGAGCTTCATATACTGAGAATACAGCATGTTATGGATATTGAAAAACAGCTCAACAAAGACCAGTTAAAAAAGCTCAAAGCATACAAGCAGATGGAAATGCAAAGAATGGAAAAGATGCGCCCACATGGCCCAATGGGATTTGACGAACCAATGATGTAAGCGGTGAAGCGTGCACCATGAACGAAAAAGAATTTGCAATAATTGTTGGTCAAACAAAGGCAGTTGTGCTGCAAGCTGTTCACAGGCATCTTGCAGCACAGTTTTATGAGGCAATTGATGATGTAGTCCAGGAAACGTATATACGGGCTTACCGAAGTTTAGTTGCAGGAAAATTCAAGGAAAAGTCATCACTTGAGACGTGGCTGTATCGCATAGCGGCAAATGAGGCAAAACGTATGAACAAGAAGCTACTGCGACAGGAGCAAAAACTTCAAAGGCTTTCACATAGTATAGATTATTATCCTCCTGAGATTCACTACGATGAACTATCGCTCATGCCTGTTATTGAAAAGCTCCCTGAAAAGTATAAAGATGTTATAAAACTGAAAGCCCTGGGCAATGATGAAACACAGATTGCAGGTCAGCTTGGTATTCCCAAAGGTACGGTAAAATCGCGCTTATCCCGAGGCAAACTGATTCTTTATAAGTTGTTACAGGAGGAAGTATGAATACTACACATTTTGATAGAGCAATCAACGAGCGATTGGAAAGTAACGCGTGGGATAAAAAAATTGCTGCAGTGGTAGTAGCACGCGTAAAAAAACGAAATAGATTGTATATTTCCTTTGGGTCTATTGCTGCAGTAGTACTACTTGTGGTGGGGGTTGCATTTTGGCAAAGTTCACACGATTATTCTGACAGTGCATATAGCTTTATCCATGCACAGGCTAATGGTGTGTTTAAAAATGTTTTTCCCGAAGCACAATCTACTGATTTGACGTACAGTTATATTGATGAGCATGTGACAAACATCATTGATACAGCATTACTTGAGCGATAGTTCTAAAGAGTAACTGGCTCATCGCACCACTGTTGTTTTTCCCAGTTAAACCATTGATAGGGATGAAAAGATATTTTGTATTCCATAACGTTACAGCCAGGAACATAGTAACCTAAGTACAGGTAGGGAAGCCCTTTTTGATGGGCTAATTCAATGGCATAGAGGATGCTGTAAATTCCTGGACTTAAGTAAGCAAAATCTGAGTGATAGATACAGTAAATGGAACTTAATGCTTCATGTGTTTCATCGATGTAGTCGACAGCAAACAATTGTGACCTGCAATAGTATTCTATTTGGTAGGTGTTAGAACATACATCAAGTACATTTGACAATAAAAATTGCAGTGATGGCAGCTCTTTAAAACGGGATATGGAATGGTCTTCATATATGCTGTAAATTTTCCTTGTAAGGGTTAGTTCATTTATACAGGCACGTGTGTTTACATTTTTGCGTAAAGTCCTGCGCTGACTTTTTGTGGGCTTAAAATCAAATGTTTTAATCCTGACCGGGATGCAGAGCATACATGAATAGCAGGCTGGCTGAAAAAATGTATAGCCAAAATGTCGCCATCCCTGTGCTAAAAGTGTGTTGTGTTCTTCAGGCGAGAGGTTATACAGTACGGAATAGCGGTATGTCTTTGTTTTATTATGAAGATAGGGGCATTCTTCGGGATTGGCTATAAATGATTTTGCTGAAATTTCCATGGATCTAATATAATTACGAAAATGCATACATTGTCAATAATTTAAGAAAGGATTTTCAGAGAGTTTTTAAGAAAAAAATTATTGATAGCTTTACCTGGTAATAATGTAGTATTTAGCGGGTTGCTCCTGAATGTAAAAGTTACCAGCTAAACTGATAAAAATTAGCTCATGATGTCATTAACAGTCCTGATGAAATTGGGGTACGGCAATCTTAATTTTATAAATTAGATTACTTTGTCGTCACGATATGTTGGAACTCTTTGCAATAAATTTTTATGCTTACCTTTCAGGAAGTGTTTTATGTAACACAAGATACCCAAAAATCCCTGACAGCAGTGACCCTGCCAGGATCCCGACGCGTTCATCAAATAAAAGATTGCTACCAGTTTCTTCAAAAGCCAGTGAGCCAATAAAAAGACTCATGGTGAAACCTATACCACATAGTAGTGCAGTGCCATACAGCATCTTCCAGTTGGTTTGAGATGGCAGCGATGCTATACCAAGTTTCCACGCAGTGTAGCAAAACATAAATATGCCTGCCTGTTTGCCAATAAAAAGACCTGCTGCAATGCCAATGGGCACCCCATGCAAAAGCTTGAGAGCTGTCATCCCACTAAAATCAATTCCAGTATTGGCAAATGCAAATAGTGGTAATATAATAAAAGCTACAGCATGATGTACATCATGTTCAAATTCTCTCAGTGGTGAAGTTCCATCTTCTGATGTTAAAGGGATACATAATGCCAGTATAACACCTGCCAGTGTTGCATGAACACCTGATTTTAGCATGGCTGCCCACATTACAATTCCTATGATACCATATATGCTTTTTGAGGTAATGCCTTTTTTGTTTATGAACAATAATACCGGAATACAAAGAAGCGATACAGCAAGGGCGGTAAAAGAAAGATTTGCAGTATAAAAAAATGCAATGATAATGATAGCACCCAGATCATCAAAGATAGCAAGCGAAGTTAAAAATATCTTGATACTTAGTGGAACACGGTTGCCCAGTAATGAAAGAATACCTAACGAGAATGCAATATCGGTGGCTGCAGGTATTGCCCAACCTTTTAACGCTTGCGCGTCATTGTAATTAAATGCTGCATAGATAAGAGCAGGAAGGAGCATGCCTCCAGCTGCGCCAATAGCTGGCATTGCTACTTTTTTTATGTTCGATAGTTCCCCTTCAATAAGTTCTCTTTTAAGTTCAAGGCCAATCATGAAGAAAAATATTGCCATGAGCCCATCATTAATCCAGAGCAAAAGAGGTTTATCGATTGCAAAAGTACCAATTGACACTGCAAAACGAAGCTCAAGCATCATGGTGTATAACAGCTTGAAAGGTGAATTGGCAATAATCATAGCCAGTATGGTGGCAATGATCATCAAAATTCCACTTGCAGATTCCATTGCCAAAAACTGCTGGATAAAGGAGTTGGTATTTTTCATAAAGTATGTGCTCCTGTAGCATGAATAGTATAACCTGCTGGAAATAGACTCTATAGTATTGTGGTAATAATGGCAAGAGTTAAATTATTTATAAAAATTTAATTAAACGCAAACAGGTTTATAGATAGATTGTTTATCAGTGAAAAGATACAGGTGAAACGGTATAGAAGTACAATAAAAGTGTATTCATTTACCTGGATTTTACCGAAACGTAATAAGTGAGTAAAATTTTATTATGTAATAATTAAAATATATTGACAATTATGCATTGTGTGATTAATTGGAATCTAAAATAGGTGTATTTATTATGATATTTACAATGATTTCACGAACCCTTTATAACATAGCTAACCTTTTAGGACTACTACTATTGGGAAAAACCGCAACAGGGGTTTCGTGAGAGGTATTGGTATAGTGAAATTGTATGCCGCCACGGAAACCCCGTGGCGGTTTTATTTTATATGCACTGGAGGTGTAGAGGGATGAATCCCCAACGATTACTACAAAAAATTATTATCATGAAATTATCCTCTAAATTATGATATCAACTACAGGTAAAGGAGAAAGGATATGACAGTAACAAAATCAAAACAAAATAAAGTATTTATATTTGATACAACGTTACGTGATGGTGAACAGGCGCCTGGTTTTAGTATGAATATTGATGAAAAACTTCATTTTGCTGACCAGCTTGTAAAATTGGGAGTGGATATTATTGAAGCTGGATTTCCCATTTCATCACCGGGTGATTTTGAAGCGGTAAAACGCATTGCCGAAAGAGTAAAAGGGGTTCAGGTGGCAGGGCTTGCACGTGCCAACTTCAAAGACATTGATGTGGCATGGGATGCATTGCAGTATGCGGAAAATCCACGTATTCATACCTTTATTTCAAGCTCGGATATTCATATTCAGTATCAGTTTAAAAAGACTCGTGAAGAAGTTTTGGCGATAGCTGTTGATGCAGTAAAACATGCTGCAAGCTACACTTCAAACGTTGAATTTTCACCAATGGATGCAACACGAAGTGAGTGGAATTACGTAGCGCAGATGGTGGAAGCAGTTATTAAAGCTGGAGCTACAACTGTGAACATTCCTGATACTGTAGGATATGCAATCCCATCAGAATTTCATGAGTTTATAAAATTTCTTTTCAATACCGTTCCAAATATTGATAAGGCAATTATATCAGTGCATTGCCATAATGACTTGGGGCTTGCTACAGCAAATGCTCTGGCTGCTATTGAAGCCGGCGCACGGCAGGTGGAGTGTACTGTCAATGGCATTGGTGAGCGTGCAGGCAATACCGCTATGGAAGAGCTGGTAATGGCATTGAAAACACGTGGTGAAAAATTTCAGGTGTATACTGATATCAACTCAAAACAAATCATGTCAACATCAAAGCTTCTGACACATATTACTGGTGTGGGGGTTCAGCCAAATAAGGCAATCGTGGGTGCCAATGCATTTGCCCATGAATCGGGCATACATCAGGATGGAGTACTTAAAAATGCAATGACGTATGAAATTATGAAACCTGAAGATGTAGGAATTACCAGATCAACGCTGGTACTGGGAAAACACTCAGGCCGCCATGCAGTGATTGCGCGGTTGAACAGTTTAGGCTATAACCTGACCGATGAGGAATTAGAACGTTTCTTCAAACTCTTTAAGGTGCTTGCTGATAAAAAGAAACAGATATTTGATGAAGACTTAGAAGTACTGGTAGGCGAAGCAGTGTACAAAATGAAAGGACGATACAAAGTTACCAATGTGCAGATTTCAACCGGTATGTATTCACCACCAATGACGCTGGTAACCATTAAAGACCGCTACAATGATGGTGTTGAAACATTTGATGTGGCTCATGGCAACGGTGGTGTTGATGCCGGTATTAATGCAGTGAAAAAGATTACCGGTACTACGGCAAAGATAGAGTCTTTCAATTTAGTTGCTATCACCGGCGGATCAGATGCGTTGTGTGAGGTTACGGTAACAGTGGTTGAAGAAATAAATGGACGACAGCTCAAAGTATTTGGCAATGGTGTTAATATTGACATTTCGGTGGCAGGTATCCTTTCATTTGTTGATGCGTTAAATAAGCTTGAATATATCAAGCAGCGCAACCATATTGGAGAAAAGATTGAAGCAAAGTTGTAGGAAGTACCATTGTATTTGCCAGTAACAAAAGATGAAGCTTTAAAACGAGGCTGGAAGAATGTTGATATAATCCTGGTGACGGGTGATGCATATGTTGATCACCCGTCATTTGGTATTGCTGTTATTGGCCGTGTTTTAGAAAAAGCAGGCTTTAGTGTTGGGATTATTCCAATGCCCAACTTTTTAGATCCATCATCCATTGAAGAATTTGGCAGACCCAATCTTTTTTTTGGTGTAACAAGTGGCAACATAGATTCAATGCTTTCACGCTTTACGGCGTTTAAAAAAATCCGCAATGATGACCCCTATGTGCCCGGTGGCAAAGGTGGCATAAAACCTTCAAATGCTGTTATTACTTACTGTAATCTCATAAAACAGCGCTTTAAGGATGTACCCATCGTCATTGGTGGTATTGAAGCATCCATGCGCAGACTACTTCATTATGATTTTGTTCAAGACAAACTGCGCCGTAGCATTCTGTTAGATAGCCGTGCTGATATCCTTGTCTATGGCATGGGCGAATATCAGGTTGTACAGATAGCACGGCGCCTGGCAAAGGGTCAGAGCCTGGAAGGGATTTTTGGCACAGTAACTATCGCCAAACAAAAACCCGATAATGCTGTTGAACTGCCACCGGAAGAAGATGCAATGGAAAATATGGATTCATTGCGTGCTATGTACAAAATTTTTTACCGCAATTTCAGTACAAAAGTAATAACACAGCAAAGTGGTGGCAGGTACATTATCCATACACCACCGCCTGCTTTAACTCAGAAAGAGCTTGATGCATATTATGAACTGCCATATGAGCGCAAACCTCATCCAATCTACAAAGACACTATACCGGCGTATGAAATGATTAAGTATTCTATCAATGCGCATCGTGGATGCGCGGGAGGATGCTCGTTTTGTTCGCTTACCCTGCATCAGGGCAAGATGGTAGTTTGGCGCACGCCTGATTCAATAAAACGGGAGATAGTTACTGTGTCCAGGCGCAAGGTGCATATAAGCGATATTGGAGGACCATCGGCAAATATGTATGGGTTTGCGTGTACTATTGGCGGATGTAACCGTGAAAGCTGCGTATTTCCTACTGTGTGCAAACACTTACAGCTGGCAACAGATAGATGGCTTGGTCTTATGGAGGATGCTCTGACCCTACCAAATGTGAAGAAGGTGTCGGTTGGCTCAGGTATACGGTATGATCTGTTTATTCAGGGAAACAATGCTAAAAAAAATCTTGAGTTTCTTGTGAAACATTTTGTTAGCGGTCAGCTTAAGATTGCTCCAGAACATACGGATATAACAGTGCTCAGAGCCATGCGCAAAGTAAGTGCTATACCACTTGAAGAATTTGTTGGGGCTTTTAATGCTGCATGCAAACGATTAGGCAGGGAGTATTACCTGGTGCCGTATTTGATGAGTTGCCATCCTGGAAGTACTAATAGCTCTGTGCACAGGATGCGCAGTGACATTGCTGCATTATTTGGCTATGTGCCGTATCAGTGCCAGGCATTTATACCATTGCCCATGACACTCTCGTCCATACAGTATTACACAGGCTCTGACCCCTTAACAGGAGAAAAGTTTTTTGTGGAAAGAAATGCAGTAAAACGCAGAAGACAGCATGGGATATTAATTGACACTATAAAAAAATAACTCAATAATATTGAGAGGTATTGTTATACTATCAACATCTATAAATTATTTTGCAAATAAATAGTAAAAAATACAACAAGTTGATTTTATTGATTGGTTCTAATTTTTGATTTTTTATCTTTAATTATTCCTAAATGTTGAAATTTGAACAAAATATAAAATAGGGGGTGTCTCAAAAGACACCTGCTTGCAATGATTTTACCTTTCTGTCATTGCGAGGAACGAAGTGACGAAGCAATCCCATAGTTACGATCGTCGCAGGCGCGTGGCAATCTCATCTTCTGGGGCATTGAGATTGCTTGGCTACGTTCGCAATGACATTGCACTCACGTCATTGCAAGCCCCACGCTTAGTTTTGAGACAGCCCCTTTATTCTTTATGAAATTTTTAAGGAATTATTAGTGATTTTTTATGAACTATTAAGGGGAAAAAAATAGTAAAGTTGTTGAAGTTTTATTAGTAAAAAGGATATATTGTAAAAATAGGATTACGACTTTATAGGGAAAGGAGCTTTATTCATTATCTTCTATAGAAAAAATAAATCTTTTTTTAGAGGTATGAACTTATGCAACGAGTAATAATCATTTTGGGTGTAGTCATTGCAGCTGTTTTAATGATAGCAGTTTTGGTTGATAGAGGATGGTCGAATTGTGTGGTTGGTCAAAAATCGTGTGAAGATGATGGATATTACTGGATCTGTGAAACATGTGGTTCAGAAACGTGTTGGATATTTACCGGGGAAAAATGTAAATAGCAAAAAAGATTACCAAACGGTAAAGCATGTGTAGCTTGTAGGGTGTTTTGATAAAACATTTATAAAAACGAGACTAATGGACTATAGGTTTGCAAAAATTATTGTCATTTGATAAACGAATGGTGAGCTATTATTTTGCTATACTCAAGTTTAACAAGAAAGATTTAACAAGAAGGAAATACTGGCTATGCTTAATGATTGTAGAGATTTTATTTCTATAGTTGTAATGATGATAGAAAAATAATGGTTATCGCTTATTGCATAGTCACAAATAAAAAATACGTATCTACACATACTAATAGTATATCAGTTGACAATTTATTAGCATACGCTATAATATGACATAATCAGGACATTCCAGGGTAACTATCGCATATAAAAATTTTTTAAAGTTTTTTGTTATTTCTTTTTATTTTTTTTAAAGTATGAGCGTTATATATTGGTATACACCACACAATGAGGTACGGTCATGAGTGAACAAAAAGAACTTAATCAAAAATCACAGGCGCTGGAATCCGCTATTTTGCAGATAGAAAAGCAGTTTGGCAAAGGCTCCATCATGCGGCTTGGCGATGAGCATGCAAAGATGAAGGTGCCAGCCATATCAACGGGGTCGCTGGAGCTTGACATTGCGCTGGGTATTGGCGGAATACCGCGGGGGCGTATCACTGAAATCTATGGCCCCGAATCATCGGGCAAAACCACACTTACCTTGCATGTCATTGCTGAGGCACAGAAGGCAGGTGGGATTGCTGCGTTTGTTGATGCTGAGCATGCGCTTGATCCAGTGTATGCAAAAAAATTGGGTGTCAATACCGACGAGCTTTTAGTATCGCAGCCGGATACAGGTGAGGAGGCGCTGGAAATCACTGAATCGTTAGTGCGCTCGGGGGCGATAGATATTGTTGTGATTGACTCGGTTGCTGCATTGGTGCCGCGTGCCGAAATTGAAGGCGAGATGGGTGATGCCCACATGGGGTTGCAGGCACGTCTTATGAGCCAGGCACTGCGAAAGCTTACCGGTGTAATATCAAAATCAAAAACAAGTGTGATATTTATTAACCAGATTCGTCACAAGATTGGCGTTATGTTTGGTTCGCCAGAGACTACTACCGGCGGTAATGCGCTGAAATTTTATGCATCGGTGCGGCTTGATATACGCAAGGTTGATACTTTAAAAGTGGGCGAAGATGCCGTGGGTAATCGGGTGCGTGTGAAGGTTGTGAAAAACAAGGTTGCTCCACCATTCAGGCAGGCTGAATTTGATATCATGTATGAAAGTGGCATATCGCGCACAGCAGGTATTTTAGATCTGGGTGTAAAATATAATATTGTGCAAAAAGCTGGCACCTGGTATTCATACAAGGATGAACGTATTGGCCAGGGCAGGGAAAATGCAAAAAGCTTTTTAGATCAGCATCCCGATATTGCTAAAGAGATAGAGGAAAAGATTAAAGAGCAGGCTGGTTTGATTGAAAAAGAAGAAGCAAAAGCGTAACAAAGTAATATAATGCCGCGAAGAAGTTTAAAAGATATACAATCACAGCCGGATGACAGAAATTTGCCAATTAACAAGGTTGGCGTTAAGGACATTACCTATCCGGTTGTGGTGCTTGATCGTGCTGATGGGTTGCAACATACCGTTGCACGCATCAACATGTATGTGGATTTGCCAGAGCATTTCCGTGGAACACATATGTCACGCTTTGTTGAGGTACTTAACCGATACCAGGGTGGTATAAGCACCAAAAATGTCCGTGACATCCTGGAAGATTTAAAGAAAGAGCTTAATGCAAAGACATCCCATGTCAATATTGAATTTCCTTATTTCATAACAAAGGTGGCACCGGTAAGTGGTGAAAAATCAAAAATGGATTATATATGTATTCTGCAGGGTGATTCTTCGGTTGATTACTACACGTTGCAGGTGAAGGTGCCGCTTCTCTCCGTGTGCCCATGTTCAAAAGAGATAAGCCAGTATGGTGCACACAATCAACGCAGCGTAGTTAGTGTTTCGGTACGTGCACGAGAAATACTCTGGATTGAAGAGCTAATTGAACTGGTTGAAGAATGCGGTTCAAGCCAGATATATGCACTGCTAAAGCGTGAAGATGAAAAATTCATTACCGAGCGTTCGTATGAAAATCCTGTGTTTGTTGAAGATATTGTACGCAATGTAGCATTACGGTTGCTATCGCATCCAAAGGTATTATGGTTTCTTGTGGAAACCGAGAGCATGGAGTCAATACACAATCACTCTGCGTATGCACAGATAGAAATAGATAAATCTAAGACAAAAAAAGCTTAGATTAATACTGTGGTATATCCAGATCTGTATCGTAAAGCTTTCGCGGCAAAATTAAAAATAGCATAAGCATGGTTATACTTAAAATAACAAGTATGGTCATACCCACAATAATAATCATCTGATTTTTTAATTCATTAATACGCTTTAGTGACACCCCAACCCTAAAAGCTCCAAAATGCTCTCCCTTAACAAAGACAGGTGCGGCAATGTCCCACATAACTTCACCGGTATCGCGGTTATACAGTTGTTTTAAAGTACCCGGCCCAATAAAGCGAGCAGCATTTATTCCCACCATGTCATTAAATATGCGTTTTGATCGGCTGTATTTTAGGTTGTAAACAGGGTCAGCTGTTTCTTGTTTTGCATACTTGCTATTATGTGTGGGTAGATATCCATTTATATCAACAAGTGCTGCAAATTCCAGGTCTTCATCTTTCAAAAATTCATCTTCAATTTTCTGAATATAGCGGTCAAATATGGCGTCATATCTGGTTCTGAACTTCTGTGGGTTTGTATTTGGTATGGGGATGTAATTTCGGTCAAAAATCTGTTCTTTGGTAAGGATGCGTGTATCAATCATCATCTCAATCAGTTCACTCATGACGCGTGCACCAACCAGTGCCTCAATGCGGCATTTTTCAAAAAGCTGCTTTTCAAAGTTGGCAAATGTGCTTGATATAATGAAATACGCACCAACGCACAGTAACAGGCAAAGACTTAAAATAATTAAAATTTTATTTTTCAGTGTCATGGAACAGCCTCAGGATTATAATTATAAACATACCAATGAAGTATATATACAAATTCATATCATTGTCAATTATTTTATATTGTCATTTAAATTTTATGGGTACCTCTCAAAACCGCTTTCACCATTACGGATGCAATAAAAAGAAAGCAGTTTTATCCTAAATATAGTGCACACAAGGGAACATCCGAAAAAACAGTTTTTAAAAGTTCCATTGTAATGTATCTCTGGAAAGATGTTAGTATGGGCGATAGTTACTGGTAAAAACTCATTGCTGTGATACAATAATCCAGACTGATACAATGATGTCAGAAAATCCTCTGGATAATGAAAACAATAAGAAATGAAAGTGGTCCCATGGGAGGCTAAGTGCTCACAATAACATTGATAAAATAAAAAAAGCTTTATAATAATGTTTGACATCTTTTTATTTTTTGGGAGTATATAGTGTGGAGGATGCTATGAAGAAGATTTTTATCATTGTACTTGTGTTTATATGCACTGCTGCCTATGCGCGTACTACAATTACTGTTACACCTGATACTGGTGTAACAGTACCACCAAATTCAACAGATTCCATTGAAAAGCAGTTACAGGACATTACCGATAAAAACGGTACATTTATTGCCAATTCTTTTGCACTGGCAAATATGTTAGGGTATCCCATTGGCAAATCATCTATTGGGCATTTTCCACATATGGAAGCAGGCGTTGCGGCGGGTGTAGCGCTTACCAATGCAAAATATTTTGATGATAAAGCCGAAGACGGCACCTTCCCGGGCGTTATGGCAAACCCGGTTGTTCATGCAGGCTTTGGACTTGCTGGCAATTTTGATATTATTGGTAAGCTTTTTTATTTTAGAAAAAGTATCTATGACCCTGGTATAGACACAGATACTGCCACATTGCAGGATTTTAACTTTATATCATTTGGAGCAAAGCTACGATACAACTATCTAAAAGAAACAACTATAGTACCATTCTTGCTTTCATTTGGAGGGGTAACTTTCAGCATTGGTGGCGATATCATGATGGGCAATGTGGATGTATCAGGCGAATATGATGCTGAATATGAAGATATTACCATTCAATGTGGTGCATATAATGGGCAATTAACATCAAATTTTAATAGCACTTATGGTGCAACAGTTAGTTGGACGGTGTTTACTCTCAGCGCGCAGGCACTTGCATATATAGATGTGATGTATCTTTTTAGTTTTTACACAGGCTTTGGGCTTGCCACCAATTTGGGTTTTTTCAGTACTGATTTTAATGGAGATGGACAACTGACGTCGGATGATCCTGCTTTCCTTATTGCAAAAGCTGATGGACTAATAGGAACAATGGAATTTGAATCGGTCAATAGCTACATGCCAAATTATATTATTCCCACCTTCATCTTTGGAGTTGAAATAAACCTTTTTGTTATCAAACTTACCGCTGACACTATGGTAAACCTTTATAACCGAAGCGATGTAACATTGCAGGGTGGGGTGCGTGTACAGCTGTAGTGACTTTTTATCATAATTTCCACACATAATTTTATGGTTGGTATGGATGATTCACGGTGCTTTTCAAATATTCATTTTTTCGCTTATTGTGCGGGTGTTGTTACTATTGTTGAGTAATATATATTTATTAACTTTTGTTGCGTAAATTATGCCATTTTCACCAATTCCGGCGATGGCCCCCAGTAAAATTGACAACACGGGATGCCTTCTTCTAAATAAAATAAAAATGTGTAGCCACTAAAGCGATAGTTATCGGTATTATCCTCACTATCTAATGCTGCAAGATAATCAAAAAGATAATTCTCAATACAATAAGCAATAACCTTAGCCAGTGACATCTTACATATTTTCCGCACATCCATCACAAACTCATATTCATTCTCGTACAAATACAGATGCACCCGTTTCCAGGTGTGGTACCGTTTCCTATACTGTAACCGTGTGTAGCTTTTTACAGGGATGTGTTTATACGACAGTACATAGTTTATGAAATTTATAATAAATGTATGAAGCGATAGTTTACGGATAGCGGCATTTTCTTTTAAAAGTGCTAAATGTTCTACTGTAATGCAGGTAGTTGTCTCAATATTCATATGTACCCTCCAAAGTATTTGAACAATATTTTACAAGAATGGTGAAATAAATTTCAACAATAAATTTCCACTTTGGGGAATTTTAGAATGGGGTTTTATATATTAATTTTTGGATGTAGAATATGAGGTTTTTCACTATTTATTCCTAAATGTGGAAATTTGAATAAAGTATAAAATAATGTACACCCCCGCCGCCGCAGG
>Ga0067045_1003154_pt1 | contig 30047 bp, 26 predicted proteins | sample TerdegcTABiofilm_FD_59184 | JGI IMG/M metagenome (GOLD analysis project Ga0067045, IMG submission 59184) | Combined Assembly of (Gp0054472, Gp0054536) Wastewater bioreactor microbial communities from Singapore -Terephthalate degrading...
CGACGATGGAAGCGATCAACCACAGCAGCAAGAAGATCAGCGACATCATCGGCGTGATCGACGGCATTGCGTTCCAGACCAACATCCTGGCGCTGAACGCGGCGGTGGAAGCGGCGCGAGCGGGCGAGCAAGGCCGGGGCTTTGCGGTGGTGGCTGGTGAGGTGCGCAACCTGGCGCAGCGCAGTGCCGAGGCGGCCAAGGAAATCAAGGGCCTGATCGGCGCCAGCGTGGACAAGGTGGACGCGGGCAGCCGGCTGGTGGGCGAAGCGGGGCAGACGATGGGAGAGATCGTGGCCTCGGTGCAGCGGGTGAGCGACATCATCGGTGAGATCACGGCGGCGGCGGGCGAGCAGAGCCAGGGGATCGGCCAGATCAACGTGGCGGTGAACCAGCTGGACCAGATGACGCAGCAGAACGCGGCGTTGGTGGAAGAGAGTGCGGCGGCGGCGGAGAGCCTGCGGGAGCAGGCGCAGCGGTTGGCGCAGGTGGTGCAGGTGTTCCGCGTCGACGCCTCCGCCAGCGCGGCGGCCCCGGTGTCTTCGCCCGTGTCGCCACCGCCGGTGGCCAGGGCGCCGCAACCGGCACCGCGCGTGGCGAGCGCACGGCCCGCCCCACCGGCCCGCAAGCCGGAGCCGGCCGTGCCGGCTGCAGCACGGTCCGCACCGGCACCCAAGCCAGCCCCGGCGCCAGCGCCCGTGGCCGCCAGCCCGTCCGACGAGGGCGACTGGGAAAGTTTTTGACGGCGTAACGCCCACCTGAAAGGACACGGATCATGGGACTGCAAGCCCTCATGCGGCATTTCTCCATTCGCCTGCGGATGCTGGGCGCGATCGGCGTCGTCATCGGCTTGCTGGTCATGCTGGGCGGTTCGGGCCTCTGGGGCATGCAACGCCTGCAGCAGATCAACCACCACTTTGCCGAGCATGCGTTCGCGGAAACGGTGGCCCTGTCCAAGCTGCGTCTGGCGCTGGCGGACCTGAGCCGCCATGAAAAGGACATGGTGATCCAGTACGAATCGCCGGAACAGCTGTCGCTGGCGCACATGCAGTGGGAAAAGACCCGCGGCGTGATCCAGGGCCTGATCAACGAGATGTTGCAGGGCGACGAGGACGAGGACAACGTGGTGCTTCGGGCCATGGTGGCCAAACTGGGTGACTATGCGGCCGCGGCCGAGCCGGTGGTGGCCAACATCAAGAACGGTGGCTACGACAGCGCCACGGTCGCCAACCGGATGCTGGGCAAGGCCCATGAGCGCTTCGACAGTCTGTGGAACGACCTGAACCAGATCGAGCGCATCATCGGTGGCGAGGCCGATCGGCTGCAGCAGGCCGGGGCGGACACCACGCAGCAGACCATGATCTGGTTCGGGCTGGCCGTGGGCATCGCGATGCTGATTGTGGTGCCCACCACGCTGGCGAACATGCAGAGCATCTGCCGTCCGCTGGACCGTGCGAAGGACGTGGCCGCCGCCATCACGCAGGGCGACCTCACGCAGGACATCACGCCCGAGGGCAAGGACGAAGTGACCGAGCTGACCACGGCGCTGGCTGGCATGCAGGCTTCGCTGGCCCGCATCGTGGGCGAGGTGCGCCGCAGCAGCGACGGCATCAGCACGGCCAGCATCGAGATCGCGTCGGGCAACCAGGACCTGTCCACACGCACGGAGCACACCGCCAGCAACCTGCAGCAGACCGCCAGCAGCATCGAGCAGATCAATGGCGCGGTGCGCCAGAGCGCCGAAGCGGCGCGGCAGGCCAGCACCATGGCGCAGACCAACGCCGAGGTGGCGGCGCGCGGAGGCCAGGTGGTGTCGCAGGTGGTCTCGACGATGGAAGCGATCAACCACAGCAGCAAGAAGATCAGCGACATCATCGGCGTGATCGACGGCATTGCGTTCCAGACCAACATCCTGGCGCTGAACGCGGCGGTGGAAGCGGCGCGAGCGGGCGAGCAGGGCCGGGGCTTTGCGGTGGTGGCTGGCGAGGTGCGCAACCTGGCGCAGCGCAGTGCCGAAGCGGCCAAGGAAATCAAGGGCCTGATCGGCGCCAGCGTCGAAAACGTCGAAGCCGGCAGCCGGCTGGTGAGCGAAGCGGGCAACACCATTGGCGAAATCGTGGCCAACGCCGACAAGGTGGCGGCGTTCATCAACGACGTCACCACCGCGGCCAGCGAGCAGTCCCAGGGCATGGGCCAGGTGAACAGCGCCGTGGCCCAGCTGGACCAGATGACGCAGCAGAACGCGGCGCTGGTGGAAGAGAGCGCGGCGGCGGCGGAAAGCCTGCGCGACCAGGCGCAGCGGCTGGCCCAGGTGGTGCACGTCTTCCGGCTGAGCGCCTGAAGCCGGGGCGTGCGGCCCCAGGCCAGGCTGCCTATACTGGCAGGATCGTGTCCGCCAAGGTCTGCCCGCCATGAATGCCCGCCTGCCCCAGCCATTGCCGCTCGAACCCGGTGCCCTGCAAGCGCACGTTGACAGCGCCTGGCGCGAACACATCGTCCCGGCGCTGACGCGCTACATCGAGGTGCCGGCCAAGTCGCCCGCGTTCGACGCCGACTGGGCCGCGCACGGCCTGCTCGAACGGGTGCTGCAGTCGGCCGCCGACTGGGTGCGGGCTCAGCAGGTGCCAGGCCTGACGCTGGAGATCGTGCGCCTGAACGATGCCCAGGGGCGCCCGCGCACGCCGGTGCTGTTCTTTGAAGTGCCGGCCAGCGCGGGGCGCGATGGCACGCCGGCCCCGGCTTCCGGCCAGACCGTGCTGATGTACGGTCACCTGGACAAACAACCCGAGTTCACCGGCTGGCGCAGCGACCTCGGCCCGTGGACGCCCAAGATCGACGACGGCAAGCTCTACGGGCGTGGCGGTGCCGATGACGGCTACGCGGTCTACGCCAGCATCGCCGCCGTGCAGGCGCTCAAAGCGCAGGGCGTGGCGCACCCGCGCATCGTCGGCCTGATCGAGACCTGCGAAGAAAGCGGTTCGGGCGACCTGCTGCCCTACATCGACGCCCTGAAGTCGCGCCTGGGCGATGTCGGCCTGGTGATCTGCCTCGACAGCGGCGCCGGCAACTACGACCAGCTCTGGCTCACCACCAGCCTGCGCGGCATGGCCAGTGGCGTGCTCAAGGTCGAGATCCTCACCGAAGGCATTCACTCGGGCGACGCTTCGGGCCTGGTGCCGTCGAGCTTCCGCATCATGCGGCAGGTGCTCGACCGCCTGGAAGACAGCGCCACCGGCCGGCTGTTGCCGGCCAGCTTCCATTGCGAGGTGCCGGCCGAGCGCATCGCGCAGGCCCAGGCCACCGCAGCCATCCTGGGCGACGAGATCTACAAGCGCTTTCCCTGGGCGCACCACGATTGCGGCGGCAGCACGCTGTTTGCGCTGCCCACCACCACCGATCCGGTCGAAGCCCTGCTCAACCGCACCTGGCGGCCCACGCTCAGCGTGACCGGTGCCGAAGGTTTTCCAGCGATGAAAGATGCCGGCAATGTGCTGCGGCCCTACACCGCGTTCAAGCTCAGCCTGCGCCTGCCACCGCTGGTGGACGCGGCCCAGGCGGTGCAGCAGCTCAAGACGCTGCTCGAAGACAACGCGCCCTACCAGGCCAGAGTCACCTTCGAGGGCGAAGGCGCGGCCAGTGGCTGGAACGCACCCGCCACCACCGCCTGGTTCGATCAGGCGCTGCAGGACGCTTCGCAGGCGCATTTCGGCGCCGCCTGCGGCAACATAGGCCAGGGCGGCACGATTCCGCTGATGAACCTGCTCAGCCAGGGCTTTCCGAGCGCGCAGATGATGGTGTGCGGCGTGCTCGGCCCCAAGAGCAATGCGCACGGCCCGAACGAGTTCCTGCACCTGGACTACGCACGCCGCCTGACGGCGTCGGTGGCGCAGGTCATCGCGCGCATGCCCTGACCCAGCCCATGAGCGACACGACCCAGGCCCCTTTCACCCTGCGCGATGGCCTGAACATCGCGTTGTTCGACTGGCCGCTGCCCCCGCGCCAGCGGCCCCGGGCGGTGGTGCTGATCGTGCACGGGCTGGGCGAACACGCCTGGCGGTACGACCCGCTGGCGACGCGGCTGAATGAATGGGGGTATGCGGTGCGCGCCTACGACCAGCGCGGCCATGGCGAATCGGGCGGGCGCCAAGGCACCCTGCCCTATGACGACGCGCTGCTGGAGGACCTGGCCGAGGTGATCGACGACACCCGGCACCACATCGCCCAGCCGTGGTCCTGCCCGCTGATCCTGCTGGGGCACAGCATGGGCGGGCTGGTGTGCGCCAGCTTCGTGCAGCGCGGCCTGGCCCCGGTCGATGCGCTGGTGCTGTCCTCACCGGCGCTGGACGCGGGTCTGAGCGGCCTGCAAAAGCGGCTGATTCCTTTGCTGTGCCGGTGGGCGCCGAATCTGGCCGTGCGCAATGGGCTGGATGCCACCCGCATTTCGCACGATCCGGCGATGGTGGCCGCCTATGCACAGGATCGCCTGGTGCATGACCGCATTTCGCCCCGCCTGGCCCGTTTCATCGCCACCAACGGCCCCCGGGTGGTGGCTGCGGCACCGCGCTGGAGCGTGCCCACCTTGTTGCTCTACGCCGGCGATGACCATCTGGTGCGGGCCGACGGCAGCCGCGCATTTGCCGCGATGGCGCCGCGCGAAAAGGTGTCGAGCCACTGCTTCGACACCTTCTATCACGAGATCTTCAACGAGCCCGATCCCTCGCCGGTGTACGCCCGGCTGAGGCCCTGGCTCGACGCCCAGGCCCAGACCTGAGCCGGGGTCGATCGCCTCAGCGGCGCAGCAGACCGCCCAGGGCACCGGCCAGCGCGCCCAGGTCGGGCCCCTGGCCACCGGCGCCCCCGCCCAGCAGGGCCCCCAGATCGTTCAGCGCGTTGTCGGCAGGCACTTGGCCCTTGGGGGTCAGTTGGTCGATCAGCCCGGGCAGGATCTGCGCCAACGTGCCGGCCGCCTGCTGCGAGTTGCCGCCGAACTGGCGGGCCACCTGGCCCAGCAGGTCAGGTCCCAGGGCGCTGCCGAGCGCATCGGCGGACACCGGCTGGTTGGCGCCGTGGCCGATCCACGACTGCACCACGTCGGCCAATCCGCCCTGCTGCAGCTTGGCCAGCAGGCCCGAGAGGCCCCCGGCCTGGTTGATGAGGGTGGTGGCCAGGCCGATCAGCGCTGCGGCGTCGAGGCCGCCAGGGGCGGAGCCGGTCTTGCCGTTGTTGCCACCCAGGGCGGCGTTGGCGGCGGCGCCCACCAGTGAATCCAGAAGTCCCATGTCGTGCTCCCATGCGAAACCCCGGGGCATCCGGGGCGGGGGTCGAGAAACCGCAGCGGGGCTGCGGCGCGTTCAGGCCGGATTGTGGGACCGGCGCTGCCGCCCCGCAAGCCACAGCAGGGCCGCTCCGGTGAGGCCCACGGGCACCAGGGAACCGAGGTTCAACCAGGTCCAGCCCTGGGTGGTGACGAGGGCGCCGGAGGCGAACGAGGTCACCGCCATGACCGCAAAAACGAAGAAGTTGATGGCGGCCTGTGCGCGGTCTTTTTCCTCAGGTGTGTAGGCCTGCAGCGACAGCGTGGTGCTGCCGGTGAAGAGGAAATTCCAGCCCACGCCCAGCAGGAAGAGCGCGACCAGGAACTGGTGCAGGTCCACACCGGAGAGTGCGATCCCGATGCAGGCCAGGTTCAGAACGACGCCCACGCCCATGATGGTCAGCACGCCGAAGCGCTTGATCAGGTGCCCGGTGAAGAACCCGGGGGCAAACATGCCGATCACATGCCATTCCAGCACCAGGGCCGCATCGTCGAACCCGAAGCCGCAGACATCCATGGCCAGCGGCGTGGCCGCCATCAACAGGTTCATGACCCCATAACCGAGCGCGGCGCTGGCGGTGGCCACGATGAAAACGGGTTGCCGCATGATCGCTTTCAAGGGCCGGCCGACCGGGGCGTGTGCCCGCTTCGGCGGCAGGGGCGGAAAGCGCAGGAAAGCCATCACCAGCATCGAAACCAGGGCCACCACCGTCAGTGCCAGGTAGGCGCCCGCGAACGGCACCTCGAACAGGTTGCGGGTGCGCGCCGCCAGGTTCGGGCCGAGCACCGCGCCGACCAGGCCGCCGGCCAGCACCAGCGACACCGCCTTTTCCCGGAAGGCCGGCGTGGCGAGTTCGGCTGCGGCAAAGCGGTAGAGCTGGCCGTTCGCGCTGTAGTAGCCCGCGATGACGGTGGCCGTCACGAGCAGCCAGAAGTTCTTGTCGAAAGCGGCCCAGGCGCACAGCAGGGCGGACCCGAGCGCGACCAGCAGCCCGATCTGGAACGAACCCTTGCGCCCGAAGAGCGATTGCGTGCGGGCCACCAGGGGCGTCGACAGCGCACCCCCGACCACGTAGCCCATCACCGGCAGCGTGGCCATCCAGCCCTGTGGTGCCAGCGAAAAGCCCACCAGGCCGTTGATGGCGATGAAGACCACGTTGTTGGTCAGAAACAGGCCTTGTGCGGCGGCCAGCAGCCAGAGGTTCCGATTCATAAGTCGGCGTTTATACAGCGGCGGACCGACGGACGCCATTGGTGTCCTGTCGCGCCTGTGGGCCTTGGGGCGGTCTCTTCGGTGTTGGCGAGACGACGCTGTTCGTGCAGGCCGATGCGGTGGATGCCGCCAGTGGCCTGCCGGCGGGGACCTGGATCAGAGCACCGCGCGGGCCAGGGCCGCCAGCGCGGCGGTTTCGGCCCGCAGCACGCGCGGCCCGAGCGTGACGGGCACGAAGCCTGCGCTGCGGGCCTGGGCGTCTTCCTGGGGCGACAGGCCGCCTTCGGGGCCGCTGAGGAACCACAGCGCCGCATCGGGTGGTAGCGGTGCGAGCAACTGGCCCAGCGGTTGCGAGCCCTCGGCCAGCGACAGCACGCAGCGCTGGCCCTGGAAGGCGGCGGTGGAGCCGACCCAGCGGGCAAAGTCCTGCACCGGGGCCACGTCCGGCACCCGGTTGCCGCCGCACTGTTCGCAGGCCGCGGCCGCGACCGATTGCCAGTGCGCCTGTTTTTTGACGGCCCGGTCGCCGCTGAGGCGCAGCACGCTGTGGGCCGTGTGCAGGGGCTGCAGGCCGGCGACGCCGAGTTCGGCGGCTTTTTCCACCAGCCAGTCCATGCGCTCGTTGGCCGGCATGCCCAGGGCCAGGTGCACGCGGCGCCCGACTTCGCGCTCGGCGTCATCAAAGGTGTCAACCCGCACCGCGACATCGCTGCGGCCCATGCGCAGGACGGTGGCGTGCCATTGCCCGCCTTCGCCGTTGAACAGCGTGATCGCGTCGCCCGGCTGCAGGCGCAGCACCTGCACATGGCGCGCGGCCGCTGCGGGGAGGTCCAGCTCGGCGCCGGCGTGCAGCGGGACGGGGCAGTGAAAGCGCGGCATGTCAGAAGGGCTCAGACGCGGCCGAAAGCGAAGCCGCTGGCGGCCTGCAGGCCTTCCACCTCGTCGATCAGGCGCAGCAGCGGCGCCAGTTCGCGGTAGCGGTGCGCGGTGGCGCGGATGTAGGCAATGAAGCGCGGCGCGTCGGCCAGGTATTTGGGCTTGCCGTCGCGAAGGGTCAGGCGGGCGAAGATGCCGGCCACCTTCAGGTGGCGCTGCAGCCCCATCCATTCGACGGCGCGGTAGAAGGCGCCGAAATCGCTGTGCCAGTCCTCGAAATCCATCAGGCCGGCCTTGCGGGCCTTTTCCCAGTAGCGCACGGTGATGTCGATGACAAAATCTTCCTCCCAGGTCAGGAAGGCGTCGCGCATCAGGCTGGCGATGTCGTAGGTGATGGGGCCGTGCACCGCGTCCTGGAAGTCCAGCACACCCAGCTGCTGTGCGGGCGTGGCGCCCGGCTGCGGCGGGATCATGAGGTTGCGCGGCATGAAATCGCGGTGCACGTGCACGGTGGGTGCGGCCAGGCAGCGTGCCACGATGGTGTCGAAGGTCTTCTGCAGGGTGGCGGCTACGGCGCCCTCGACCTTGACCTGCCGGTGTTGCGCCAGGTACCAGTCGGGGAAGAGCTGCAGCTCGCGGCGCAGCAGGGCGTCGTCATAGGGCGGCAGTTCGCCCGGTTTCGAGGCGAGCTGCCAGGCCAGCAGCGCGTCCACCGCCTGCAGATAGCGGGCCTGGTTGGCGGACGGGTTCCCGGCATCGATCCGGGTCATCAGGGTGTCGGGGCCCAGGTCGCTGAGCAGCAGGAAGCCTTGTGCCTCGTCCCAGGCCAGGATCTCGGGTACCAGCAGGCCGGCGGTCTTCATCAGGCCCGCCACCTGGACGAAAGGCTGGCAGTTCTCCCGTTCGGGCGGCGCGTCCATGACGATGCGGCTGCCGCCGTCGGCGGTGTCGAGGCGCAGGTAGCGGCGAAAGCTCGCATCTGCCGAAGCCAGCCGCAGGGAGGCCGGGTCCAGCCCCTGGGTCGCGCTCAAGGGGGTGAGCCAGTGCCGGAAGGCGGCCTCGCGCTGCGGATCGGTCCAGGTGACGGCCAGAGTGGGGTCGGAATGGGAGGGGGTCATCGGTCGAGGACGCCGGTCGGCCCGGGGGGCGGCTGGCATGGAATAATTGGCGCGATTCTACAAATCGGCCCCCCGGCGAAGAGGCCGGCCGCATGTTGCTCCAGGGGCGTCCCGAAATCGGGTCGACGGAGCGTGTTTCACCAGTCATCCGGGTTGCTCGTCTTGCCACACCACGCCTCGCTTCCTGTTTCGCGCCAAGCGCTCCGCGCCCGGGCTTCCCGGCTCCGCCGCGCCGACGTCCTGGCTGTGCCCGAGCCCACCCGCCTGGTCCGGGCGATGCAGGGGGTCATGGCCTGCCTGGCCATCGGCACGTTGCCAGCGGCCTGGGCCCAGACCGCCGCCGAAGAGAGTCCACTGCCGTTGCGGGTTGGCACCTCGCTGCTGGAACAGCTGCCGCAGGACGTGCGCAAACAGACGCCAACCTTTGTGTTCGGCGACCAGATCGAAGGCAAGACCGACGGGGTGACCGTGATCGAGGGCGAGGCCGAGCTGCGCCGCCACGATGCCGTCATCCGGGGTGACCGGATCGAATACGACAACGCCTCCGGTGAAACCAAGGCCCAGGGCCGGGTGCTCGTGAACAAGCAGGGCGACCGCTTTCAGGGCCCTGAGCTGCAATACAACACCAACACCGAAAAGGGGCATTTCCAGGAGCCGACCTACGAGTTGTTGCGCAACGATGCCCGGGGTGACGCCAGCCGCGTGGAGTTTCTCGGCGACGGCAAGGCCGAGGTGTACAACGGCCGCTATTCGACCTGCCCGCGTCCGCCGGGCGCCACCTGGAACCCGGACTGGCTGCTGCGGGCCGAGCGCATCGAACTGGACAACGTCGAGGAAGTGGGCGCGGCCCACAGCGGTGTGCTGGAGTTCAAGGGCGTGCCGTTCCTGGCCATGCCCTACCTGACCTTTCCGCTGTCCGACAAGCGCAAGTCGGGCGTGCTGCCGCCCAGCGTGAGCGTGGATTCCGTGAGCGGCTTTTCCGTCACGGCGCCCTACTACCTCAACCTCGCGCCGAATTACGACCTCACGCTGGAGCCGACCTACATGGCCAAGCGCGGGGTCGATCTGACGGGCGAGTTCCGCTACCTGCAGCCGACCTACCTCGGGCAGGTGCGGGCGTCCTACATGCCCTCGGACTCGCTTCGCGACATGGACCGCTGGGCCTATTCCTGGCAGCACAGCCAGAACGTGGGCCAGATCACCGGCTCGGATTCGCTGCGCGTGGGGGTCAACCTCAACCGCGTGGGCGACGACAACTACTGGAGCGATTTCCCGCGTGCGCTGCGCTCGCTCACTTCGCGCCTGCTGCGCAACGACGCGGTGGCGGTGTGGCGCCAGGGGCCCTGGGTGGCCAACGTCGGGGCCTACACCTACCAGACCCTGCAGCTCGACGATTCGCCGATCACGCCGCCCTACGACCAGTTGCCGTCGACGACGCTGACCTACAGCCAGCAGGACCGCTCCCTGCTGGGCATGCCGGGCTGGGACTTCACCGTGCAGACCAATGTCACGCGGTTCCGGCGCGCGAACTTCGTGCCAACCGAAGGCATCCAGGGCAACGGCGAGCGCGCCTTCGTCATGGCCGAGGCGACCCGCCGCTGGGAAGCGCCCGGCTGGTATGTGCAGCCCAAGCTGCGCGTGCACAGCGCGCAGTACCGCATGGACGACGTGCTGCTGGGCAGCAGTCGCAGCGCTTCGCGCACCCTGCCGACCCTCAGCGTGGACAGCGGCATGGTGTTCGAACGCCAGGCCGCGTACTTCGGTCGCAACTACCTGCAGACGCTGGAGCCCCGGCTGTTTGCGACCTGGACGCCTTATCGCGACCAGAGCTATCTGCCCAACTTCGACTCGGCCTCGCGCAGCTTCAACTGGGCGGCCATGTTCACGGAAAACGCCTTCGGCGGCAACGACCGCATCAGCGACACCCGCGCGCTCACGCTGGGCCTGAGTTCGCGCCTGATCGACCCCGAATCCGGGGCGGAAATTGTGCGCCTGGGCTGGGCCCAGCGCGCGCTGCTCAAGGACCAACTGGTGACCCTGCCGGGGGGCTCGGCGGTCACGGAGCGGCTCAGCGACATGCTGCTGACGGCCCGCGTGCAGTGGGATCCGCTGTGGGCGCTGGATTCGACCGTGCAATACAACCCCAAGAGCCGCGAATCGGCGCGCTCGACCATCGGCGTGCGCTACACGCCAGGGCCTTACAAGGTGTTCAGCGCGGCCTACCGGGTGCAGCGCGAGCGCAGCAAACAGCTGGACATCGGCTGGCAATGGCCCCTGTCCGAACTCTGGGGTGAGGCCGGCAAGCCGGTGCCCAATGGCGCACTGGGCCCTGGCCAGTGGTACGCCGTGGGGCGCCTGAACTACAGCGTGATGGAGCGCAAGCCCGTGGACGTGGTGGCCGGTTTCGAATACGACGCAGGATGCTGGGTCGGCCGGGTGGTGCTCGAGCGCCTGCAGCTCAACACCACCAGCGCCAACCAGCGTGTGCTGTTCCAGCTCGAATTCTCCGGCTTCTCGCGCCTGGGCGGCAGTTCGCTCGAAGCGCTCAAGTCGCACATTCCCAAGTACCAGTATCTGCGGCAGGAAACGTTGCCGGCGAGCCGCTTCGAGCAATATGACTGATCTTTTCCCGTCCTCTTTTTTCAAGGGCCAGCCCCTCCGGTTCGCCGCGGTGCTGATGGCCTGCGGCCTGTCGGTGGCTTCCGCGCAAGGCCTGCGCCCTGCCGCCGCCGGGTCGGCCTGGGGCCTGCCGGCAGCGGCACCCGCCGCCTCGCGGACCGCGGATTACATCGTCGCGCTGGTCAACGGTGAACCGATCACCAACCACGACGTGCGCCAGCGCCTGCTGCGCGTCGAGCAGCAGCTCGCGCGCCAGGGCGCCAACGTGCCCAACCGCAGCCAGTTGCTGCCCGAGGTCGTGGACATGCTCATCAACGAGCGTGCCCTGGTGCAGTCGGCGACCGAAGCCGGTATCCGCGTCGACGACGCCAGCCTCAACCAGGCCGAGCTGAGCGTGGCGGCCCAGAACCAGCTGACCATCGAAGGCCTGCGCCAGCGGCTGACGGCCGAGGGGCTGGATGCGGGCCAGTTCCGGCGCGAACTGCGTGATCAGATCCTGCTGCAGCGAGCGCGCGAGCGCGAGGTCGAACAGCGTGTGAAGATCACCGACGCCGATATCGACGCTTTTCTGCGCGAGCAGCGCACGCAGGCTGGGGCAGCGGCGGCCGGTCTGGACCTGAGCCATGTGCTGGTGCTTGTGCCGGAAAACGCCAGCGAAGCGCTGGTGCGCGAGCGGCAGGCCCGGGCCCAGCAGGTGGCCGACCGGGCCCGGGCGCCCGGGGCCAACTTTGCGGCCCTGGCACGCGAATTCTCCGACGCGCCCGAGGGGGCCAGCGGAGGGGGCTTCGGCATGCGGCCTGCCGACCGCCTGCCCGAGCTGTTCGTCCAGGCGGTGCGCGATCTGCCAGTGGGCGGTGTGGCCGGGCCGATCCGCAGCCCTGCGGGTTTTCACGTGCTGCGCCTGAACGAACGGCAGCAAGCCGGTGCTCCCGCCCTGAGTGAGGTGCAGACGCACGCACGCCACATCCTGCTGCGCACGGGTCCGCAGATGAGCCAGGCCCAGGCCGTGGCGCAACTGGCGCGCTGGCGCGAGGAGATTTCGGCGGGGCAGGCCAACTTCGAGACGCTGGCGCGAGAGCACAGCCAGGATGGCTCGGCCAGCAATGGCGGCGACCTCGGCTGGGTCGGACCCGGCCAGTTCGTGCCCGAGTTCGAGTCGGTGATGGACGCGCTCCAGCCCGGCCAGCTCTCGCAGCCGGTGGTCAGCCGTTTCGGGGTCCATCTGATCCGCGTCGACGAGCGCCGCGAGCGCACGCTCAGCGACCGCGAACAGCGTGAGCTGGCCCGCGACGTCCTGCGCGATCGCCGCGCCGAGGAGGCGCTGCGGGTGTGGATGCAGGACGTGCGGCAACGCGCCTTCGTCGAACAGCGCGACGATCCGCGGCCCTGAGGGCGGCCTCGACCGCCTGACCCATGAAGCACATTCCCCGCAAGCGGTTCGGCCAGCATTTCCTGGCCGATGCTGGCGTCATTGACAGCATCGTGCGCGCCATCGACCCCCACGCCGGGGAGCCGATGGTCGAAATCGGCCCTGGCCTGACCGCGCTGACCCAGCCGCTGGTGGAGCGCCTGGGTCGGCTCACCGTCATCGAGATCGATCAGGACCTCATTCCCCGGCTGCGCGCACATCCGCAACTGGATGTGGTGGCGTCGGACGTGCTCAAGGTCGATTTCACGGCGCTGTCGCAGCGCCTGTGTGGGGTCTTGCCTGAGGGGGGATCAACGGCTCCCCGGATGCGCGTGGTGGGCAACCTGCCCTACAACATCTCCAGTCCCATCCTTTTTCACCTGCTCGACCACGTGGCGGTGATCCGCGACCAGCACTTCATGCTGCAGAAGGAAGTGATCGACCGCATGGTGGCTGCACCGGCGACGGCCGATTACGGTCGCCTGTCCGTGATGCTGCAGTGGCGCTATGCCATGGAGAACGTGCTGTTCGTGCCGCCTGAGTGTTTCGATCCGCCGCCCAAGGTGGACAGTGCCGTGGTGCGCATGGTGCCGCTGGCGGCACCGCCGGCGATCGATTTCCGCACCTACGGCGAGTTGGTGCAGACGGCGTTCAGCCAGCGGCGCAAGATTCTGCGCAACACGCTGGGGCGCTGGCTGGAGCAGCGGGGATTTGGCGGCCAGTTTGATCTGCAGCGGCGTGCCGAAGAGGTGCCGGTGGCCGAATACGTGGCACTGGCGCAGGCGCTGCAGGCATAAAAAAACCGCTGCGTCGGCAGCGGCTTTTTGGGGCAGTGGGCAGAGAGACGCCCGCCGCCCAGACGCCGATCAGGCGGCGGCCATCCAGTAACCGGCGTTGAACGGGCTGCTCATGCGCAGCGCCATGGGGCTGACGTCCACGATCTTGTCGGTCGGCATGGGCTCTTCACCCTCGCCTTCCGCCGACTCTTCACCCCGGGGCGAACGCGCGACCGAGAACGAATAGAAGCAGCGGAACGGGATCTTGCGGTCGGACCAGTAGTCGGCCACATCGCGGAAGATGTCGAGCAGCTGTTCGCGCGCTTCCTTGTCGAACTTGCTGTTGGCCGGAATGTGCTCCAGCACGACGATGAAGCCGGTCTGCGGGCCCGATTTGTGGACCAGATCGGTCATGCAGTCGTAGAGCGCATCGAAGTTCTTGCCGAAATGCGGCGGCAGGGTGTACTGCGAGGCGATGAGTTCCAGCACGTCCTGTTTGCTCTGGGCCTTGGCCAGGTTGGCGTAGAGGAAGTGGTGACCCAGTTGCTCGGCGCAAGCCTGCAGGTCTTTGACGCTGTAGGCGCGAATCGACTGCACGATGTTGCTGCGTACGTTACGAAGTGGCGTGTCCATCTCCGCGGTTCTTTCCAAGTTCAAGGTTGAGAAGCTGTGCTCTGGATGGGATCACTGCACGATCAGCCGAAAGCTGCTGTAGTGGTCCTCGGTGTAATAGCAGGCGTCAGGGATGCGGGGTTTCTGGCCGCCGCAAACGATGCGGCGGGCGCCTCGATGGCTCAGGCCCGGCGTGGGGACGGTGTATTCCCGGTAATAGCCGCGTCGGGCACCGGGCAAAAGCCGCTCTCGGTTACCGAACACCGTGCCATCCTTTTCGTACCGGAAAGGGCCGCCCTGGCGAATCTGTTCCATCACTTCACGCCCCTGGGGGGGCAATCGGGTGAGCGAGACGGAAGCGACCGCCGATCCGGGCAGGGTGAGCGCCTCAGGCGATCGTGCTTGCACCAACAGGGTGCCCAGCGTGGCCGCCAACGCCAGGGCGACCGTCCAGATCTTGCCCTGACCACTCCCCCAGAAACCCGACCGAGCCCGCTTCAGACCCATGAAATCCCAGCTCCTGATGCAATCAACCCGCCTCCGGCACGGGGGTTCAAATCCATGACCACCGGTGCTCAAGGGGCGGGTTAACCCTGTCTTTCAAGGCGATGAGTGTGCCCTAATCGCCACAAAAAAGCAAGCGAATGCTGAATAAACAGGCAGGGTTGATGGCGGTGAAATGTGAGATAAGTCAGTGCTTGCTCTTGTGAATCGCCTTAATGGCTCACGTTGGCTTCAGCGACTGTCAGGGCCGTCATGTTGACGATGCGGCGTACGGTGGTGCTGGCGGTCAGGATGTGGGCGGGTTTGCCCACGCCCAGCAGCACCGGGCCGATGGCGATATTGCCGCCCGCTGCCGTCTTGAGCAGGTTGTAAGCAATGTTCGCGGCGTCGATGTTGGGGCAGACCAGCAGGTTGGCGTCGCCCTTGAGCGTGGTGCGCGGCATGAGCGAAAGCCGTGCATCGGCATCCAGCGCCACGTCGCCGTGCATCTCGCCGTCGACTTCCAGCCAGGGGGCGTTCTTCTGCAGGATGGCGAGCGTCTCGCGCATCTTGATGGCGCTGGGCTGGTTGGACGAGCCGAAGTTCGAGTGCGAAAGCAGCGCAGCCCGCGGCGTGATGCCGAAGCGCATCATCTTGCGCGCGGCCATCTGGGTGATTTCGGCCAGTTGTTCGGCGGTCGGGTCGTAGTTGACGTGGGTGTCGACCAGGAAGACCTGTCGCCCGGGCAGCATCAGCGCGTTCATGGCCGCGTAGCAGGTGGCGTTGGGGCGTTTGCCAATGACCTGGTCGAGGTAGTCCAGGTGCATGGCGGTGTTGCCCCAGGTGCCGCAGATCAGACCGTCGACGTCGCCGCGGCGCAGCAGCATGGAACTGATCAGCGTCAGGCGCCGGCGCATCTCGATCTTGGCCATGTGGGCCGTGATGCCGCGCCGCTCCATCAGCTGGTGGTAGGTCTGCCAGAGTTCGCGGTAGCGGTGGTCCTGTTCGACGTTGACCACGTCGTAGTCCACGTCCTGCTTGAGGCGCAGACCGAATTTTTCGATGCGCTGGGCGATGATGGCAGGGCGGCCGATCAGGGTGGGGCGGGCCAGGCCTTCGTCCACGACGATCTGGCAGGCGCGCAGCACGCGCTCTTCTTCGCCTTCGGCGTAGGCCACGCGCTTTTTCGCCGCGGTCTTGGCTGCGGCGTAAATGGGCTTCATCACGGTGCCCGAGGCCAGCACGAAGTTCTGCAGCTTCTCGCGGTAGGCGTCCAGATCGGCCACCGGCCGTTGTGCCACGCCGCTGTCGGCAGCGGCCTGGGCCACGGCGGGGGCGATCTTCATCATCAGGCGCGGATCGAACGGCTTGGGGATGAGGTATTCGGGGCCGAAGGCCAGCTTCTCACCCGCGTAGGCTGCAGCGACGACCTCGTTCTGTTCGGCCTGGGCCAGCTCGGCGATGGCGTGTACCGCGGCGATCTCCATCTCGTCGGTGATGGTGGAAGCGCCGGCGTCCAGCGCACCGCGGAAGATGTAGGGGAAACACAGGACGTTGTTGACCTGGTTGGGGTAGTCCGAGCGGCCGGTGGCGATGACCGCGTCGTCGCGCACGGCCTTCACGTCTTCGGGCGTGATCTCGGGGTTGGGGTTGGCCAGCGCCATGATGACCGGGCGTGCCGCCATCTTGGCCACCATCTCCTTCTTGAGCACGCCACCGGCGGACAGGCCCAGGAAGATGTCGGCGCCTTCGATGGCTTCCGAGAGGGTGCGCTGATCCGTCTTCTGGGCGAACTGGATCTTGTCCTCGTCCATCAGTTCGGTGCGCCCTTCATAGACCACGCCGGCCAGGTCGGTGACCCAGATGTTTTCGCGCGGCAGGCCCAGTTTGAGCAGCAGATTCAGGCAGGCCAGCGCCGCCGCGCCCGCGCCCGAGGCGACCAGCTTGACGTTCTTGATGTCTTTGCCCACGACCTTGAGGCCGTTGATGATGGCCGAGCCCACGCAGATGGCGGTGCCATGCTGGTCGTCGTGGAAAACCGGGATCTTCATGCGCTTGCGCAGCTCGCGCTCGACGTAGAAGCAGTCCGGGGCCTTGATGTCTTCGAGGTTGATGCCGCCGAAAGTGGGTTCGAGCGCGGCGATGATCTCCACCAGCTTCTGCGGGTCCTTCTCGTTGATCTCGATGTCGAACACGTCGATGCCCGAGAACTTCTTGAACAGCACGCCCTTGCCTTCCATCACCGGCTTGGACGCCAGGGGGCCGATGTCGCCCAGGCCCAGCACGGCGGTGCCGTTGGTGATCACGGCCACCAGGTTGCCGCGGCTGGTGTACTTGAAAGCGTTGACCGGGTCGGCCACGATTTCCTCGCAGGGCGCGGCGACACCGGGAGAGTAGGCCAGTGCCAGATCACGCTGGTTGGTCAGCTGCTTGGTGGCGGCGATGGCCACTTTGCCGGGGGTGGGCTGCTCGTGGTATTCCAGGGCGGCGCGGCGCAGTTCGGCGCGCTTGTCGGCTTGGTTCTGGGGGGTGGTCATGGTTGTCTCCCGACAGTGGTTATCCTGCAATGTGGAACCGGGTTGCGCATTCTAAAGCGCTCACCCCGAAATGCCCATAGGGGCGCCATTACGCAGGCAGGTCAGTATGGCTTTGTGGCGGGGCGGCGCCAAGGGGCCTCGCACAACGACAGAGGGCGCCCGTGGGCGCCCTCTGTCGTTGTATGGGGGAGATGGCTCAGGCGGCCATCACCAAGGCGGGCGGGCTGCTGACCGGGTCGTTGCGTTGCAGGTGGGCCGCCGGGTGGCCCGGGCGGCATTCGGACCACACCGCGCGTGCGCAGCCTTCGCACTTGCCGCACTGGGTGGCCACCCCGAGTTCCAGCTGCAGATCGTCAAAAGCCATGCCCGCGCGGGCAGCATGCGCGATGGTCTTGTCACTGACGCGATGGCAAACGCAGACGATCATGGCAGGAGGCATTCCAAGTGGGATGGTCCTGCGAATGATAATGGCTCCTATTTATTGAGGCAAATCCCCAGTACGTCCAAGGGGTATTGCCCCGGTGCGGCGGGCCGGAGCCGCTTCCGGCGGCTGCCAGGACTCTGGCGGAACGGCTTGGCGCCGCTCAGTCGGCGTCGCCCATCTGGCTTTGCAGGTAGTTGGGCAGGCCCACCTTGTCGATCAGCTCGATCTGGGTTTCCAGGAAGTCGATGTGTTCCTCGGTGTCGTCGAGGATGCCCTGCAGCAGATCGCGCGAGACGTAGTCGCGCACGCTTTCGCAGTGGGCAATGCCGTCCTTGATGGTGGCCTGTGCCGCGCGCTCCAGCGCGAGATCGCTGTTCAGGATCTCGGGCACGTCCTCACCGACATGCAGCTTGCCCAGGTCCTGCAGGTTGGGCAGGCCGTCGAGCATGAAGATGCGGTCCATGAGCTTGTCGGCGTGTTTCATTTCGCCGATGGACTCGCTGTATTCCTTCTTGGCCAGCTTGTCGAAGCCCCAGTGCTTGAGCATGCGGTAGTGCACGAAGTACTGGTTGATGGCGGTGAGCTCGTTCTTGAGCTGGGCTTGCAGATGGGCAATGGCTTGGGTGTCGCCTTTCATGGGAATCCTTCCTTGGAGATGGGGGTGTTGACGGCCGATTCTCCGTGCGATTCCCGGGGTTGCCCACCAGGGTGAAACGCCCTTGTTTGTAAATGCTAATGATTCTCATACAATGACAAAGGAATCATTCTCAGCCAGCCAGCCCCCGTTGCCGCAACGGGCCGCCTCGCCAGCGATGTTCATCACTTCACTGGTACTGGCATGGCCTCAAAAGCTCTCCGATCTTCTTCGTCCGCCCGCGCTGCTGTGCCGGCGCTGTCTCCCTTGTGTCTGGCCTGTGCGGCCGCGTTGAGCGTGCCCGGGGCGGCCTGGGCACAGGCGGCCGCGGTCACGCTCAAGGAGGTGGTGGTCAGCGGCTCGCGCAGCGAGCGGGCGCTGGACGAGGTGCCGGCCAGCGTCGACGTGCTGACCGGCGAGGACCTGGACGGCGCGCAGGTGCAGGACATCCGCGACCTGGCGCGCGAGCTGCCCAACGTGAGCGTCAAGCGCGCGGCCCAGCGCTTCAGCGGTGTGTCGCCCGGCGGGACCGGGCGCGATGGCAACGCGGGCTTCAATGTGCGGGGGCTGGAAGGCAACCGCGTGCTGCTGACCGTGGACGGTATCCGCGTGCCGCGTGAGCTCACCAGCGGCGTGTTCGGCTCGGCCTCTTTCGGGCGCGACTACTACGACCTGGGCCTGATCTCGCGCGTGGAAATCCTGCGCGGGGCCAGCTCGGCGCTGTACGGATCGGACGGTCTGGCGGGCATGGTGGCGATGTCGACCACCGAGCCGGCGGAACTGCTCAAAGCGGGCCAGACCTTCGGTGGGCGCGTGGGCCTGAAGCTGGACAGCGAAAACGACAGCCGGGGCGTCGGGCTCACCTTGGCGGGCCGGCCCAGCGACACCCTGCAGTGGCTGGGCAGCGTGCAGGTGGGGCGCAGCAGCGAACTCGACAACCAGGGCACCAACACGGCGCTGAACAGCACGCGCACGGCGCCCAATCCGCAGAAAGACCAGGACGTGTCGGTGCTGGGCAAGCTGGTGTTCACGCCCGGGGGTGGCCAGAAGCACACGATCACGCTGGAGCATGTGGACAAGTCGTCCGAGGTCGAGGCCTACACGGGCCGCACGACCTCGGCCACCTCGGGGTCGGTGATCGACCTGGACGGCACCACCGACATGCGCCGCTCGCGCCTGAGCTGGGACGGCCGCTTCCGCATCGACAGCGCCTGGGCCGATGAGCTGCGTGCCACGGTCGGGGTGCAGGACTCGGACTCGCGCGAGGTCACGCACGAGCAGCGCACGGTATCGCCGACGCAGCGATCGCGCGACGTGACCTACAGCGAGCAGCTCTGGCAGGGCGTGCTGCAGGCCGAAAAGACCCGCGCGCTGGGCGGCGACTGGAGCCAGAAGCTGGTGTACGGTGCCGACGTCACCGTGTCGCACATGGACAACCTGGTCACCGGCACGGGCGCGCCGTCCTACGAGCGCTACCCGCTCAAACGCTTCCCGGAAACGCGCGAAACCACCACGGCGCTGTTCGTGCAGAGCGAATTCGCGACCGACCGCTGGAGCGTGATCCCAGCGCTGCGGTACGACCGCTTCGAACTCAAGCCCCGCAACGACGGCCTCTATCCGCTGGACGCGGCCAGCCTGTCCGACAGCGCTTTCTCGCCCAAGCTCGGCGTGATTTTCCGGCCGGCATCGAACTGGAGCCTGTTCGGGAATCTGGCCGCCGGGTTCCGGGCGCCGAGCCCGCTGCAACTGAACAACTATTTCGAGAACCCGTTCGGCAACTACCGCACGATCCCGAACCCCGACCTCAAGCCCGAAACCAGCCAGACGCTGGAACTGGGAACGCGGGGCTCGACCCACGGCTTCCAATGGGAAGCCGCCGTGTTCAACGGGCGCTACAAAGACTTCATCGAAGAACTGGTTGCCGTGGGCGGCAGCATGTTCACGCCCGCCGACCCGCTCACCTACCAGGCGGTCAACCGCGGGCGCGTGCGCTTGCATGGCTTTGAGCTCAAAGGCCACTATGCGCTGGGCAAGGCCACGAACCTGCGTGTGGCGTTTGGCCAGACGCAAGGCAAGGACACCGTGACCGACCGGCCTCTCAACTCGGTCAATCCGGCCAAGCTGGTCGTGGGACTGGACCACCGCCTGGGGGACTGGAAGCTTGGCGCCGCACTGACCCACGTGGCCAAGAAGTCCACGAGCGACATCGACACCAGCGGCACGCCCAACCAGTTCGCCACGCCGGCCTACACCACGCTGGACCTGAGCGCGAGCTGGCAGGTGACGCCGTCGACGCGCCTGAGCGCGGCTTTGCGCAACGTGACCGATCGCAAGTACTGGGAATGGACCAATGTGCGCGGCATCGCTGCCCATTCGCCCGTGCTCGATGCCTACACCGCACCGGGCCGCAGCCTGGCCCTGGCGCTGGTCACCGAGTTCTGACCCCCTGCCCCATCGACCTTCAGGAGCCCTTTTCATGGCCGACACCCCCGACCTGAGCGCCGTTCGCGAAGCCTGTCGCGTTTTTCCCGCGCGCTTCCAGACCCTGTACCTCGGCACCGCCGCCGCCGACGGTCAGCCGGAAGCCAGCTACGCCCCATACGTCGCCGACGGGGGCAGCTACTGGGTCTATCTGAGCGATCTGGCCCGCCACAGCGCCAACCTGCGCGCCAACGGTCGTGCCTCGGTGCTCCTCATCGAGCCGGAGGCCTCGGCCAAGCAGCTGTTTGCGCGCGAGCGGCTCACGCTGGCCTGCGCGGCGGCAGAGTGCGCGCGGGGCGCGGACCGCTTCGAGGTGGTGATGGATCTGTTCGATCGGCGGTTCGGCAAATTCATGCAGGTGATCCGCCCGCTGCAGGACTTTCGCCTGTTCGAACTGCGCCCGCAGTCGGGGTCGTACGTGGCGGGTTTTGCCAAGGCCTATGCGCTCGACGGCGTGGACCTGGGGGCCGTGCGCCACCGCAACGACCAAGGCCACCAGGCGCCCGATGCCGCGGCCGAGCGCCGCCTGAGCGAAAGCCTGCCGTCGTGACGGCCGCCGCCGGCGTTTCCAGCCTCGCCCCTTCCAGGAGTTCCCCATGACAGCGGTCCTCATCCGCGAACAGTTTGCCCAGGCGCGCCAGCGTGGTCTGCGCGCCCGCGACGCCGCCCAGGCCATTGGCCAGAGCGAAGGGGCCGTGGTGGCGGCCCATGCCGGCATGCAGGAAGGCCCGCTGCGCGCCCTGCCCTTGCTGCCGCGCTGGCTGGAGATCCTGCAGTCGCTGCAGGCCTGCGGCCCGCTCATGGCGCTGACGCGCAACGAGAGCACGGTGCACGAAAAGACCGGGGTCTACCAGCAGCTGTCGGCCAACGGCCCTGTGGGTCTGGCGCTGGGCGAGGACATCGATCTGCGGCTGTTCTTCGACCGCTGGCACGCCGGCTTCGTGGTGACCGAGGTGCCGGCCCAGGGCGAGGCGCAGGCCAGCCTGCAGTTCTACGATCCGCACGGTCAGGCCGTGCACAAGATCTACCCGCGGGCGCAGACCGAGCGCACGGCCTGGGAACAGGTGCTCCAGCGCTGGGCCGATCCCGGGCAGGCCGTGGTGTTCGAGGCCGGTGCCGCCCCGCGCACCCTGCCCGCCCCGGCCGATACCGCGGCCCGCTGCGCGACCGAATTCGCCCAGGCCTGGGCCGGCATGAGCGACACCCACCAGTTCTTCGGCCTGCTGCGACGCTTCGGCCTGGAGCGGCAACAGGCCCTGGGCCTGGTGGAAGGCCGTTTCACCCGGCGCGTGGCGACCGACGCCGTGCGCCAGCTGTTGCTGGCGGCGGCACTGGACGGCACGCCCATCATGGTGTTCGTCAGCAGCCCCGGGTGCATCCAGATCCACTCCGGGCCGGTGCAGCGCGTGGAGCCGCTGGCCATGCGTGGCCAGACCTGGCTCAACGTGCTCGATCCGGGGTTCAACCTGCACCTGCGCGAAGACCGGATCGCCAGCGCCTGGGTGGTCGAAAAACCCGGGGACTGCGGCACCGTGAGCTCGCTGGAGGTGTTCGACACCGAAGGCGCGCTCATGGCCATGTTCTTTGGTGCGCGCAAGCCCGGCCAGCCCGAACTGACGGACTGGCGCGAACTGCTGGCGCCGCTGTCTCCCCAACCGGCGGGTGCCGTGCCCGCCTGACGCCCAATTCACCATGACCTCACTCGGTACCACCCTGCGCGCGACCGAAATCAAGGCCTTCGTGCCGGCACGCGACTTCGCGCTGTCCCAACGCTTCTACGCCGACCTGGGCTTCGAGAAGCGCTCCGAAGGCGGCGGCGTGGCGTACTTCCAGGTCGATGGCTGCGCCTTCCTGCTGCAGGACTTTCACGTTCCGGCGCTGGCCGACAACCTGGTGATGCACCTGCTGGTGCCGTCGGTGGACGCCTGGTACGCCCACGTGCAGACGCAGGACCTGGCAGGTCGCTACGGGGTGCGCGTCACGCCGCTGGTGGCCCAGCCCTGGGGCATCACCGAATTCGTCGTCATCGACCCTGCCGGGGTGTGCTGGCACATCGGCCAGAACACCCCGGGCTTTGTGCCTCAGGGCCGCCTGCCGGGCGCCGCCGAGGAGGCCGACCTGCCATGAGTGCCTTTGTTCCGTCCACCGATCATGAAACCCTTTCTGCCCTGCCCACCCTCCGCCAACACCTCGCGCAGAAGCGTGCTCAGAAAGCTCTCGCTCGCCGGCCTGGCTGGCTCGGCGGTGGGCGTCGCTGGCTGGCCTTTGCGGGCGATGGCTGCGCCTGCGGATGCGAAGTCGCCGAACCCCGGCGCCCCGCCGGGCAGCGCCGCTGACGGCGCGCGCCTGATCACCCTGGGTGGCGGCATCACCGAGGTGGTGTACGCGCTGGGCGCGCAGGCGCTGCTGGTGGGCACCGACACCACCAGCCTGTACCCGGCGGCGGCCCAGGCCACGCCCAAGGTGGGCTACCTGCGCCAGCTTTCGGCCGAAGGGCTGCTGGCTTTGCGGCCGACCGCCGTCGTGGCCGGTGCCGATGCCGGCCCGCCGGTGGTGCTGGACCAGATTCGCAGCGCGGGCGTGAAGGTGGAGCTGGTCGCGGCCGACCACAGCTGGGAAGAGGTGCGACGCAAGGTGGCCGCCGTGGGCCGCGCAGCCGGGCGCGAGGCCGCTGCCCAGGCGCTGCAGCAGCAGCTCGATGCCCGCTGGCAGGCGGTGCAGGAGCGCGTGCGCGCGCAACCGCCTGCCCGGCCGCCGCGCGTGCTGTTCGTGCTTTCGCACAGCGGCAGCCCGCAGGTGGCGGGCGAACAGACCGCAGCCGACGCCATGATCCGTTTCATGGGCGCGCGCAACGCGCTGGGCGGCTTCCAGGGCTACCGGCCCATGACCGCCGAAGCCATGGCCGCGGCAGCGCCCGACGTGATCCTGACCACCACGCAAGGCCTGGAGGCCGTGGGCGGCACCGACGCCTTCTGGCAACGCCCGGAGGTGGCGCTGACGCCGGCGTTCCGCCAACGCCACACGCCGCGCGCGCTGGTGCACCTGGACGCGCTGGAACTGCTGGGCTTCGGTCCGCGCCTGCCCGACGTGGTGGAGCGCCTGCACCGCCAGGTGGTGCGAGCATGACCGCGATCCGCACGCCCGATCTGCAGCGCGCGCTGGCCGACTACACCGGCACGCTGGGCTTTCGCTGCCTGCAGCAGGTGCCCGGGGTCTGGGCGTGGCTCACGCAGGGCTCGCTGCACCTGCAACTCTGGGCGTTCGGTGCCACGCCGGGGCGCTGGGAGCGTGCCGATCCCGAGGTCGGGCGCTTCCAGCCCGAGCACCACAGCGTGGCCGTGATGCGCATCCACGCCTTGCACGCCAGCGTGTCGCGCGCCTTGCGTGCCAGCGGGCGGAGCGACCGGCTCGACGGCGAAGGCCTGCAGCTCATGCCCTGGGGCGCCTGGGAGTTTGCGTTCCGGGACGGCGATGGCCATGTCATCCATTGCGTCGACTGGGGGCTGGTGCCGGTTTCCGTGTCGGCGCGCACCGGGCGCGCAGCCGGGCCGTCGGCGGGGTGCGCATGAGCGGCGGCGCGACGACGGTGGCGCCCCGCATCGGGCGGCGCCTGCAGCCGGCGGGGGTGCGGGGCGTGGGGCGTGTGCCCGGCCCCTGGCTGCTGGGTCTGCTGGCGGCGCTGCTGGTCGGGGTGTTCGTCTACGCCGCCGGGCGTGGCGCTTACGGCCTGCCGCTGGCCGAACTGCCGGGCGTGCTGGCGGGGCTCGCGGCGCCGGCCGGGGCCGAGCGCAGCGCGGCCGAGCTGGTGTTCTTCAACATCCGGTTGCCGCGTCTGCTGCTGGGGCTGGTGGCCGGCGCCGGGCTGGGCATGGCCGGGGCGCTGATGCAGGGCCTGTTCCGCAACCCGCTGGCCGACCCGGGCCTGATCGGCGTGAGCAGTGGCGCGGCGCTCGCGGCCGGTATCACCATCGTGCTCGGGGCAGCCTGGTTTCCCGACCTGCCGCGCGCGCTGGGCAGCTGGACGCTGGTGCTCATGGCCTTTGGCGGCGGGCTGGCCGTCACCGCGCTCATCTACGCGCTCTCGCGCAGCGACGGCGGCACGCGTGTCGGGCTGATGCTGCTGGCCGGTATCGCGGTCAACGCCCTGGCCGGCGCGGGCCTGGGGCTGCTGAACTTTCTGGCCACCGACGAACAGTTGCGCAACCTGCAGTTCTGGCTGCTCGGCAGCCTGGGCGGTGCACGCTGGAGCGCCGTGGGGCTGGTGGCGGTACTGACCGGCGTGGCCCTGGCGATCGGCTGGCGGCTGGTCGGGGCGCTCAACGCCCTGGCCCTGGGTGAGGCGCAGGCGGTGCTGCTGGGCGTGCCGGTCGAGCGCATCAAGCGGGTGGTGATCGTCGTCACCGCGCTGGCCGTGGGGGCGGTCACCGCCACCACCGGGATCATCGGTTTCATCGGCCTGGTGGCGCCGCACATGGTGCGCTTGCTGGCCGGGCCGGACCACCGCTGGGTCGTACCCGGCTCGGCGTTGCTGGGCGCCAGCCTGGTGCTGCTGGCCGACGCCGTGGCGCGCACCGCCCTGCAGCCGGCCGAATTGCCCCTGGGCGTGCTGACCGCGCTGGTGGGGGTGCCGTTTTTTCTGCTGCTGCTCCGGGGTGGCCATGCGCGCGGGCTGTGAACGCCCGGACCTGAAAGGATGCCGCCGATGAATGCCCGTGTGCCCCTGACCTATCTGGCGCGCCCCGCCGGCCCACCCTGGCCGACCGGGGCGGCCCCTGGCCTGGTGGCACAGGGCGTGGGTGTGCGTGTGGGCGCCAGCCTGCTGCTGCAGGATGTGGATCTGGCGCTGGCGCCCGGTGAAGTGGGGGCGGTGCTCGGCCCCAACGGGGCCGGCAAGTCCACCCTGCTGTCGGTGCTGGCCGGTCTGCGCACACCGAGCACCGGCCAGGTCTGGCTGGGCGGGGCGCCGCTGGCCGGGCAGGACCTGTCGACCCTGGCGCGCTACCGCGCCGTGATGTCGCAGGACACGGCCGTCGCCTTCGATTTCACCGCCCGCGAGGTGGTGGAACTCGGCCGCTATCCGCACCGGCTCCGGCCCTCCCGCCACGAAGCGGGCATCGTCTCGGCCGCGCTGGCGCTGACCGACGTGCAGCACCTGGCCGAGCGGCCGGTGGCCGGCCTCAGCGGCGGTGAGCGGGCGCGGGTGCAACTGGCGCGCGTGCTCGCGCAGATCTGGGAATGGCTGCCCGGCGAGCCGGCCCGCTGGGTGCTGCTGGACGAGCCCACCGCTGCGCTGGACCTGCGCCACCAGCACGAAACGCTGTCCGTCGTGCGCGAATGGGCCCGGCTGCAGGGCGTGGGCGTGCTGACGGTGCTGCACGACCCCAATCTGGCGCTGCGTTATGCCGACCGCGTGTGGGTGCTGGAGCGCGGCCGCCTGCGCGCCAGCGGACTGCCGCAGGCTGTGCTGTCGCCCGAACTGCTGCACGCGGTGTGGGGCGTGCGGGCGCAGCCGGTGCACGACGCCGACGGCTGCCCGCAACTGCTCATCGCGCCCACGAAGCGGTCCGCCCGGTAGGGGCGGTCCACCCGCCCTCGAGGCTGTTCCCGACAAGGAGGTTTGCCGATGCCGATGTCCCAACCCCTGACGCGGTGGCGCGATGCGCCGCCGGTGCGCGATCTGGTGCACGAACACGGCGTGATGCTGCGGCAGATGGCCGGTCTGCAACAGCGCGTGAGCGCGCACTGCCAGGCACAGGCGGTGCGGGTGGCGGCGCTGGAAAGCCTGAACCTGCGCCTGCAGGCGGAACTGGTGCTGCTGCGCACGGCGATCTTCTGGGGGCTCGGTGCCGGCGCCGTGATGCGGCGTCCCCCCGTGCGCCACCGGCTGCCGGCGCATCCGGCCGAGGCGATGCGCGAAGCCCAGGCCGTCATCTGCCAGACCGGTTGCGTGGGGCATGCCCACCCCTGGCTGCAGGCCGACGGGCAGTGCAGCCGCACCGGCCAGGCCTGTGACCAACTGGAGACCAGCGCGGTGGCGCCCGCCGAAGCCCCCAGGGCGGCCGGGATCGGGTCAGGCGCTGCGGCGGCCTGACGCCCAGGCCAGCCAGTGGTTGTCAAGCTGCAGGCGCGCGCCGGCAGCGGTGTCCGGCGTGGGCGTGGCGACGCTGCTCTGGCCGGGCGCCGTGGTGGTCATGACGTCGCGTTCGCCACCGTTCCACCAGCGCTGGCCGAGGGGCTGCGCCGCCAGCGCGTAGGCCTGGCGGTGGGGGTGCAGCGCTTGCCAGCGGCCCTGGGCGTCGAACAGCGCCAGTGTGTCGGCGCGCGGGCAGCTGACGACGAAGCCGCCGCCCGGGCGGGCGCAGATGTCGCCGCCATAGCCCTGCACGACCGGTTGCTGCTCGGCCGCGCGCAAAGCCCGGCCATCCCACACGGCCAGCACCGGCGCAGCCGCCTTGGCGGTGGCGTCCGGGTGCTCGGCCTGCAGGGCCACGCCGACGCGGCGCGAAACCGGGTCCCAGGCGAGGTGGCGGATGCTCAGGTACGGGTCGTCCAGGCGCCACTGGCCGAGAAGCTGGCCGTCGGCCGGGTCCAGGGCCACCAGCGAGGCGTCCATGCGCCCGAGGTCGCGTTTGGCCCGCCCGGTCTCGGGCAGGGTGGGAATGCCGCCGTTGGCCACGATGAGGGTGCCGGCCGGCAGCCCGGCCACCGCCTCGGGCAGGGCCAGCAGGGCGTGCGGGTCGCGGCCGGCGGTCGCCCATTCGGCCGTTTTCTCCAGACTGCGGGCGTTGCGCACGCCGAGCCGGCCCTGGGTCGTGTCCAGATCGGTTTCGGTGGTCCACAGCGTGGTGCCGTCGGTGCTGGCGATCACGTGGCCGTTGAAGCGGCGGTCGTCGTCGATCCAGTGCCACTGCACCGTGCCGTCACGCGGCTGCCAGCGCAGCAGCCAGTCGCCTGGCCGGCGCGCGGCGGCGAGCACGCTGCCCCCCGGCTCGACCCACAGGCCGTGCGCGCGGGTGGGCACCGCCAGGTGGTGGCGCACCGACCAGTGTGCGCCCGCGACATCGATCAACCCGATGTGCTGCTGCGCGCCATCCTGCCACGCCGCAGCCAGCGTCGCGCCGACCGGGGCCGCGCCCGGGCCGCTGCCTCGCACCGCCCAGGCGGGCATCGCGCCCAGCGCGGCCAGTGCCAGCAGGCTGTGGCGGCGGATCACGGGGGCGTCCCTCGGTCAATCCCCATCGGCATCGGAAAAACCCAGCGGCACGTCGAGCGCGCCGGCGACTTCGTTCTGGTAGAGCACGGTCACGGCCTTCATCTGCTGGGCCAGGGCCAGCAGGGCCTGGGGCGGCGTCTGGGGTGAGAGCGCGGCAAAGCCCGCGTCGACTTTGTCGAGCGCCTGCGCCCAGCGCTGCGCCAGCGCCAGTTGGCCCTTGCCCATGAGCAGGGCTTCGATCGGCACCAGGGCTTCGCCAGGTGCCGGGGGCGTGGCGTACTGCCCCGGCGCCAGCCGGGCCTGGGCGCGCAGGCTCTGCCACTGGGCCTGCCAGTCGGCCACGTCGGCCTCGCGCGTGCTGCGGGCGAAGGCGGGTGCGCGGCCGTTGGCGCTGCGCAGGGGTTTTTCGATGTAGGCCCAGCGCAGGCGCTCCAGGCCACCCAGCCACTGGTTGATCCATTCGGCGAACGCGGCGCCGGTGTCTTCGGCGCTGTCGCTCCAGTCTTTGTCGGCGCGCGCCTCGAAAGCGGTCTGCAGGGCGGCGGCTTCGGCTTCGATGCCCTGGGCCACCAGCGTGGCGTAGGCACAGGTGGCGGCCGGCAGCGGCGCGTCGGGCGGTGTGGCCCACAGCAGCTGTTCCAGCGCCGGGAAGCCCTTGGCTGGGCTGCCGACGCGTTCCAGGTCGGCCAGCGACTGGGGCGCGCGATCGAGCGCCTTTTTCAGCAGGGCCGGCCGCGGGGGCCAGAAGTCGATCTGCCGCTGCGAACGGCGGGCCACCACCGGGCCGATGGCGGGCGTTGCCAGCGCCTGCCAGGCCAGCAGCGTCTGCTGCCACTGCGTCCGCAGGGCCGACAGCGGGGCCGACTGGGCGCAATGCGCCTGCGCCGTCTGCACCAGCAGCCTGGCTTCGGCGTGGAAGGCCTGCGCGCGGGGCTGCTCGTGCCGGCCGTAGAGGCCTTGCAGCGCCTGCTCGGCGGTGTAGTAGGGCATGGCGACCTGGGCCTGCGCGGTCAGCGCGGCCGCGGCCAGCAGGGCGCTGAGCCAGGGCGCGCGGACAGCACGGGCACGGAAAGAGGGGGCAGACAGCAGGGGGTTCACAGCGACTCCACAAACTTGACCAGGGCTTCGCGGTCGCGCCGGTTCATGCCGAGCACCGTTTCCTTGGCACCCTGCGCTTCACCGCCATGCCAGAGTATGGCCTCCAGCACGCCGTTGGCGCGCCCGTCGTGCAGCAGGCGGGTGTGGCCGTTGACGGCCTTGAACATCCCGATGCCCCAGAGCGGTGGCGTTTTCCATTGCTGGCCATTGGCCTGGAAATCGGGGCGCCCATCGGCCAGATCGGGGCCCATGTCGTGCAGCAGCAGGTCGGTGTAGGGCCAGATGCGCTGGCCGGCGATGCTGGCGCTGGTCAGGTGCGGAAACGGCGGTGCGCCGGTCACGTAGCTGGGGCGGTGGCAGGTGGCGCACTGGGCCTGCGCGAACAGGGCCTGACCGCGCAGCACCTGCGGGTCGTCCGGCTGGCGCCGGGCCGGCGGGGCCAGGGTGGCGGTGTAGAAGATCACGTCGCCCAGGGTCTTGTCGTCGATTTCCGGCTGATCGGCACGGGCCATCGCCGCGGGCACCAGCCCGTCGCTGCCCTTGCGCCGGCCGCCGCCGTGCGGTGCGGCCAGGCAGTCTTTCTGGGCCGGGGTGCAGGTCTCGCGCCAGTTCACGCTGCTGGTGATGCCCATGTCGCCCAGAAAGGCGCCGGCGCTCTGGTGTGCCACGGTGCCGGTGTTGGCTTTCCAGCCGAAGCGGCCGATCACCTCCTTCTGCGCGAAAGCGTCCCAGACGCGGTTGGGCTGGCCCTGGATGGGGCCGCCGGCCGCCGCCTGGTCGCGCGCATTGGCCAGGATCTCGCTTTCCGGGATGGCTTCGAGCAGGCCCAGGCCAATGACCTGGGGTGCGATGCGCGGGCTGACCATCACGTCGGGCGCCATCGGTCCGTAGCCCAGCTTCGTGAAGCGGTAGACCGGTTTTTGCAGCGTGTAGCGGGTGCCATCGGCAAAGCGGCCGGGAACGGGCTGCACGCGGATCTCGACCTGCCCTTCGGGCTGGACGCCCTGGATGGCGGCGTTGTTGAGCTGGTCCCCGTAAACCGGCTCGGGCTTGACGCCGGCGTGTGGGTCGGGCGTGCCCGGCACCGACAGGCGGAACAGCAGCGCGACGGTGTTCTCGGGGTCGGGGCCGAGGGTGTTTTTCCACTCGGGGGGGGCGCCGCGGCCGTCCATCACGTGGCAGCCGGCGCAGGAGCGGGCGATGAAATGCGGGCCCAGGCCGTCGCGCGCGGTGGTGGAGGCCGG
>Ga0067045_1003242_pt1 | contig 30005 bp, 26 predicted proteins | sample TerdegcTABiofilm_FD_59184 | JGI IMG/M metagenome (GOLD analysis project Ga0067045, IMG submission 59184) | Combined Assembly of (Gp0054472, Gp0054536) Wastewater bioreactor microbial communities from Singapore -Terephthalate degrading...
CCCTGCCCTGCCCTACGTTCCTCGCCCTTGCACCAGGGCTTCGGCGATCTGCACGGCGTTGGTGGCAGCGCCCTTGCGGAGGTTGTCGCTGACGCACCAGAAGACCAGGCCGTTGGGGCAGGAGATGTCTTCGCGGATGCGCCCGATGAACACCTCGTCGCGGCGGTCGCCGTGGATGGGCATGGGATAGACCTTGTTGGGCAGGTCGTCCATGACGACGATCCCCGGCATGGTGGAGAACAGCCGTCGGGCCTCCGCCACGGTGATCTTCTTCTCCGTCTCGACGTGGATCGTCTCGCTATGACAGTTCGTAACCGGCACACGCACACAGGTGGCGCAGATCTGGATCGAGTCGTCCTCGAACATCTTTCGTGTCTCGTGGACCATCTTCATCTCTTCCGAGGTATAGCCCTCGTACTTCGGGCCGCCGATCTGCGGGATGAGATTGAAGGCGATGGGGTGCGGAAAGGTCTCGTTCTTGTGCGGCTTTTTTTCAAAGTAGGCCCGGGTGCCGTTTTCGAGGTCCCGGCTCCCGGCCACTCCGGCCCCGCTCACCGCCTGGTAGGTGCTCACCACCACGCGGCGAATCCGCCCGTAGTCGTGCAGCGGCTTCATGGCGACAACCATCTGCGTGGTCGAGCAATTCGGGCTGGCGATGATCCCCTGGTGCTTCCAGATGGCATGCGCGTTGACTTCCGGAATGACCAGCGGCACCTTGGGATCCATCCGCCAGTAGCCGCTCTCGTCGACCACGATACATCCCCTCTTCACGGCCTCGGGGATGAAATCGCGTGCCACATCGTCGGGGGTGCTGGCAATCGCCAATTGGACCCCCTCGAAGGCCCCGGGCTTGAGTTCCTCGATCGTGTAGGTGCGGCCGGCGAAGGGGATCTCCTTGCCAGCCGATCGGGCGGAAGCCAGGAACTTGACCCGCTGGAAGGGGAACTTCCGGGCCTCCAAAAGCTCGCGGATGATGGTGCCCACGGCGCCGGTAGCGCCCACGACGGCGATCGATTCGAACACGTTCATTCTCCCAACAGATGATCGACAACCCCGGCGGACCGGCGGTTCGGCCGGACGGGGAAACCACGATTATAGCGGGAACGATTGGGGAAACGGTAGGGTGGGAGCCCTAGTCGCCCCACCGCGCAAAAAAGCCCACGGGTCGCAACCCGTGGGCTTGCCTTCGTTCTTCGGTCTCCTCGCGGCGGTTCCGCCGTGAGCGTTGCGTGGAAGGGCCGTTACCGGACGTTGGCCGGTTCGACCTGGGCGAGTTGGCTCTCCAGATCGAGATTCTCGGAGAAGGTCACCCCGACGCGCTCCCCTGCCCTCAGATAAACCGTCTTGGTGATCCACACCCACCGCTGCCCTTCGGTGTCGGCCACCCCCTCGCCCCCCCTGGCGGCTACCAGGGCGCGAACGGTGTAGGGGTAGATCTTCCCGTCCTGGAGCCCGTAGGAAACGTACTCGCGGTGGGCACCCGTGGCCCGCGTCTCGCGCCCGTTGATGTACACCTTCGCGGCGCCAGGCACGTTGACCGAAAGGAGCCCGCTGTTGCTTTGGTTGTGGCTGTCGCGGGTGCTCGGGTTGGTCGCTTTCTTGATCTCCGGGGCCTTCTGCGGCGACAGGAGATCCATTTCATCGAGGGAGGACGACTTGGGCGGGTTGGCCGCTGGCGGAGCGGCCCTCTCAGGTGCCAAGGTCGGTTTCTGGACTTGGGGGACCACGGTGGTCGTGCTTGGCACGACCGTGCCCACCTCGTCGCAGCAACTCACCTCGCCGCAGCACGGGGCCCACGTCGTGTAGTAGCCGCAGCAAGAGCCGCCCCACGCGGTCGGGTACCAACGGTATCGCCCCAAGAGCAGGCGGCGGACCGGGCCGGGACGCCAGCCGAGCGTCCAGGCGGTTCCGCAACACGGGTCGCAGCAGCTCGTCCAGCAAGAGCTGTAGCAGCGGGAAACCGGAGCGCAACACCCCCACCCCCACCAATAGGCACTTGCCTGCGACGCGGTCGCCAGCACGGTGCTGGCCACGACAACGCCGAAGATCACGTACTTCCACTTCGATCGAATCATGGTTGTCCGTCTCCCTTCTCGTACCTTGAAACGATGTGTCGGTGAATCCTCCGCTGCCTGGACCTCCCATCCTGGGTCTAGCATAGCAGGGGTCTAGCACAAATCAAGTAGCCTGCGCAGACCGTTCCGGTGCCAGGAAATACGAAGCCCAGGCGAACTCTCCGATCGCAGGCCACCCCCAGTCGTTTGTTTCTTGCCACTCGAAAGTTGTACAACGTCCCGAGGTCTCCCTGGTCCCACACCGTTGCCGTCGAGCAGCCCGGAGAATGGACGCAATGCTTTATCTGACCAATGGCTTACGAGGATGACGTTGGAATCTCCGGCACCACGAATGGCACCCTAATACATCGTCGGTTGCCGCCCAGTTGAGACGCAGCCCGTTTCGCCTGTTTTGCCCATTGTTCAGGCCGGCGACGATGGCTTACGCCGCTTGGACCGAAGAAACGGAAAGACCTCAGTTCGCCGGCCCGATCTCGATCCCGTCCACAGAGAGCTCCCCAGAGGCCCCCATCAGGCCGATGCGGACCAGGGCCCCGCGGGTCTTGAGCGGGACCTTTAGCCTGCTGGTCTGACGTTCCCAAGCGAAGCTGCCCCGCCATGGTCCAACCATCCCCTCGCCGATCGAGGAACGGTTTTCGTCGTAGAAGATGAGGATCAAGGCCGCAAGGCCGCCGTTGGGAGTGGGTCGAATGCCCTCGCCACGGACCCACAGGGATACCGACAGTTCCTTGACCGCCCGGCCGTCGACCGCGAATCCCTGGAGCGCTTGGGCCAGTTGGCCTTGCCGTTCGCTACGGAACGTCACGTAGCGTTTTCCCGAGGGGGCCTTCGGGTCGGCGATCCATTGCAGTTCCCGCTGGTAGTGCCAGCCCGCCAGATCCTCGAGATCGCCGATCCCTTCCTCAAAATCGCCGTTGTAGATCCCCGGCTTGCTCGGATCCGGGAGCACCTCGCGGCGTCTTTCCGCCTCGCCGGTCATCGGCACGAAGAGTGTGGGGATCAGGGATGTTGTCTCGAGCTTTCCGTTCTTCTTGGTCAGTAGATGGAAGACCTGCCTGTAACGCTCTCCCACCGGGATGATCATCCTGCCGCCTTCGCGAAGCTGCTCGATCAGCGGGGCCGGGACTTTTTCCGGCGAGCAGGTGACGATGATCTTGTCGAAAGGCGCATGCTCCGGCCAGCCTTGGAACCCGTCGCCGACTTTCGGGTATACGTTCGTGTACTTCAGGCGTTTCAGGTCCTTGGCCGCGCGGCGCCCCAGGGGTTCGACGATTTCGATCGTATACACTTCCCGGACCAGGCTGCTCAAGACGGCCGCCTGATAACCGCTCCCAGTGCCGATTTCGAGCACCTTGTCGCCGGGCTGCGGGTCGATCTGCTCGGTCATGTAGGCCACGATGAACGGCGGCGAAATCGTCTGCCCGTAGCCGATCGGCAACGCCATGTCGAGGTACGCATCGCGGCGAAGCGGCAGGGGGACGAACTCGTGACGCGGCGTGTCGCGCATCGCCTGGATGACGCGGGGATTGGCGACGCCAGCGGCCACGATTTCCCGATCGACCATGCGGTGGCGCGCGGTGGCGGTCTCCTGCCGGCTCTGGGCCGAAGCATCACCTACGGCCAGGAGACCGTATAGCAGGCAGAACCAACCCCCCAATCGGCCGCCAACGTCGCATGACCACTGCATCTGCCTCATTGTCGTTCCACCTGGGCATTTGCCTTCGTCCGGAAGCTCGGCAACTGCTGCAATTATACTCCGCATTTCAATCCAGATGCGCACCCCCCGCAGGCACGCCCTCGACGCTCCCCCAGAGACTCCCGCCCCGGTCACGTGGATAGCCACAGACGTGTCGCGAAGTGTATCATGCAATGAGCCCTCGCCTAGGCAGGCAGGCCGTCCCGGCAGTATTATCAGGTTCCGTGTGCCCGCGCCTTGGACGAGAGGTTGTATCGTGCCATCCGGACGTCCGAAACGAGTTCCTGAGTTGCGGATCTCGGATCTTCGTCCCATCGAGATGTCCGCTCACCTGACAGTGCGTCCGGAACTGCGGAAGCTTAGCGACAGTGAATTCCACGAAAATCGTCCACCGCCTTTTGTTCCAGGCCATTCTTGAGATCCGGGACCAAAGTTACGGCACCGGAGACAAGGTCATCTATCACTTGGCCGATCTGTTTCACAAGGTTGTTCTTCAATTGGAGGCCGTAGCGGAGGGAAACGCCGACATCACTTACGACGACGTTCTGTCCTTCATTAGAAAACGTGCAAGAGAGAAAGGATGGGAGAAGTGGATTGACGACCGGATTAGCGAATTGGCCGTTCGAAGTGGGGAGAAGAGTCCCGTCAGTTAGTCAATCCGAAACGCAATCACGTGCTCGGAGTCGAATTGAAAGAACGGATTGTCCGCCAAGTGTTGCCGCGCGTGCAGACGCCGGGGCAGTACGTCGGCGGGGAGTTGCATGCGGTGGTCAAGGATCGCCGTGGCCTGCGCGGGCGGGTTTGCATAGCGTTTCCCGACGCCTACGCGATCGGCATGAGTTGCCACGGCCTCCAGGTCCTCTACCACGTGATGAACCGCCGTGAGGACTGGGCCTGCGAGCGGGCCTTTGCTCCCTGGCTCGACATGGAGCGGCTGCTGCGGGAAACCGGGATNCCCCTCTATAGCCTGGAGACTTTTACACCTCTGGGGGANTTTGACGTCCTCGGNTTCACACTCCAGCACGAGTTGGCGGGTACCAACGTGCTGACNATGCTCGACCTGGCCGGAATCCCNCTNGCCGCCGACGAGCGTACCTGGCGTCATCCGCTGGTGATCGCCGGCGGTCCGTCCGTGGCCAATCCGGAGCCGATGTCGCGGTTCCTCGACCTGTTCGTCCTCGGCGACGGTGAGGAGATGCTTCCCCGGGTGTGCGACGAGTGGATTGGCCTGAAGCAGTCCGGTATCGACCGCCGCGACGCGCTGGTGGCCATGGCGACGCGGCTGCCGCACGTCTACGTGCCCCGGGCGTATGCCCCGCAGCACGCCCCCGATGGGCGGCTGATTTCGATGCAACCCGTTCACGCGGAGGTGCCGGAGGTGGTGCATCCTGCCGTGGTCGCCGATCTCGACGCGGTGCCGCTTCCCACGACGCCCGTGGTGCCTTACATCGAATGCGTGCAGGACCGCATCGCGATCGAGATCATGCGGGGCTGTCCCTGGCGGTGCCGTTTCTGCCAGAGCACGACCACGAAGCGGCCGCTGCGGTTCCGACGCGTCGAGACGATCGTCGAGGCCGCGCTCGAAACGTACCGCAACACCGGCAACAACGAGATTTCGCTCCTCTCGCTTTCCACGAGCGACTACCCGCAGTTCGGCGAGCTGATGGCCCGCCTCCAGGCGGTGTTCCAGCCGCTTGGCGTGAGTGTCTCCGTGCCGAGTCTGCGAATCAACGAGCAGTTGCGCACGATCGGGGACCAACTTCTCACCGACCGCCACTCGGGCCTGACGATGGCCCCGGAGGCCGCCCGGGACGAATTGCGCCGCCGGATCGGCAAGAATATCCGCAACGAGGACCTTCTCGAAGGCTGCCGGCGCGCGTTTGCCAACGGATTCCGCCGGGTGAAGCTCTACTTCATGTGCGGCCTGCCGGGCGAGGAGCCGGAGGATCTTGAAGGCATCCTCGACATGGCGGAGACGATTTCGCGGCTCGGCAAGGAAGTCTCAGGCCGGTTCGCCACCGTGGTGGCCAACGTGTCGAACTTCGTGCCCAAACCGCAGACCCCGTTCCAGTGGCAGCCCATGCAGTCGCGGGAGTACTTCCGCCAGGCCCACGACTTCCTGCGAAAACAACGCCGGCAGCGAAGCGTCGAGTTGAAGTGCCACGACATCGAGGCCAGCCTGTTGGAAGGGGCGCTGGCCCGCGGCGATCGGCGCATGGGCGAGGCGATCGAGTTGGCGTGGCGGCGCGGGGCCCGGTTCGATTCCTGGAACGACCAGTTCCGGCCCGAGCTTTGGTGGTCCGCCATGGAGGACGCCGGGATCGACTTCCAACGCATCCTCCACTCCCCTGCCCCGCTCGATGCTCGACTCCCCTGGGACCACCTCACCGTGCGCCAGGGCCGCGAGTATCTGGAGAGGGAAGGAGGGAGGGAGAATGATGAAGGATGAATGAGGGCGTAGGGCGGACCGAGCGAAGCGAGGCCCGCCGGGGGTAAGACAAAGCCCTGTCCAGACTGTGAGATGGGAAATGCGGCCTGCTGGCAAGTGCTTCGCGCTTCAACACTCATCACTCATCACTCATCACTCATCACTCCGACTTCCCCCATGTTTCCCTGCCGCCTTTTGGCCATTGATATCGACGGCACCTTGGTGAACAGCCGGGACGAATTGACCCCGGCCACGCGGGACGCCCTGGTCCGTGCCGGCAAGTCGGGAATCCAGATGGTGCTCGCGACCGGGCGGCGCTACAGCCGAACGCTCCACTTGATCGAACCCCTGGGGATCGACGTGCCCTTGGTCACGGCCAGCGGGGCCTTGGTCAAAGACCCGAGCGACCACCGAACCGTGTTCCGGGCGGAGTTCGCTCCCGGCGTGCTGCTGCGAACGCTTCAGACGATCGCCCAGTCCGGCTTCGAGCCTGTGGTATGTGGTGACACCTATTCGGAGGGTTTTGACTTCTATCGTGGGCAGGAGGCGGTGACGGGGCCGGAACTGGCAGAGTATGTCCGGATGAACCCCGAAAGCGGCCGGATCTGGCCTGGTCTTGTGGGAAGTCCTCCTCCAGAGGTATTTGCCGCATTCTCCATGGGCACGAAGGAGCAGATGCTCTCTCTGGAATCCATCCTCCACGGAGCGGTTCCGGGCAAACTTTCTACCCACGTGTTACGTAGCCCCAAGTACACCGGCTTCTTGTGTGAGGTTGCCCCGGCCGGGGTGACGAAGTGGTCCGGGGTCCTGCATCTCGCCCATGAGATGGGGGTCTCGGAAGCGGAAATCTGTGCGGTGGGCGACGATGTGAATGACATCCCCATGATCCTTGCGGCGGGCCTCGGCGTGGCGATGGGGAACGCGCTGCCGGAGGTGAAGGCCGCTGCCGACCGGATTGCCCCGACTCACGATGAAGATGGGCTGGTGAGCGTGGTCCAGTGGCTGATGGGAGATTTTTGACGAAGAGGTAGGCTGGGACAAGCGGAGCGCCGGCCCACCGAGATTGTTCGGCAACCGCCCATGTGCTGGTGGGCCGGCGCTCCGCTTGTCCCACCCTACGGCCGTGTGTGCCGTGAATTGTTGGAGGAGCCCAGCCCGACGTGACATCCGAACCGAATCCGCCCCGTCCTGCCGACGGCCCTCGCCCGGCGTTGGCGATCACCATCTCGGAGTTTCAGACGCTCATCCGCCGCATGTACCTGCGCAAAGACGTTGCACGGGGGATCGACGGGACCTTCATGTGGCTTATGGAGGAAATCGGGGAGTTGGCCTCGGCCTTGCGGCATGGGACCCCGGCCGAGCGGGCCGCGGAGTTCGCCGACGTCCTGGCCTGGCTTGCCACCATTGCCAATGTGGCGGAAGTCGATCTGGCCGAAGCGATCTTCCAGAAGTATGGACGCGGTTGCCCTGGCTGCGGGCAGTATGTATGCACCTGTCCCGATGCGGGGAAGCCGTGATGCGATGGTTCGCCGGGATCCTTGCGTGGTCGGTCCTTTGCGTTGGGCTTCCCCAGGCGGAGGCCGAGCCGGGGGCGCGGCCGGAAGTCGTCGGGATTCGGGTGGGAATCGGCGGCAAGTACAAGGCCGGGCTGTGGACGCCCGTTGAAGTGCGACTCCGCGGCGGAAGCCAGGCGTGGTTCGGGCAGCTTGCGGCGGTCGTGCCCGACGGCGACGGGGCGCCGTGCCGTTTCGCGTGTCCGGCGGACGGACCCCTGCGGGTCGGGCCGGGGCAGTCCACCTCGGCGATGCTGTACGTCAAGTTCGGACGCACCGAGCCCACCTTGACCATCGAACTTCGGGAATCGGAGAGCGTGGTCGTCGAGAGAGTTTTCGCGGCCGGTACCACCGACGGAGAGAGCATCTTTGCCCGCGCCCTGGCCTCCAGCGACGGACTCATCGTCGGCGTGGGGCCCCAGGCGCTTGCCGTGGAAGAGACTTTCGCCGGGCTGCGCCAGCTTGCGGGGGGCCGCACGGTTGCCGCCGGCGTCGCCGACGCGACGGAACTCCCTTCGCATTGGTGCGGCTACGAAGGGGCCGACATCGTGGTCCTGGCCACCGGCGACCCGAAATCCTATGCTGGCCTCAAATCCGAGGGTCCCCAGGTCTTGGCCCTGGAGCAATGGGTGCGCATGGGAGGGACCGTGCTCCTGTGTGCCGGGCGGAACGCGGAGGTGCTTCTGGCGCCCGACGCTCCGTTGGCGCGATTTGCTCCGGGGCGGCTGGTCCGCACGTTGCCGCTCCGGCAATCGAGCGCGATTGAGGCCTATTGCAGCAGTTCCGTGCCCTTGCCGCGGGAGAGGATGGGGGGGCGGCTCGATCTTCGCGTGCCGCAATTCGCCGAGGTCGAAGGAACGGTCGAGGCCCGGGAAGGGAACCTTCCTTTGGTCGTCCGCCGGACGTTGGGCTTCGGCACCGTGGTGTTCGCGGCCTTGGACCCGGAGATGCCGCCTTTGCGGGACTGGGCGGACCGCCGCCTCCTGCTCGACAGGCTTCTGGACGTCGATCTCGCTCCGCCGGAGGACGCCCGTGCCAGCGGCGTCGCGTTGCACTACGGCTTCGACGATGTGGCCGGCCAGCTTCGCAGCGCCTTGGACCAGTTCTCCCACGTCCCCTTCATTCCGTTCTGGATCGTCGTCGCCCTCGTGGTCGGCTATCTGGTCCTGATCGGGCCGGTGGACTACTTCTTCTTGCACCGGGTTGCGGGTCGCATGACGCTGACGTGGATCACCTTTCCACTGATCGTCACTGCGTTCTGCGTGGGGGCTTACGTGCTCGCGCACCGGCTGAAGGGGGACCATGTGCGGCTCAACCAGGTCGATCTGGTCGACGTCGATCTCGTGTCGGGACAGATGCGAGGGACGTCGTGGGCCACGATGTTCAGTCCCCGCGCCGAGCGGTGCGACGTGAGGTTCGCGCCGCGCGACCTGAGCGGAAAGGAGGCCTCCGGCGCCGAGGTCGTGGCCTCCTGGCTCGGCCTGCCTGGCGAAGCCTTCGGCGGGATGAACCCGAAGACGGCGCCGCCGGCCGTCTGGAGAGAGCCCTACGACTGTTCGCGGCGACTGGACGCGCTGGACGGGGTTCCGATGCAGATCTGGTCGACGAAGAGCTTCAACGCCCGCTGGACCGCGAAGACCTCGGTCAAGCCCGAGGCCCGGATTGTGGAGCAGGATCGCGTCCCCGTGGGAACGATCACCAATACGCTCGGCGTGCCCCTGTCGGAATGCCTTCTGTGCTACAAACGCTGGGCGTACCGGCTGGGGGATCTGGGGCCGCGCGAGTCGGCCCAGGTCGGCGCCTCGAGCGAACGACGCGACCTGACGACCCTCCTGACGGGCCGCCGGTTCCTGTTCGAGGAAGGGGTCGAGCAGGCAACGCCGTACGACCGCGGCAGCGTCGACGTGGCGTATATCGTCCGTGCGATGATGTTCTTCGAGGCGGCCGGCGGTTCCCGCTACACGGGCCTGGTGCACCGCCACCACGGCTTCGTCGACGTGAGCGACCTGCTCAGGACCGACCACGCCGTGCTGGTGGCGATCGGACCGGCCGGCGATCCGGAGTCGCCCTACCACGGCTCCCGCCTGGTCCGCGACGGCACTCCCCTGGTCAGCCGCGAGGACCGCCATACCACGATCTACCGCTTCGTCCTGCCGGTGGGGAGGGAGTGAGTTGGGAGTTGGGAGTTGGGAGTTGGGAGTTGGGAGTTGGGAGTTGGGAGTTGGGTGGTGGGTGGTGGGTGGTGCATTCCCGCGTAGCGGGCGGGCTTGCCCGCCGTTTGGTCGCGGCCCTGCGCCGCGTCAGGAGTTGGGGATTGCGAGCGGAGCCCGGCCGGTCCGCGGAGATTCGTAAGGTGGGGTGAGCAGAGCGGAGCCCCGCCGGGATTGACCGATCCTTTTGCCTCAGGCGAATAGTCCGTGATCAAGACACAAGACCTTACGAAAGTCTACGGCGAGTTGCGGGCGATCGACAATCTCACCCTGGACTTGAGCCGGGGTGATGTTTTCGGCTTCATCGGTCCGAACGGCTCCGGCAAGACGACCACCATGCGGATCCTCGCCACGCTGCTGCAGCCGACCTGGGGCGAGGGCTACGTCTGCGACTACTCGATCTACACGCACCCCAAAGAGATCCGCCGGCTGATCGGCTTCATGCCCGATTTCTTCGGCGTGTACGACGACATGAAGGTGATCGAGTATCTGGAGTTCTTTGCCGCGGCCTACCGCATCCGGGGTCCGAAGCGCCGCAAGGTGTGCGACGACATGCTGGCCCTGGTCGGGCTGGACTACAAGCGCGACGCGCTGGTCACGAGCCTCTCGCGCGGCATGACCCAGCGGCTGGGCCTGGCCCGCGTGCTGCTCCACGACCCGCAGGTCCTCCTGCTCGACGAGCCGGCCAGCGGCCTCGACCCCCGGGCCCGCATCGAGATCCGGGCCCTGCTGCGCGAGCTTCGCGGGCTGGGCAAGACGATCATGGTCTCCAGCCACATCCTGCCCGAACTGGCCGACGTGTGCAACAAGATCGGCATCATCGAGCGGGGCAAGCTCTTGATCTCTGCCGAGGTGAGCGACGTGATGCGCCAGGTCCGGCGCCAGCCGATCCTGCACGTCACCCTCCGCGGCGACCTCGACGCGGCCGCCAAGCAGCTCGAAACGCACCCGTCGGTCGAGAAGGTCGAACTCCGCGACAGCCACCTGGTGGCCACCCTGCACGAAGGCACCGAGGACTACAGCGACCTGCCCACGCTATTGATCCAGGCCGGCTACAAAATCACCTCCTTCAAGGAAGAAGAAATCAACCTGGAAACGGCCTTCATGGCCCTGACCAAGGGCATCACGGCCTAACGCGTCAAACGCCGCGCAACTCCCATTCTGCCTTCGCGGTTCAGTATTCAGTATTCGCCATTCATTCATCGCGGTCAGAAGGGTGTGTTCGCGGTGGCGCAGGAGGAACGAATAGCGAATACTGAATCGCGAATACGGAACGCAGAAGTCAAACGAGCCCGCGGTGCATGCCCCGCGGCCGGTTCTTTCATTCTCGCGCTGGCGGGGCTTTACACGGGGCTTGGGGGTCAGTATGGTAGCCTACGAGCCCCCCTACAGAAACCACTTTGGCTGCCGCGGGGTCGATTGGGCGGCCAGCGTGGCTTTGACAGGTGGGCGAGGGAATGGGACTGTGTGCCCATTCGGGTCGGAGGTTCGCCTCTTTCAGGCGGACGGGTCTTCACTCGTTCGGTCGCAGGAGATGCTCCCATGGTTCGCAGGTTTTGGCTCGGGTTGGTTGTGGTCGGATGGCTCGTGCTGCCGGGAATCGCCCCGCGGGTCGTTGCGCAAGAGAAGGAAGAAGCGAAGCCGGCTCGGACGCCCGATGTGATCTATGTCCCCACGCCGCACGAAGTGGTGGCCAAGATGCTCGAGATGGCCAAGGTGACCAAGGACGACGTGGTCTACGACCTCGGCTGCGGCGACGGCCGGATCGTGGTTGCGGCGGCCAAGAAGTTCGGCTGCAAGGCGTTCGGCTACGACATCGATCCGCAGCGGATCGCCGAGGCGAAGGCCAATGTTAAGAAGAACAAGCTGGAAAAGCTCGTGAAGATCGAGCAGAAGGACATTTTCGAGCTCGACCTCAGCAAGGCCAACGTCGTCACGCTCTACCTGCTGCCGAGCCTGAACGTCAAACTGATCCCGCAGTTGGAGAAGCTCAAGCCCGGCTCGCGGATCGTTTCCCACGACTTCGACATGCGGGGCGTCGAGCCGGAGGAGAAGGTCGATTTCGCGGTCAAGAGGGACAGTAGTTCCCACACCATCTACCTCTGGACCACGCCGCTGAAGAAGGTCAAGGGCGAGTGAGGGGCCCTCTCCCCTCTCCCGCTTCTCGGGGAAAGGGGTCGGGGGTGAGGGTGGCCGGAGCGAAGCAACGCCCGCCGCCGTTTCTGAGCATGGAAACCGCGGGGCGACGTCCATGCCGACCCTCGGCTTCGCCGAGTGACGGCATGCCACACGCCGTCAGAGACGGCGTCGCGTCGCCTCGGGGCCCCCTGCCCTGCCCTACCCTTTTCGCTTCGCCTGGACGACGCGGGGGAGCCGGTTCAGGTCGCGGACGGTCGGGCCGGGCTCCCAGCGGTTGTCGGCGGCGAGCAACGCGAGCACCGCGTCGTGGATCGTCGGGCTGATTTCCACCAGGAAGTGCCCGCCCGCGGCGATGCGCTCGGCCGCCTGCGGCAAGAGTTTGCCGATCACTTCGGTCCCCTCCGGGCCGGCGAGCAGGGCCGTGCGCGGCTCGTAGTCACGCACGTCGCGGGCCAGCGACGCCCACTCCGACTCCTTGATGTAAGGCGGGTTGCTGACCACGAAATCGAATGGCTGCCCGGCGGCCACCGGCGCCAGAAGGTCGCCCAGCACGAACTCGATCCGGTCCGACACGCCGTGACGCTTGGCATTGTCGCGGGCGATCTCCAGGGCCGGAGGGCTGGCGTCGATCGCCGTCACGCGGCAGCCGGGAAGGTGCTTGGCCGCGGCGATCGCAATGTTGCCGCTCCCGGTCCCCACGTCGCAGATCGTCAACGCGTCGTCCGGCCGCGGCCGGCCCAGCTCGATGAGCGTGAGTACGAGCAACTCGGTCTCGGGCCTGGGGATGAGCACGTCGGGCGTGACGCGGAACTCCAGGGAGTAGAACTCGCGGTGCCCGACCAGGTAGGCCACCGGCATCCCGTCGGCGCGCCGGCGGACGAAATCCCGGAACTCGGCGCGGACCTTCTCGGCCGGTTCGTCCTCGAAGGCGGTGTAGAGATCGATCCGCCGGCAGCCCCGGGCGGCGGCCAGGAGGACCTCGGCATCCAATCGCGGGTTCTCCGCGCCGTGACGCTTCAGGAAGTCCGTGGTCCACTGGAGCAGGCGGCCAACGGTCCACCGCTCGGTCTCAGGCATCGCGGCTCCTCCGGCTCGGAAGGGATCACGAAAGGACGAAAGCACGACGGGATCACGAAAGCACGAAAAAGCGAAAGCACGAAGAGAAGACGGATGTAGGGTGGGACAAGCTCCAGCGCGGTCCCACCACCCTTCTCGCGGTTTGTCGGTGGGACTGCGCTGGAGCTTGTCCCACCCTACTCTCCCTTTGGTGTTTTCGACCTTTCGTGTTTTCGTGATTCCCCGATGATGAAACTGGGGTGCAGGCTCTCTCATGGCCGGCGTCAGTCGATGGTCCCGAAGGCGTCGCGGAGTTCCTGACGCTCATATTCCCGGAGGGCATCGAGCACCGGATCGAGGTTGCCGGCCAGGATGCTGTCGAGCTTGTAGAGGGTGAGATTGATGCGGTGGTCGGTGATCCGGTTGTCGGGGAAGTTGTAGGTGCGGATCCGCTCGCTCCGGTCGCCGGAGCCGACCTTGCTCTTCCGCTCGCTGGCCCGCTTCTGCTGCTCCTCGGCCCGCTTGGCCTCGTAGAGCCGGGTCTTGAGCACGCGGAGGGCCTTGGCCAGGTTCTTGTGCTGGCTCTTCTCGTCCTGGCAACTGACGACCAGCCCGGAGGCGTAGTGCGTGAGCCGGATGGCCGAGGCGGTCTTGTTGACGTGCTGGCCGCCGGGCCCGCTGGCCGAGAAGCGGTCGATACGATAGTCGTCCGGCTTGAGTTGCACTTCCACATCCTCGGGCTCCGCCATCACGGCGACGGTGGCAGCGGAGGTGTGGATGCGGCCCTTGGCTTCGGTTTCCGGGACCCTTTGGACGCGGTGCCCGCCGCTCTCGTATTGCAGCGCGGCGAAGACCCCCTCCCCTTCCATGCCGACAATCAACTCCTTGAACCCTCCCAGCTCGGTCGGATTCATGCTGAGGATTTCGAGCTTCCAGCCTCGCCCCTCCGAGTAGCGGCGATACATGTCGTAGAGGTCGCGGGCGAACAGCGCGGCTTCTTCGCCGCCGGTGCCCGCGCGGATCTCCATCACGCAACGACGCCGCGCGGCATCCTCGCCGCCGATCGTCAGGTCCAGCAGCTCGTTCCAGACGGCCTCGCGCTCGTCCTTCAGCGAGGGCAACTCCGCCTCCGCCAACGGACGCAGCTCCGGATCGTCGCCCTCGGCCATTTCCCGGGCCTCGCCGATCTGATCGTTGAGCTGCTTGAAGCGGCGGTACTTCGACGCGACCTTGTTCAGCGCGCCGTGCTCCCGGGCGACCGCCGAGAGCCTCGCAGGATCGGCCAGCACCGCCGGATCGACGAGGAGTTTTTCAAGCTCCTCAAAGCGACGCAGCTTTCCCTCGAGGACCTTGCGCATAAGCGATCAGGTCGATTCCTCCACCGCCTCGGCCGGCTTCCTCTTCTTCTTGCCGGCCGTCACGCTGCTGTAGCCCACCGCGGCAAACTTGCTCTGGAACCGCTCGATGCGGCCCGCTGTGTCGACGTACTTCAGCTTGCCGGTATAGAAGGGGTGGCACGCGCTGCAAATATCGACCTTGAGCTCCGGCTTCGTGCTGTGAGTCACGAAGGAACTCCCGCAGCCGCAAGTGACCTTGGTTTCCACGTACTTCGGGTGAATGCCGTCTTTCATGTGTCTTATCCCTCCGCGAGACCCCGAAGACGGGGCGCCACGCACACCGTAGATCGTCCTCTTTCGTCGGACCCGCACAGTCGAAACCATGAATCCTAACGCGGCAACGGGGTTGCCACAAGCCATGTCGGGGCGTGAATGGGGCTTCGGAGCGAGGAGATGCCCGCACGATGGGTGGTATCGGTGCATACGTGAGGGTTGGTTGCGGTTCCGTGGGGCACAGCCGCCCTCGGCTGTGCGGACCCGCCTAGCGAGCGTGGCGGGCCGCACGTGGTCGTCTGCACAGCCGAGGGCGGCTGTGCCCCACTCGCAATTCCGTTGCATTGACAAGGACCCTGACGATTACGAGAATTCGGGTGTCTACGAGGGCGCGACATGTTCGGTAAGATGATCCCACAACGTCTGCTGCTGCTCCTGATCGGGGTCACGATCGTGCTGGTTCTTTCCGCGGGAGCGGTCTTGGCCTTGGGGGCTATTCTGGCAGCCATGGGCGACGAGGCGGGGAGTCGGGTTCTCCGTTGGATCGCGGCCGGAATTGGGATCGTGCTGGCCGTGGACCTGATGTGCCTGGTCTTGGCGTTGGCGATCCACGCCGTCGAGCGTTCGGACGAGCCGCCTGACGAGGGCTGATCGCGTAGGGTGGGCCGAGCAAAGCGAGCCCCACCAGTATTCTCAGCGTCAGCGATCAGGGCAATTGTGGTGGGGCTCGTTGCGTTGGACCCACCCCACCGACTTCGCAGGATGCTACCGCGCCGAGAAGCGATAGACGCACGTTTGACGGTAGGTCTGGTCGGGTCGGAGGATGATCGAGGGGAACTTCGGCTGGTTGACGGAGTCGGGCAGGTGGGCCGTCTCCAGGCATACGCCGGCGTGTTTGCGGTAGATCGTCCCGCCCTTGCCTCGCACGGTGCCATCGAGGTAATTGCCCGTGTAGAGGACGACGGCCGGCTCCGTCGTCCACACCTCCATGGTCCGGCCGCTTGCCGGCTCGCTGAGCGTGGCGGCCCGGCGCAGCGAGCCGTCGGCGCCGTCGAGAGGGTAGCTCAGGTCGTAGCCGTCGGCCACTTTGGAGCCGGGTTGGATGCGGTCGCCGATCCGGGTCGGACGTCGGAAATCGAACGGCGTGCCTTCGACCGAAGCGACCTGGCCGGTCGGGATCTTCTTTTCGTCCAGCGGCGTGTAGTGGCTGGTGGCCAGCTCGAGCACATGCCCGAGCACGTCGCCCGTGCCCGCCCCGGCCAGATTGAAGTAGCCGTGGTGGGTGAGGTTCACCGGCGTAGGCCGGTCCGTGGTGGCGGAGTAGTCGATTCGCAGCTCGCCCTTGGGCGCGAGCGTGTAGACGACCGAGACCTTCAAGGTGCCCGGGTAGCCTTGATCGCCGTCGGGGCTGGCGAGCGTGAATCGCACACCCGGGGAGCCGGCGGTCGCAACCGCTTCCGCGTTCCAGACCATGCGGCTGAACCCGCGGTCGCCGCCGTGGAGGTGGTGCGGCGGGACGTTCAAGCTGAGCTTATAGGGCTTGCCGTCGAGCGAGAAGTACCCGCCGGTGATCCGGAACGCGACCCGGCCGACGGTGGCCCCGAAGTACGGATTTTTCGCCGGGGCCTCGTAGGGCCCCAACTCGTCGAAACCGAGCACCACGTCGGCCGATCGGCCCGCGCGGTCGGGGACCCATAGCTCGGTCACGGCCGCGCCGTAGGTGATCAGCCGGACGGTCACGCCGTCGTTGTGGAGCGTGTAGCGGTCGACCGGCACGCCGTCGGCCGTGGCGCCGAAGCGTTCCCGCTGGGGTCCGTCAGGGTTCATCGCTGGGGTTTCTCCCGGAATGCCGTAGAGTTCCTTGTCTTTTCCGTCGCGGCAATACTGGCACTTGACCCAGCCCGAGCCGCCGCAGGTCGGACAGGGGATGCGAATCGGCGCCGACTGGTAGATCGGCATGTTCGTCGTCGGGTTGATCCCGACATACTTGGAGGCCATGCGAGTGACCGTGCCGCGGGAGCAATCGCGGCGAGGGCACTTCATCTTCCCGTGGGCATTGCAGACGGGACACCAGCGGTCCTCGTAACCACGAACGTCGAGGTATCCGAAATCGGGATTGCCGCCGCCGTAGAGCCCCATGTACCGGAAGCCGACGCCCGGATCGTACTTCGACGAGCCCGCCAGTTGCGCGTCGTGATGCAACCGCTCCAGGTTCTTCTGAGTGACGGGCTTGAACGAGAGCCGTCCCTTCTGCGCGAGATAGCAGACGCGGCCGAGGTTCTGCACGACCTCGGGCGGCGGCGGCCCTTCGGCGAGGATGGTCTGCCAGGGCTTCACGACAAGGCCCTCCCGACCCAATCGCAGACGCACCAGCGCCAGGTTATTGAGGGAGGCCGCGTGCTTGGGGTGTTCCTGGACGCACTGGGCGAACTGCTTCTCGGCGGCGGCCCAGTCGAGGGTCACAAGGGCGTCGACCAGGCCCAGGCTGAATGCCACGCGGAGGTCGTCGCGGCTGATCCTCGCGGCCTGCACCAGTTTGTCGCGGCCCTTGACGTGTTCCCCGCGGCGGATCAGGGGCCATGCCTCCACCAGCAAGGCGTCGAGTTGGGGGACCGTCCGGAACGGCTCCGGCTTGAGTTCCGGCCTGCGCGCCGGTGCTTCGGGAATCGGCATCGGCATCGGGGGCGAGGGCTCCGGTGGCGCCGTTGCGGAGACCGGGGCGGGCGTTCTCGTTGCGGCCGCCGTGCCGGCGTCCGAGGCCGGCGGATGTCCGGCGGCTCCCTTGGCCGATGGGGCCGCGGGCGGGGTCTCGGTCTTTGCGGGTTCTTGTGGCGACGTCGCCGAAGCCGTCGTCTCCTCAGGGCCCTCCCAGGCCCCCTCGGCCAGCCACTGCCAGAACGCCAATTCGTCATCCGGGAACGGCATCTCGGCCGCGGGCGTAGGGACGGCGGCGGTCGGGCCCGGTTCCGCCTTTTCGGTCTTCTCAGGAACCTGGACTGCGACCGCAGGTCCCGCGGAATCCCCCGGGGTGGACTCGGACGACGGGCCCGCGAGCATCACCGCCAGGACCGCGATCCCCGCAACGAGCCCCACGGCCAACACCGCGGCGGCCAGGGCGGGCCACCATCGGGCGTGCGTCGCAGCGACGGCAGGCTCTCTCTCCGATTCCACGGTGACGGAATCCGAAGCCGTCGCATCCAAATCGACCGCGGCCGGCTCGTCCTGAGGCGGAGCCACGGGAAACGGCGGCGGCGAATTGCCCGCCGCAGTCTCCCCGGCGGGCTGGGGTGATTCCTTCATCCGCCGCCGGAGGAATCCGTCGTACGCGGCCTTCTTGTCCGGTTTCAACAAACAGACCTTCGCCGAGGCCACCTCGTTGAGCAGCCGCTGCGACAACGCCGCGTGCGGCCCCACCTGGAAGGTGCGGAGATGGGCCATCTGCCGGTCGGCCGCGTGCTCAATCACGTCCGGCTGGTCCTCGAACGGGGCGATTCCCAGCAGCCGATAGTGATTGGGCGGCTGATCCTCCGGCGGGATTCCCAGCCAACGGTGATAAGGATCGAACCGTTCCGCCATCCCGCGATCTCAAACGACCGGAGTCCGTCGAACTGGGGGTGAAGACAACACCCCCAACACCCTCCATAACTAACACAGCCGCCGCGGAACGGCAAGCGTCTCCCCCGAACGGACGTTGTTTCAAGTCCCAGGCATTCGCGGTATCCCCAGCAACTCCGGGAATCGTAACACTTCAGCCGTATGAAGCTGCGGGAAGAGGAGAAGGGAAAAGGAAAGAACGTGGAAAAATGGGAAGGGAAGAAAAGGGAGTCCGCATTCGGAATTGTGGGATCAGGGCACGGTTTCTTGCCTTTCCCATTTTTCCAGGGCTTTCCCTTTTCCCTTTCCCTATGCGCACCTCGTTCCGACGAACACTTGCCAAAAATCGGTCTTTGCCGATTTCGGCGGTGGGGTTACATTCTTCAGACCCTGCAATCCCGCGATCCGCAAGGAAGCGGTCGCAACGCCAAGGCCGAGAGGAGTCTGAAGGAGCATGGACGCTCGCCACATTCGGGCCGCGGTCTTGGCGGCCCTGCTCACGGTCCTGATGGGGGCCAGTTACCGGACCCCCAACTACATCATCCAGACCCCGGACCCGCAACTTGCCGAACGCTTCGGCAAGGCCGCTGAGAAGTATCGCCACGATCTGGCGATCGAGTGGACCGGCGAGGCGATGCCCAACTGGTCGCAGCCGTGCGTGGTGACGGTGAACGTAGGGGCGAACCTCGGGGCCGGCGGCGCGACCACCTTCATGTTCGACCGGGGAGAGGTGTACGGATGGCGGATGAACATCCAGGGCTCGGCGGAGCGGGTGCTCGATTCCGTGCTGCCGCACGAGATCACGCACATGGTCTTCGCCAGCCACTTCCGCGCCCCCCTGCCCCGCTGGGCCGACGAAGGGGGCGCGACGAATGTCGAGCACATCTCCGAACGGGCCAAGCACCAGCGCATGCTTGTGCAGTTCCTTCGCACGGGTCGCGGCATCGCCTTCAACCAGATGTTCGCCATGACCGAGTATCCGCCCGACGTCATGCCGCTCTATGCCCAGTCGCAGTCGGTGGTCGACTTTCTGATTCAACAGGGCGGCCGGCGCCGCTACGTCGCGTTCCTCGACGAGGGCATGAAAAGCGGCCAATGGACCGCGGCCGTGCAGCACCACTACGGGATTTCGGACCTCGGCGCGCTACAGAACACCTGGCTGGCCTGGGTCGCCCGCGGCTGCCCACCCCTCCAACAACGGCAACCGCGGCAACCGGAGGCCACGCCTCAGGCCCCGGTCTTGGCCAGTGCGACACGTCTGCCGCGGCCCGAGCCGAACCTCATCTGGCACGTCGCCGCGGGCAAGGAGCCTGGCGAGTCGCCCGTGCGACTCTTCCCCATCCACCGTCCCAGCCGAGGGGCTGCGCAGCCCGACGCCACCGCCCTGGCGGGAACCACGACGCCCGACCCAGGGCCCCTCCGCGCCCAAGCCACCCGCCCCCAACCGATCGAACCCGCCCGCCAGATCATCCTGGAGTGGAGCCGGTAGCGGGAGGGGGGAGATGGGAGAAGGGAGAAGGGAGAGGGGAGAAGGGAGAGGGGAGGATCACGTTCTGCGGAGGCTCCATCTCTCCGGGTGGGAGGCCATGGCCGCGAGCATCGCGAGCACTTCTTCGTACACGGAATCGAGCGTCTGGGCTTGCTCCGCAGAGAGGTAACCGCAACGAAACGCTAGCTCGATGTGTGTCTGCGTCTCGGCTACCTCGCCTTCTGCATCGCTGAGCTTACTGACAAAGGCAGCCGGGTATCGTCGCTTGCGCCATGGCTCAGAGATGTTCGCCGGCACCGAGCGCGACGCCCTCCGCACCTGGTCCGTCAGCGAGTAGACTTCTTGCCTTGGGAAGTGCTTGGAAAGCTGAAACACCTGCATCGCCGCATCCATGGCCTTTTGCCAGACCTTCAGGTCGCGAAAGCCTCGAATGCCCTCCACGGCGTCCTTCTCCCCTCTCCCTTCTCCCTTCTCCCCTCTCCCCTCTCCCTTCTCCCTTCTCCCCTCTCCCTTCTCCCCTCTCCCTTCTCCCCTCTCCCTTCTCCCCTCTTGCCGTCACGGTCCCGGCGTCATGTAGCCGTTGAGGATGAGCCAGTAGCGGGTGAAGTGGTAGAAGACGGGCGCGGCGAAGCAGAGGGAGTCGATGCGGTCGAGGATCCCGCCGTGGCCCTCGACGAGGGTGCCGTAGTCCTTGACGCCGCGGTCGCGTTTGATGGCCGACATGGTCAAGGCGCCGGCGAAGCCCATCAGCGCGATCACCAGCGACATGCCGGCGGCGAACCAGTAAGGGAACGGCGGGATGGCCCACCAGAGAGCCGCCCCGATCAAGGCCACGCTGCCCGCCCCGCCCAGGAGACCCTCCCACGTCTTGCCAGGGTGGATCGTGGGCACGATCACGTGCTTGCTCGGAAGGTGGGCCCACGCATACTGGAGCGTATCGCTGAGCTGGACGATGAGGATGAAGAAGAAGAGCAACCGGGCGTTGCTGCCGGAATCGGACTCCTCGGGGGGCTCGTTCAGGGGTGTCTCGCTGTGCGGGACGTCGGCCTGCTCGGTCTGTGGGCCGGGGGTGGGGCCGTTGGTCGGCGCGGCCGCGGTGGCAGCCGCCGCCTCCGGTCCCGCCGCATGGCGGAGCGGAAGCGTCAGAAGCGCGGGCGCATAGCTCAGGCAGTAGACGCAGATCAACAGGCCCGCCTGGATCTTCGCCGTCCGTTCCAGGAAACGCTTCGTGTCGCCCGACATCGCGATCCGCGCAGGGACGAACAAGAACACGTAGACCGGAATCAAGATGCTGTAGAGCGCGTACCACTCCAGTCCTACAAGCACGAACTGCAGCGGCGTGACGAGGAAGAAGACCCAGAACAGCGCGCGGTGGTCTCCGGGCCGGGTGGGAGTGAGCGTGATGAATTCCCGCAAGGCCCAAAACGAAATCAAGCCGAACAGGATCACGGTGGCCGCCTTGGCCACCACGAGCGCCGTCACCAGCACCGCGCAGAAGATCCACCAGGCGCGGAGGCGCAGCCAGAACGTCTGCACGATGGCCGGATCGATGCCGCTGTCGGTACGGCGGCGGAGCACCGAGACCACCGCCGTGGCGGCCCCCAACATCACCACCACGCCGCAAACCAATCCTAGGGTTTTTGGGTCCATTTCCGGCTAATGCGTCCTACGATGCGGTCGTTTCGTGTCCTCGAAGCACCGATCTCAGGGTTCGGGGTTCAGGGTTCAGGACTTTCAATCGACGCGTTGCTCAGAGTCCCGAACCCTGAACCCCGACCCCCGAACCCTCTCACGCCTCCTTCAACCGCCGCACGGCCTCACGGGCCCGGCGGAGGAAATCGGTCTTCGGCTCGCCCGCTTCCAACCAGATCGGCGGGCCGAAGCTGATGCGCGTCAATAGCGGCACGGGCAACACTTCGCCGCGGGGAAGGATGCGATTCATGTTGTCGATATACACGGGGATCAACTCCAGGTCGGGCCGCTTCTTGCAGAGGTAGTAGAGCCCGCTCTTGAACTCCCCAAGTTCCTCTCCGCTCGTCCGCCCCCCCTCGGGGAAGACAATCAGCGAATAGCGATGCCCGATCCCCCGGATCATCACGTCGACCGGGCTCTGGTGGACCTTGATCTCCGTCCGGTCGATCAGCAGCGCGTTGAAGATCCGAGTGGCAAGATAATGCCGGACCCGCCCTGTCGTCCAGTAGTCCTTGGCCGCCACAGGGCGCGTGAGCAGACGGATCTCCGGCGGCAGGGCCGACCAGATCACGATCGCGTCCAAATGGCTGGTGTGGTTGGCGAAGTAGACCCGCTGGCACGTGTCGGGCTGGCAGTCGAGCCAGCGCACGCTGGCCCCGCTGAGAAACCTGGCGGTCAGGGCCAGAACCGACCCGGTGGCCCTGACGTGCAGGCTCGGCTTCTCGACGGCAACTGGCGGGCCCATGTTGGGCGAGGGGATCAACACGCCGTATCGCTCCCGAATCCTGGACTACCCGTCCATCCTACCGCCGAATCCGACCCCCGCAACCCCCTGTCTTGATACGCTGTTCGAGGGGGGCGATGGAGAGATTGGTCTTTAAATCTACTTCATCGGACGAGAAGGGCGTGCGCCCAGAGGCATCCGGCCGAGGCCCAGAAGAAGAGGGAGAAAGCGGCAATTAGCCCCACGAATTGCAGAAAGGCACCCCCTCTTGGGGTGTATTGGCGGGCAATTGGCACTGTCAGCAGCCACGAAGGGAGGAACCCAGCCAGGAAGACCCAGGCCACGGCGAGGTTCAAACGCCGGCACAGGTCGTAGTAGGCAAGGCAGGCGAGCACGAACGCGAACACGGCGGCCGGTGCGACCCACCGCGGCGGGGCTGCGTCCGACCGTCGGCCCGACCGGACTACCGCCGTCAGCACCATCTGGTGGACCACGAACACCGAAGCCGGCAAGGTGAAGACGAATCCATCGGAGAGCCGGTTGGCCAAGGGGGTTGTAAGCAGGCCGAGCAAGAAGGCCGACAGCCAGAAGACAGCAGACACAATGGTCCAGCCGGGCTTCGCTTCATGCAGGACGGACGGAGCGAAGCGACGCGCGCCAGCCTCTTCACAAGATTCTCGGCGGGGCTCGCCTTGTTCGGGCCCCCCTGCCCTGCTCCGGAGTATCAGTCTAGCGAGCAGCGCAAGCACCCCGGCACCCCAGAAGGGGCCGACCAGCGACCAGACGTACCACCGGGTGAACTCCGCGAGGTCCGGCGGGTCGAACGGATACTCTCGTTCCTTGCCGAGGATCCGAACGAAGTCGAAGGGGTCGCCGGCAGGCGGCTCGGGGGCCGGTGTCGCGCGGTCCGGTTGGGCCTGTTGCGAGGGGTCGGCCCTTCGCACGTCGAGGCACGCCGCGTGCGTGGGACTCCGCAGGTAGACCCGCCCTCCGCAAAGGGCCGGGGCCGTCCAGCAAATCTCGCCACGGAAGACCTGGGTGCGGCCCAGTTCCTCATAGCGATCCGGAGCGGCCCGGGCCAGGATCAACTCGCCCTTATCGTTGAACAGAAAGAGCTTTCCCTCGGCCACCGCGATCGTGGCATGGCCCACACGGTCGGTGCTCCAGTGGACTCTGCCGCTGAGGAAGTCGAGACACTTGAATTTGCCCCGCGACGGCCGCCGCCCGTTGGCCTGGGCCTCGACGAGATCGAATCCGTAGACGTTTCCCGCCACCAGAACGCTGGACGCCGTGTCGTTCGACAACTCGGAGCTGTGCCACAGGAGGCGTGCCGCCGTAGGACAGCCTTCCGAGCCGTCCCGGACGGGTTGGAAACCCGTCCTACGAGAGTCCCTGTCCGCCGTCTCGGCGGTATTCAGCCGGTAGAGGTCGGCGCCGCCCTTGAACGGGAGCATGACCATCAGGTGGGGCTCATCGTAGAGGGGCATGGCGGCGTGCTCGTCGTAGCCCACGGAGTAGGGCTGCTGCCAAACGAGCTTGCCCGATTCCAGGTCCAGGAGGGCCAACGCGTTTTGGAGAAAGGCCGCAACCAGGCGCCGACCGCCGAGCGTGATGGGAAGGGCCGAGCAATAGCTTGCCGGCTGGCTTCCCGAGGCCCAGACCGTGGAGCCGTCCTGGGCGTCGAGCGCGACCACGGAGGCGCGGGCGCCGCCGACCGGCAGGATCACCTTGCCGGCCTCGACCAGCGGCGAACAGGCGTAGCCGAACTCGGTCCCCCGTCCGCCGTACTGCTCGTTGACGTTCACCGACCAGAGACGCGCGCCGTTGTCGGCCCGGAGGCATCGGACCAGACCGTCGGGGCCGGCGAAGTAGACTCGCCCTGCATGCCAGGTGGGCGTGGCCCGGGGGCCGGGATACATGCCTCCCGGCTCATAGGCCCAGCCGTAGCGGTGCTCCCAAACCTGGTTGCCGGTCTCGGCGTCGAGGCACACGACCGATTGTTCGGTAGCGGTCTGCCGCTGGGTGAAGACGCGATTGCCCACGGCAATCAAGCCGGAATACCCTCGCCCGATCTCCTGTTTCCAGATCAGCGGCGGCCCGCCGCGCGGCCAGGAATCGGCAAGTCCGGTCTCTTTGGAGACTCCGCAATAGGCCGGTCCTCGCAAATGGGGCCAGGTCGGCCCGCCTTCTACCTCCGACTCGGCCGTCGGTTCCACTGGCCGAGGCGACGCACCCGGCGTGAACAAGCCGCGGAGGCTCCCTGAGTACCACAGAACGACGCACGCCAGTCCGCCCCAAACGACCACCCGCACCCCGAGGGCCCGGACCGCGGCCATCGCCCGTCGCCTGCCTCCAGGAGATACTTCCGGCGGCCTCGACATGAAGTTGGCTCACCTCAATCCGCCCTGAAGCCCCTTCGGGACTCGGGCTGCCACGCGTTCTTTCATCCGCCTCCAATGGTTGACCGCGATCGGCTCGCTCTGGTCCACAAGCACTCCCCTGACCTCGAAGAACGAGTCGCCGTCCAAGCGGTAGACGTAAGACCGTTGCGACCGCCGCTTCCCTTTGGCGGGACCCGCGGTGACCTCGTAATTGGAGTACGTGAAGACCTTGGTCCTTCCGGAGATCGAGAGAGTGAAATCCGCCGTATGGGCCTCCAGCACGGCGCCTTTCTCATCGTACCGCGTGACCGTGCTCTTGTTGCCGTCGATCGCTTGAACGCTGCGCACTGTCCGGCCTTGAGCCTTGAAGATCAGTTCCCATCTCCCTTGGAGCTTGCGGAGATCGTCCTTCAAGATCGCGGCCTCCGTGTCGGCTCCGTCTTCCCCGCCCGGCGAAAACCGTGGCAAGACCATTGCGGTGCAGGCGAGCACGAACAGGGCACTTCCGATGCGCATCTGAATTCTCCTTGACGGCAGAGCGTTCTTCGGGCTACGTCGGCGGGCCCCATCCACAGTTCCAGCAAGCCTCGGTTCCCGGGGTCTCCATAGGCTTCTGCGTGGCGCCGCACTTGGGGCAGACCGGTGCGGCGGATCGGTCGGCCTCGGCAACGGCTGCGGCCCGGCAAGCCAAGGCACTGTCGCGGAGCGGGTGCCCTTCGGGGATCAACTCCAGAGCATGGTCGCACTCGGCCAGGGCCTCCGCGCCAGCCCCTTGATGCAAGAGGCTTACCGTGCGGTTGAGGTGGTCGGCGGCGGGCTCGAGCCAGGCCAGGGTGCGGGCCTGTCCCAAGCCGTGGATCGCTTGAAAGCCGAGAAACACGGCCAGGACAATCAGCCAGAGGCTCTGGAGACTGATTGCCAAGAGGAATCCGCCCGCCGCGCCGAGCAAGCCGAGCACGCACGACACCCGCAACGCGCGCACCCGGCCCAGCACGAACCAGAGGAGCGCGTAGAGGATCTGTCCCCCGTCCAACGGATAGACCGGCAACAGGTTGAAGACCAGGAGAACGAGATTGATTACCGCCACGGCCACACAGAACGGGCCGAGATACTCCAGGACTTCCGGCGACGCGAAGTGCCGTGCCAGGAGGCACGCCCCGATCGTGACCGGCAGCAACGCGACGTTCACCAGCGGGCCGGCAGCGACGCTCCAGAGATGGGCCCCGGGCCGTGGAGGCGGATTGACCACGGCAACCCCTCCCAGCGGCCAAAGCACGATATAGTCGGCCTTGCCTCCTACCTGCCGGCAAGCCAAGGAGTGCCCCAACTCGTGCAGAAGTACGATCCCGAACAGCGCCACGTACTCGGCCACGTTCCAGGCCACCGACCCATACGCCGAGCGGCGGTACGCGATTTCGATGTACGCGACCAGGAACCACGACCAGTGCAAGTAGAGCGCGATCCCGGCAACCCGGCCCAGCCGGATGCAGCCCTCGCCTTGAGAGAACATCGATCGCTCCTGACGTGCCCCGAGTGAAGCCCATTCTACCCCGGCCGGATCGCCCTTCAAGACGGCCGGCCGCGCCGTCCGACGGTCGGGTCGTGATTCGCACTTACGCGCGTTGGCTACCCCACGCGCACTTGCGGCGGAGGACCGTGCGCCCCCGCTTCCTTAGGCCATCCTGCCGGTGGTCGCGCCGTGGGAACCGCGTCCGATCCCGCGAGCCGACAGGGGGCCGTCCGTAGACGCAGGCCAGACCGGGGTGCTATAATGACATCGTAAGCTGAATTGGCGACGGTCGTTACAGTCAGGAACGGCGAGGATGGATGCCATGACCAAGGTCGTTGTCGATTCCGAGGTGTTGAGCAAGCTGAACACTCTGGACGAGCCGGTAGAGCTTTGCGATGAGGCGGGCCGCAGGCTCGGATACTTTCATCCCGCGCCGACCGTGGGTCAAGGGGGGCAATCCCCGCATCGCTGATCTCCGACGAGGAACTCCAGCGGCGGCGCGAGCAACGAGGGGGGCGATCTCTCGAGGCAATCCTCGCCGACCTGGAAAGACGATGAGCTACACGGTCGTCTGGACGCCCAGCGCGGAAGCAGAACTGGCCGATAATCGTCGAAGCCGATCGGTTGGTTTGTGTGCTGGCGCTCCGCCTTGTCAGACGGCGAGGGCCGGAATCGTAACCGCACAATTCCCTGGTAGACAGCCCGGTGTCCAGCGAAAAAGCCTTTGCCCTCGTTCTCAAGCTGGTCGAGTTCAGCGAAACCAGCCTCGTGGTGACGTTGTTCACCCGCGAGTTTGGCAAGATACACGGTCTGGCGAAGGGGGGCAGACGACTCAAGGGGCCTTTCGAGTCTGCTCTTGACCTGTTGGCCCTTTGTCGAATAGTCTTCCTCCGCAAATCGTCCGAAGCGCTCGACCTGTTGACCGAGGCGAAGCTTCAACGGCGGTTTCGGCCGTTCCGGCGTGACCTGTCGAGTCTGTACGCCGGTTACTACGTGGCCGAGCTGCTGGGCGAACTGACCGATCCGTACGATCCTCATCCGGAGCTTTTCGACCTTGCGGAAGCGACCCTGGCAGCCCTGTCTGCCGGGGAGCCCGTCTTCCTGCACACAGCGCGTTTTGAACTGGGCATGTTGCGCCACCTGGGCCTTCTGCCTTCGTTGTCGGTCTGTGCGGAATGCGGGGAACCGGTGGCGTCGAGCGGCCGCGTGGCGTTCGGGCAGGCCGACGGCGGGGTGTTGTGCAGCGGATGCCGGGAGGGGAAGAAGCAAGTGGCCTCGGTCGGCGTGGGAGTGCTCCGCATGATGCAACAACTGGCGGAACTGGAAGGCCGCGCTTGGCGGCGTTTGGAGATCGATCCGGCCAGCCGCGGCGAACTCCGCGGCGTGTTGAACCACTACCTGTACCATCTGCTGGGACGGAAGCCCCGCATGCACCAGCACTTGGGCCTGTTGACTACGTGACGAATCCGCGTCGCCAAGGGGCGAGAACCCCCTTCGGATACGCGAGGACAAGGACGTCCTGCATGGTGGCTCACAGAACCCACGTCATCCTGGCGGTCGCTTGCCTGACGGGTTGGGTCGCAGGCTGTCGGACCTTCCTGCCGGGCCCGGAACAGGCCCGCGCGGAAACCGGCCAGTCGGCCGACGGCAGCGACGGCCAAAGCGGGTACGACGGCTGGCTGTTCAATCGCCTGACCGGGAAGGAGAAGCCGTCGGGAGCTTCCGTCGCCGCCGCCAAGTCCTCGCCCACGACGCCGGAAGTCCGGCAGGTCTCCGCGACCGAGACGTTGCCGCCGGGCCCGAAGGAGACCGTGGTGACCGCCGCCACGCTGGCGGCCGCCTCAAAACCCCAAGCGAAGAAGAAGGACCTCGACGAGGACGAAGGCCACGGGTTCGATTTCAGCGCCTTTGCCCCGTCGAACGTCGTCAAGGCGGTGAAGACGTGGGCGGGGTACGGACCGGATGAGAACGTGGCACGCGCCGCGCTGGACCAGGGGGACCGCCTCTTCCGCGAGAAGAAATACCTGGAGGCGGCCAAACAGTTCGCCACCGCGGCCGACCGCTGGCCCGACAGCACGCTTGAGGAGGACGCCTTGTTCTGGCGGGCCGAGAGCCTCTTCTTCGCCGACCACTATTCCGCGGCCCACAACGCCTACGAGAAACTGCTCAAGAAGTACGAGTACTCGCGTCATCTCGACAAGGCCGTTGCCCGGGAGTTCGCCATCGGGCGTTACTGGGAGCGGTTCAACGCGGCGGAGCCGCACTGGCCGATGACGCCGAACTTCTTCGACAACGCACGGCCGTTGTTCGACACCTGGGGCCACAGCGTGAAGGCGTACGAACACGTACGCATGAATGACCCGACCGGCCCGCTGGCCGACGACGCCCTCATGGCGGGCGCCAACGCCTACTTCATCCACGGACGCTACGAAGACGCTGCCATCAACTACGACCTGCTCCGCAAGGAGTACCCCAAGAGCGAACACCAGAAGAACGCGCACCTGCTCGGCCTGGAGTCGAAGCAGCGGATGTATCAAGGCCCGCTCTACGACGGCACGCCGCTCAAAGAGGCCTCGGAGATCGCCGACCAGACACTCATTCGCTTCGGCCCGACCCTGGGGTCCGATCGCGACCAGGTGATCGCGGCCAAGAACCGGATTGTCGAGCAGCAGGCCCAGCGCAGCATGGCCATGGCCGAATACTACGAGAAGAACCGCTACTACGGCTCCGCGAGGTACTACTACAACCACGTGCTCGAAGAGTTCCCGCAGACCGGGGCCGCCGTGCAGGCCAAAGAACGCCTCGAACAGATCAAGGACCTGCCCGCGGAGCCACCCGACCAGTTGAAATGGCTCACCGAAGCGTTTGGACCGGTCAAGAGAAGGTGAGCGTGGAGCGTGAAGCGGAAAGCCGAGAGCGGGAAGCCGAACGTGGAAAGCGGAAAGCGGAAAGCGGAGAGCGGAAAGCCGAAAGCGGAAAGCCGAAAGCCGAAGGCCGAAGGCCAGAGGCCGCCGATCCGGTCCGCTTCCGCCCCCCTGCCCTCCGCCCTCCGCTTCCGACTTTCCGCTTTCGGCTTTCTTGCCACGGTCCTGGTCCTCTCGGGGTGTGCCGGCTATCGCATCGGCGCGGACTCGCTCTACCCTTGTAACGTCCGGACCGTCTACGTGCCGGTCTTCGAGTCCGACAGCTTCCGGCGTTATCTGGGCGAACGTCTCACGGAGGCGGTCATCAAGGAGATTGAGCTGAAGACGCCCTACAAGGTCACGGGCGACAGCAGCGCCGACACCATCCTCTCCGGCCGCATCACCAACGAAAGCAAACGCGTGCTGGTCCTGAACAAGTACCACGATCCGCGCGACAACGAGGTCAGCCTTAAGGTCAAGGTCCGCTGGCTGGATCGACAGAGCAATCTGATCCGCGACGGCGGCACCCTTCCGGTGCCCGAGGAGTTGGCCGCGATCACCGAGACCGCCACGGCGGTTCCGGAGGTCGGCCAGTCCATCGCGACGGCGCAGCAGCAGGCCATCCAACGCCTGGCCGAGCAGATTGTCGGCATGATGGAGGCGCCGTGGTAGAAGTGATGAGTGATGAGTGATGAGTGCCGGATCTGTCGTACGTCTCGGGCCGGCTTCGGGGACTTCGCGCTGTGATTGCAGGTTGTGTTCGCCATTAATCACTCATCACTCATCACTCATCACTCTGCATTCATCATTCCCTGAGCCACCGGCCCCCGATGTCAACCTACCGTGCCGATCGCTGGACCTTGCGGACCCGGACCCTCGCGTTCGGACGGCGCCCGCTGCTGATGGGGATCGTCAACGTCACGCCCGACAGTTTCTCCGACGGCG
>Ga0067045_1004139_pt1 | contig 30000 bp, 19 predicted proteins | sample TerdegcTABiofilm_FD_59184 | JGI IMG/M metagenome (GOLD analysis project Ga0067045, IMG submission 59184) | Combined Assembly of (Gp0054472, Gp0054536) Wastewater bioreactor microbial communities from Singapore -Terephthalate degrading...
GTCTACATATATTGCTTAAACGGAAAGTCAGCATAATTGGTGAAACGTTAAGAGCAGTCATAAACAGTGCATTTTTGGTATTTAGTAATATTGTTTGGGGAAATGTCCGAACTCTTGTCTGAAGTTCAGTATCTATTCTTTATCTTTTTAGGCTGTATTAGTTTAGTAGATAAAAAAGCCATCTGTTAAAATATAATCCTAAAAACAATATAAAAATTCGATTTATTTAACTACAAAGATACTTAAATCAAGCATCCATGACTCTCTTGACTGCCAATTAAATTAATATAGCCCCTATATTTTTATCTGTGCATACAGTATTATAATAAATTCTTTTCATATTTATTATCGACTATGTGGAAATATTGATTTTTGATCTGGACAATTGAGTATTTATTAGTTACATTTTCATATATATTTCAATTGGATGATTTTATATATGACAAACATGGGAGATAGTTATGAAATACGGAATACGCAATGGAATGCTAAGAGAACCTCTTGATAACGAGTTTTTTGTCGCCAAAGAAATTGGATTAGATGGTATTGAGTTCTGTATTGGTGGAAACTACAAAAGTGAGTTACTTTGGACTGATGGTGGTGTTGAAAAGTTAAAGACATTATCAGATAAAAGCGGGGTCGAAGTCTGCTCATTATCACCGGGTGTTTTTGCTGGATTACATCCTGCGTTGCCAGATGAGGCAAAACGTTCTGAGGGTATTGAAATGATGAAATACTGCATTGAGGTATGTCCGCAATTATCCACAAAATGGATACTTACACCGATGTTTCCAATGGATTACAAAGATTGGTCAGATGAGACATGGGGCAAGCTAATTGATGGCTTCAAAGCGATAATGGAAACAGCAGAGAAACATAATATTATTCTTGGTTTAGAATCAACATTTCCAGCAGATTATCTCCTTATGATTATGGATAAGGTTGGTTCAAAGTGTTTAAGGGTATATTATGATTTCGGAAATATGGTTCATTGGGGGCAGAATCCTGTCGAAGAGATAAGGAAACTTGGCGATAAAATCTGCATGATTCACGTTAAAGATACTGAAAATAAAATGTTAGGCGAAGGCAAAGTTGATTTCAATGGGATAAGCGATGCCATTCGTTATATCGGCTATGATAATTATATGGTTCTCGAAACACCAAGCGGTGATGACCCAAAATCTTCTGCAATAATAAACTTAGCCTTTACAAAAAAACTTGGAAAATAATTTATGGATCAAAGAAAAAACGAAATATCAAAAGGTATTGTTATAAGAGCGCAAGCAAGTATATATTACGTTCAGACACCAGATGGCATCTTTGAATGCACTCTCAGAAAAAAAGTTAAGCGTGAAATGATGGATGGGAGCCATTACCTCTATACAGATCCAGTAGCGGTTGGTGATAATGTAGTCATCACTATATCAGACGGAGATAAAGGAGCTATTGAAGAAATTGAACCACGAAAGTCAAAAATCTCACGATTAGCTGCTGGAACTGTCCCGCTTGAACAGGTCATTGTTGCTAATGTTGACTATATGATTATGCTTATGTCTGCAAAAATGCCTGTCTTTAAGCCACGTCTTCTTGATAGACTTCTTATCGTTGCGGAGGCAGGTGATCTCGAGCCGATCATTATCATTAACAAGATCGATCTTCTAAGTGAAAAAGAAAAAAGCAAGTTATATTCCGAAACCCAGATTTATAATGAAATTGGTTATAAAATTCTATACATCAGTGCCTTAAACAAGATCGGAACTGATGATGTTGTTGATATAATGAAGGGCAAAATGTCTGCATTAATCGGTCATTCTGGAACAGGCAAAAGCACTCTATTAAACGCTATACAGCCTAATCTTGTCCTTAAAACAAGTGAGGTTGGGTCAAAGACAAAGAGAGGAAGGCATACAACAACAAGCGCGCAGTTATATGAACTAGGCTTTGGTGGATACGTTGTTGATACTCCCGGAATACGTGAAGTTGGCTTATGGGATGTCTGGCAATCCGAGCTTGATCAGTATTTTCGTGAGATGAAGCCCTTTGTTGGCAAATGCAGATTTTATGACTGTTCGCATATAACCGAGCCAGAATGTGCAATAAAAAAGGCTGTCGAGCAGGGAAAAATAACAAAACAAAGATATGACAGCTATATTAAACTACGGCAAGGTAAAGGAAGAGATGACTCAGAATAGCAATATTAACTTTGAATCATTAATGCAAAAAAAACTTCCTAAGAAAATATATAAACTCTTAAAATCAATAGGCATAGAAAGCAAAAATTTGGGTTATTCTGCCTATGTCGTTGGCGGATTTGTAAGGGATTTGATACTAGACAGGCAAAATCTTGATATCGATATTATTATTGAGGGTGATGGAATTGATTTTGCAACCAAATTTGCAGAAAGCAACAAAGCCAAAGTTAAAACTCATAAGCAATTTGGAACAGCAGTTATAACCCTAAAAGATGGCTTTAAGATTGATATTGCCACAGCAAGAACCGAAATATATGAACGTCCCGGCGCACTTCCAACCGTAAAATTTGGTTCTATAAAGGACGATCTCTATCGGAGGGATTTCACCATCAATGCGATGGCGATTGCCCTTGACAATGGTGATCTTGTTGATTTTCTTGGTGGTATATCCGATCTTGAGAACGGAAAAATCAAGATAATTCATGATCGTAGTTTCTCAGACGATCCGACAAGGATATTTAGGGCAATTAGATTTGAGCAAAGGTTTAGTTTCAAAATAGATAAACAAACAGAGAAACTCTTAAAAGAGGCGATTGAAAAAGATTTCCTTCAAAAAATAACTAGACAAAGAATCAGAAACGAGATATTGCTTATACTTGATGAAAAAAATTCAGTTGAGTCTTTAATGAGAATGGAAAAGCTAAATCTAATCCGCTATATTCATCCTGAAATATCATTAGACAATAAAACACTCTCAATTCTGAATAAAATTGACGGATTAAAAATGTTTGAGAACCTTCCATTCTTAAGATCAAATGAAAAATTTGATTATGTTCTCCTTAGACTTATGGCTCTTATGGACAAATTAAATGAAATGGACTTTAATAACGCCTTAGAAGGTCTTGTTTTAAATAAAAAATATAATGATAACTTGAAAGCGTCATTTTTTGATCTGCCGATAGCGCTTCAGCAAATAAGCAGTGATTCAATTACAATAAGCGGGATATATAATTCCTTAAAAAATCTGCCTTTCCATGCTTTGATTTTTGGGATATTTAAGGCTTCTAATAAGGAAACCGTATATAAATTGATGATTTATCTTGCAGATTTGAGAATGACAAGACCATTTATCAATGGAAATGACCTTAAAGAAATAGGTTATCCTGAAAGCCCTTTATATAATGAAATATTAAGTAAAACTTTTGATATGCAATTAGATGGAATAATAGAGAATAAAGAGCAAGCTATTAAGTTTATAAAACAAAATTATTAGAAAGAGAGGATGATTGACATGGAAGGACATAGCTTTGATGGCAGCAAATTCTGGATTTTAAGGATTGACTCTGGTGAAGATATTTTAATATCCCTAAAGAAATTCATCAAAGACAATGGCATAAGACAAGGCGTTGTCGTTATGGGATACGGCACACTCTCCAAGATAAGCCTTCACTGGGTAATGCACAATCAATGGCCTCCTAGCAACAAATATGATGATTGGGAAGGTGGTATTGAGATAATGAGTATAAATGGCATGATTGCAGATGGTGAACCTCATGTTCATATTACCGCATCTGATCGAAATGGTGCTTATGGTGGTCATCTTGAGGAAGGTTGTATATGTTATGTCCTTTGTGAAATTGGCATCGTTGAAGTCTCAGGGGCAAAACTCTCTAGGGAAATGGTAACTATATCAGAAGATTCCGAAGGAAATCCTGTCAAAAGACAACTATTGAGATTTATAGAATAAGATAAGAACAATATAAAATCATGACTTGTTCTAATGATTAACCGAGTTAAATATTTATAGAATGCGGATAAGAAAATCGTGGGACGTAAAACGTATCACGCATTACACTTCACTCATTACGAACTAAATCCGTTTCATCTGCGTTCTATTCTTAAAAAATTAATTCGGTTGATCAATAGTCGAGTCTCAATTAATTTATTGAGCATCAGACTCCCCTTAATTTTTCTATCCATGGAATAGCCTCAATCTGAATGGCTAAAACCTTGACAAGTAAACAGATGTGTAGTAGAATTTATATAAATAATACAAGGCTTTAGCATTATTTTGTCCAAAATTTTCCCGCATAATTTTATAAATCGATAATTCATGATAAATAAATAATAAAACAGGAGTGATGATTATCTAAATGCCGAAAATAAAAGATATTATTGATGTTCCACCAGTAAAAACAGTTATAGAATTAGCGACTGTTCGTAATCAGGATACAGAAGATAAAGCGGAATTAATATCACTACTTGAGACTTTTGTTGTAACTGATGATATAGAAAAAAACTTGCAAATCATATTAGAGAGAATCGCTAATTATCCCAACGAGGGCATGGGTTTTTTCCTTACAGGTAGCTTTGGTTCTGGAAAATCACATTTTCTTTCTGTTTTAAGCCTATTACTACAATATTCATGGGCATGGAAATATATCACATCACAAAGCGAAAAGTTTAACTCCTATGAAGCGAAAATAAGAGATAGAAGATTTCTTGTTTTACAGATACCACTCCTTGAATACCGCAAGACTGACGCCCTTGAAGATATATTTTGGGATACAATTGAAGAAACACTTGCATCACCAAGATATAGGATTTTTAAGCCTTTGGCTCAATCGTCATTCTTTTTGGAGCAGTTTGAAAAATATATAATTCCCGCACACGCCAGAGACGTCAATAATTTCATTCAAAGTAAACTAAGCAATAAATATACATGGGATTTTTTGCGTCAAGAGAGTGCAGAAGATGCGGTTATGTTTGCGCAGGAGTTTCTAAAGACTCAAGGCAGTGATATACCATTTAAAATGACGCTTGATCGTCAAAAAGCATGGGATAAGCTATTAGCAATAATCAGGGAAAATAAGATTTCAGGCGTTATTTTATTGATGGATGAACTCAGTGAATTTTTAAAATCCAAGCCCGACACCCGATCACTTAACGAAGATACAAGATTCTTACAATTTCTCGGTGAAAAATCCATCCATTCACCATTCTGGATACTTGGCGCACTTCAAGAAGCTATCGAAAAGACAGGAGACATCAGTCAGACAATTTTTAACAAGATTAAAGACAGGTATCAGCGTAATCTTGATCTTTCTGCAAGGCATATCCGAGAATTAATAGACCGAAGATTAGTCATAAAGAAGGGGGCTAATGCTGTATCAGCAATTAAGGACGCATATAAGATTTTAAAAAATAGCTTTAATGATCTTCGCATCAGTGATGATGAGTTCTTGCAGATATACCCTATCCATCCAGAGACATTAGAACTACTTGACATCAATACAAGATTCTTTTCACAAAGGCGAGGAGTTGTTGATTTCATTCATTATCAGATAAAAGGTGACCCTTCAAGACAAATAGATGGAATTATGGATGAAGATTATGTTCAATTACTTACACCTGATAAAATATTTGATCATTTCTTATTTAGAATTCGTGAGATAGTTGATCTCAATCCCTATTTTCAGATATATAAAGATTTCTTTGAAAAGCGCATTCCAAGAATTTTCGATGACGAAACAGACCAAGAATATGCGCGTAGAATTGTAAAAATTTTGATCCTTTTGAAGATATCGCCAGTGTTGGAAACACGTACAGTCAGACAGCTTACAAATATGGTGCTTTATAATTATACCGATCTTGGTGGAGAGCTTAATTACGAATATGTCCAACAAAACATTATGCGAAAGCTATATACAGAGTCAGGTTATATCAAAGTTAAGCAAGGACAAGATGCACTTTCGGATATATATTACATTGACCTTGAATCAAAGGTTGGTGATATAATAGAAAACAAAAAACGTGATATACTGCTAAATATCAGCGAAAATGACCAGAGAATACTTGACTCAGCTTTTGATCAGCTAGTTTATGGACCCTTGCCAATGGCGCATATAAGGGGGATATACAGCGAAAGAAAGAGCATTTCTTGGGAAAATACACCCCGTTCAGGCACAATTAAGCTACAAAACTTGCTTGAAATCAATGACATAGAATTAGATCAGGCATTAGGAAAACTTCAGAATACAGAAGACGACTTTGTTATTTATCTTGGTATACCATTCAAAGTTAATGAACAACGGGATTATTTTCAAAGACTTTTAAATATGCACAAGGTTCGTTTCATTAATGGCATAATCTATTGGCTACCTAAAGAACTTAATGACCCTAACAAATTACAGATTCTCAAAGAGTTTTATGCACAACACGAAATATTAACAGAATATTCAGCAGATGGAAGCAGAACAGCCATTGATGTTCGTGAGAATCTCAGAAAATCTATGGAAGAAAGGATATTAAAGGTTCGTGATGTCATAGAGGAATTATATTTTAATGGGAATGTCTATAATATTTCAGGCGAAATACATGGGTTAGATTTACCCGATTCCAGACTTCAGAACTTCAATAACACCATTGCAAAAATTATCAGAGAACCATTAAGATCGCTTTATCCATCACATATAGCACCAGAAATAGAAGTAACCACACGAAGGCTAATTAGCGACCTTATAGATGACTTTATCCGTCCGGGACACGTTGACGAGATCAATGCACCACATCTGAGGTATCTCAGGACATCTATTGAAGGCATTGCCATGCCTTTTGGTTTGGCAAAAAAGCAAGGTAATGGCTATGATCTAAATATTGACATCACCAAAAGTCAGTTACTAGCAAAAATAATAAACCTTATCCCTCAAAATAAAACAAGCAACGGTTCTGAATCAATCGATATGGGACTTATTTCTTATGAACAGCTTTATCAACAGATAAGGGGGTCAGAATATGGAATCACTGCGCCTATATTCGAATTGTTAATAGTCGCATTAATGAGAAAAGGGCAAATCGTAGGATATAAGTCTAAAATCCCTGTTACAATGACTCAACTTGGTTTTCCTATATCTAATTATGTTCAGCAGATCGGCAGAGGTCAGCTTATTGATAACGAATTGCGATGGCAATTAGGATCAGTATTGGAGGCTTTGTTTGGAGAGAAGCTTCAGGATTTTGATGTTGAGAAGCAAGAGGAAATATGGTCAAAGTTATGTGGATTGAAGGATAAAGTATCACGAAACGTTATCGCAAGCAGACAGGAATTACAAACCCTTAGCGATCGTCTATCTGCATCTGCTGTTGATATATCAGGTATCATGGAAGGGCTTGTAAAGACACAGACCTTATTAGGCGAGATACGCCCATCACTAAGTTCAAAAGATGGCATTGAGCATTTTCTTAAAATGATCCCTTCAAAACTATCACCAGAGGACGATATTCAACAGTTAATCGGCAAAGCAGAGGCTATAAGAGTATTCATCAATGAGGAAATGCAGGAGTTACTAAATATCCGTAACTATATATATAGCCCAAGCCTTGTTATCCCAGAAAGGGAAAAATATCAAGAACTACATTCCTTAAAATTAGACGTGGAAGCCATGATTAAAATAGACGAAAAGTTTATATTTAATAATGGAATGGATAATCTAAGAGAAACATTTAAGCAATTCAAAGAGAAATTCATTAGTGTATATTCAGCAGAACATAAGAAAGCTAATAACTCTGCCGATTCAGATAAAATTGAACAAATCAAGACTTCTGATAATTATCAGCTTTTAATGCAGTTTGCAAAGATAAAAAATGTGGCAGTTCCAAACGACCTTACAAAAATAGGCAAGCTGATTGAATACAGGCGCACCTGTGAGTTGAACGTTTATGATGAACTTGACATATCGCCTATATGCCATTGTGGTTTCAGACTTGGCACAGAGACAAGAGCTATTGCTTTATCAGAGATCGAAAATATGGTTGAGTTAGGTATCAGGCAATATGTAAACGCTTTGCAGGAGCCTCCCTACGGCGATCAGATAGAGGATTATGTTACTAAAATGAAACAGCTTGAGCAGGATGTTCCACAAAAAGAATTGATGGGTTTATTGAGGCTTGACCCCGAGACATTCATTGAAGATTTAAAAGACGAGTTATCGAGATTACTTACACCATCAGCTATTCAGCATATAAACACAGCCATCAGCGGAAATATTGTAATCGTAAAACGGAAAATGTCGGAGTTATATCAAGATTTAGTCGATAAAAAATATCCCAAAGCCCGTGTCCGAGAGATCATCAACCATTGGATAGAGGGCGGAGAGAGATTACCTGAGGATGTATATATTATGATTGAGGAGGAATGATCTTGATTTTATCATCCGACTATTTTATAGTTTTGGTCAATATTTATAATGCTTAAAAATCATCCTTTTTCAAATGGGGAACCTAGAAGAATTTTTTCTAAACTCTCAATTCACATTATCTCTTATCTATCCCGATATATATATTCGATAGCATCGTTCACAAGTTCTTTAAAAAAATCAGAGGCAATCAGCGCTACGCAGTCAGCGAAAATCAGCGGGCTATTCCTTTTTTGCAGTATCAAAGCTTTAATCTTTAGAACTTATTCCATCTCTTAAAAATCAGAGCCAATCAGCGTTACGCAGTCAGCGAAAATCAGCGGGCTATTCCTTTTTTTGCAGTATCAAAGCTTTAATCTTTAGAACTTATTTCATCTCTTAAAAATCAGAGCTAATCAGCGTTACGCAGTCAGCGAAGATCAGCGGGCTATCCTTTTTTTGCAGTATCAAATCTTTAATCTTTAGAACTTATTTCATCTCTTAAAAATCAGAGGCAATCAGCGTTACGCAGTCAGCGAAAATCAGCGGGCTATTCCTTTTTTTGCAGTGTCAAATCTTTAATCTTTAGAACTTATTCCATCTCTTAAAAATCAGAGGCAATCAGCGTTACGTAGTCAGCGAAGATCAGCGGTCTATTCCTTTTTTTGCAGTATCAGAGCTTTAATCTTTAAAACTCTATTTCATCTCTTAAAAATCAGAGGCAATCAGCGTTACGTAGTCAGCGAAAATCAGCGGGCTATTCCTTTTTTTGCAGTATCAAAGCTTTAATCTTTAGAACTTATTCCATCTCTTAAAAATCCGAGCTAATCAGCGTTACGTAGTCAGCGAAGATCAGCGGACTATAAATCTTCAAAATCTCAATTCACATTATTTTTTATCTATCCCGATATATATAATCGATAGCATCGTTCACAAGTTCTTTTAAATATCAGAGATAATCTGCGTTACGCAGTCAGCGAAAATCAGCGGACAATTTTCTTACAAAAATAGAGGAAAATAAACCTCTCCAAAAATCTTATTTTTTGTTGCTATCACTTGCTTAATCCGATTATTCAGGTTTGCAGGAAACGTCTTTTTTTTCCCTTTTTTTCCTCTATTTTCTACCAAATTCAGAAAACTAGGATTTATAGTCTTCAAGATCTCTTTATCTCAAAGGATGACAGCGTTTATTGTAAATAACTAAAAATATATAGTGCCAATACATATAACTCATTACATTTCACCTATCACATATTACTTTGTTTTGTTTCTGCCTTTTCATCAAACCTAAATTCCAGATATACTGTTCCGCTATCATATTCAGTATGAAGCACATATCCGCTTTTCTGGAAAACTTTTATCATGCCTGTATTTGATGCGATAACAGTCGCCCTGAATCCTCTTATTCCTCTTTCACGAGCAAGCCTAACAAGAAATCTCAATAAATATGTTCCAATACCTCTTCGTTGATACTCGTCTGCAACAGAAAATGCAACTTCTGCCATATTTTCGTTATAATCAAGCATCCAATGCCCCGCAGCGATAATTGGTGATGTATCTGATGAATCATGCGTGGCAACAAGTCCTAGATTTTGTTGATAATCAACTGCAACAAGCTCTTGAGCAAGGTCATGTGGAAAGGCTTTTCTTATCTGGAAAAATCTAAGATAGACTGACCTTTCTGATAGGCGATATAGATACTCCTGAAATAGCCTTTCATCACTTGCCTTAACTGGACGGAAGTATATGCTCATATCACCAAATTGAGCTGTATGCTCAAGCTCAACTGGATATATAGCCCCTTCTGGTAATATCTGATTTTCAAATATATACTTGTTAAGTTTTGCCGCTTTAAGTAATTCCTCACGAAACTTTGGATGTGCAATTTGTATCAATGCGATCGCCCTTTCCCTAAGGCTTTTTCCATGAAGATAAGCAACGCCATATTCAGTAACAACATAATGAACATCACCACGTGTCGTTACAACCCCTGCACCTTCTGTTAAATGTGGAACAATTCTCGAAATTGTTCCATTTTCCGCAGTTGATGGCAATGCAATGATAGGTTTTCCTTTGGGAGCAAGTGCGGCACCTCGTATAAAGTCAGCTTGTCCACCTATTCCGCTATATATTCGATAACCCAACGAATCAGCGCAAACTTGACCTGTTATATCAACTTGCAATGCAGTATTGATAGCGACCATCTTTTCATTTTTTGCAATATTAATTGGTGATGAATTATAGTCAACAGGATGAAATTCAAATATTGGGTTATTATCAACGTAATCATATAGTCTTCGTGTTCCAATACAAAAAGTAGCAAGCACCTTTCCCGGATGAAAGGTCTTTTTGGAATTATTTATAATACCCATTTCAATCAAGTCTATAATGCTATCTGAAAATAACTCAGTATGTATGCCTAAATCTTTTTTATCCCCTAATCCAAATAAAACCGCATTTGGTATATTACCAATGCCTATTTGTAAGGTTGACCCATTCTCGATAAGCCTTGTGATATGCCTAGCAATAGCCATTGCTATTTCATCTGGTTCTGCTGCTGGAACTTCTAATAGTGGTTCATCATACTCCACAATTGCATCAATTTCCTCTATATGCACAAAGCTATTTCCTAATGTTCGGGGCATTTGTGGATTTACCTGAGCAATAACCAATCCTGCCGCATCAATAGCGGATTTTACTGCCTCAACAGATACCCCTAATGAGCAAAAACCGTAATTATCAGGGGGGGTGACCTGTATTAATGCAGCATCAAGAGGCATACGCCCACTTCTAAACATTGCTGGTATCTCCGAAAGAAAGATTGGTGTATAGTCAGCTATTCCCTCTGATACAGCAGAACGAACCCCAGAACCTACAAAAAGAGAATTATGGCGGAAATTGCGGTCATAAGCTTTTTTTGCGTGTGGCGCAGAACCTACTGTTAACATATGAACAATTTCAACATCATTCAGTGTGCTTTCTGAACCTCCTAACTTTACTAATTCATCTAAAAGATGCTGTGGTTCACCACAACCAGGGCTTAAAAATATTCGGCTTCCACTCCGAATCTTCAAAAGCGCATCTCTCGCACTCATACGCCTTTCTGCATAAGTTTTTCTCCAATCGCTGATTATTGGCATACAGTTATACCTCCCTGTATATAAAAAAGGCTAATTAGCTTGCGTTCAAAATATGAAATAACTACATCATTCTGCTATTTCTAGCATCGCTGGAATATATAAAAACAATAAAAATTCTTATATCGAACTAACTCTAATATCATTCTTTCTTATTTCTTCGTGTTTTTCTATCTCTGCGTTTTAATAATCGAAAAAGCTGTATTGTAAAAAAGATTACTTAATATATCACTTTTTTTCAAGAGTTTTCTCTACTTTATTACGAGTTTTTCACTTATGGTTAAAGTTTGAATATCAGAGGATAAAAAATAATAAATGTCATTCTCTTTGAAATAGATACTTTTTAACATTATTTTGCATATTGAATAAAATACAAAAAGCATTTAACATAATATATGGAAAGTTTAATTGTCTAAAATTCTATTAAAGAAACTTCTACGGAGAAAAATACGCAAAAAGTTATCCTTGATGATTAATGTTTGCATCCACTATGATTAATAGCAATGATATGCTTAATATTCAGCGTAAATGGGTTTCCTGATTTTACTAATCTGACATCTGCAGAGATTGCTGGATATAGTCTCATGAAACAATTCAATTATATGATAGTAATCTTCCTAATTTGATTGGAAATAGTGCCAAACTCTGTCAAGGTCTTAAAAATCATTTTTCATTAATAAATGGACTTATAGAAATGAGAAAAGAATTTGCATCATACGGTTTTAATGATTTAATTATGGATAATCAATGTTTTGGGACTATTCATTTCATAATGAAATCAAATGAAGATATGTTAGCTATTCGTATGAATGGATTTAATGTATTATCTTGGCTAGATAATGTGCTTCCACATGCCCCTCAGTTCTCTTTCATTTTTAAACAATATTATTTTATATTGAATTCTTTAGCTTTAAGAGTTTTTCTTGATATTAAAAAATATATGCTTAAATCTACCAAATAGAAAGGTATATGAAAATGGCAAAAAAACATAATCAACCTAATATTATTTTCTTTTTTACTGATCAGCAACGATGGGATACTTGTGGATGCTATGGTCAGGAACTGCCAATAACACCCAATCTGGACCGTATGGCAAATGAAGGCGTAAAATTTGAACGAGCATTTACTTGTCAACCAGTTTGTGGTCCTGCGCGTGCCTGCATACAGACAGGCAAATATGCAACAGAAGTCGGTTGCCATACAAACCATCGCATGTTACCAATAGGTGAAAAGACTATAGCAAATTGGCTCAGTGAATCAGGCTACGAAGTCGGCTATATTGGGAAATGGCATCTTGCCTCAACAGGCGCTATTGGCGGTCCCGATGATTTTCGTATAAAACCTGTCCCTACTGAAAGGCGTGGAGGATACAAAGACTTTTGGCTTGCGTCTGATGTCCTAGAATTCACAAGCCATAGCTACGATGGACATATGTTTGACGGTGATATGAATAAACGGGAATTCCCCGAAGGACGCTATCGTGTGGATGTTCTTGGTGATTGGGCATTAGAATATCTTGATACCAGAAATGGTGAAAAGCCTTTCTTTCTTTTCTTGTCATTCATTGAACCACATCATCAGAACGATCATAATCGCTTTGAAGGACCGCATAACTCAAAAGAAAAGTGGGCTAACTACAATATCCCCGGTGATTTGGTTGGAACTGAAGGTGACTGGCGAGAAAACTATCCTGATTATCTTGGATGCTGTAATAGCCTTGATGAGAATCTTGGTCGGCTTAGACAAAAACTTAATGAATTGGGGATCTCCGATAACACATTGATAATATTCACAAGTGATCATGGTTCACATTTCCGCACCAGAAATAGTGAATATAAGCGTTCCTGTCATGATAGTTGTATACGAATACCAATGGTTATATATGGTCCCAACTTTACAGGAGGCATTGTAATTGATGAATTGGTAAGCCTTATCGATTTACCATCTACTATTCTTTCGGCAGGGGGATTAGAAAAACCAAATTATATGAGAGGTAACCCACTCCAAACTCTTGTCAATGGAACAGCGAAAGAGTGGGCTGATGAAGTCTTTTTACAAATAAGTGAAAGCCACTGTGGAAGAGCTATCAGAACAAAGGAATGGAAATATTCTGTCCGCGCACCAGAAAAAACAGGCAGTGATCCTGATAGTGATCTTTATATTGAGGATTATCTTTATGATTTAATAGCTGATCCGCATGAACGCAATAATCTTGTTACAGAAAAGGCTTATGCTGATATTCGTATTGAACTTTCTTCAAGGCTAAAAGACAGAATGATTCAGGCAGGAGAAAAAGAACCAAAGATTTTACCCAAGAATTAAGAGGGATAATATGAGTGAATATTTTGATGTTATTGATGATTCATGTAAAATAATTGGTAAAGCGACAAGAGAAGAATGTCATAAAGACAACTCTCTTGCGCATAGAGTAGTGCATGTTCTTGTTTTCAATAGCAAAGGTGAACTCTTTTTGCAAAAACGTTCTATGAATAAAGACATTCAACCCGGAAAATGGGATACTTCTGTTGGAGGACACTTAAATCTCGGAGAAACCTTTGAAACAGCGGTTTATCGTGAGTTAAAAGAAGAGCTAGGTATTGTATGTGATGTTAATTATATATACGACTATTGGATGTGCAACTCGATAGAAACTGAGTATGTCCGCACATATATTTGCATATATGATGGCAAAATAATCATTGATCCCGTTGAAATAGATGAAGGGCGTTTCTGGAAAATTTCCGAGATTGAAGAAAATCTGGAAACAGGTATTTTTACACCAAATTTTGTGCAAGAATACGATAAATGGAAAAATATGATGTCCCATGAAGACTAACAAGGAGAAAAATCTCCAAAAATACGTTAAAAACCCAATGATAAATATTAAAAAGTCATATTTCATTATATTCCTTATTCTGCAATATTTCGCTTTGATTGCAAATGGGGCGGAATACGACTTCTCTCATGCAAAATTTGCACCGAACGAATTTATTGTTAAATTCGTCTCGGATGATTCAGGGCTTATAAATTCTTTCATGAGTAAAATCGGTGTAAATTCCTATGAACGAATATTGCCATTGACGAATCTCAGCAAAAAATCAGGCATGTCAAGGATATATAAGCTGAAATTATCAACAAATGCGAATATCCTTTCAATAATTCAAAAATACCAAGATGATCCTGCAATTGAATATATACAGCCAAATTATCTTTATCAGCCATGCGCAAAAATTGAGGTAAATGATTACTTTTATCCAGAACAATGGGCTTTATCAAAGATAAAAGCCACTAACGCATGGCAGATAGAAAAAGGCAGTAAGGATGTTGTTATCGCTGTTGTTGATACAGGTGTCGATTATAAGCATGAAGACTTAGAAGCAAGGGTATGGACAAATAATAAGGAGATACCTGATAACAATATTGATGATGATGGCAATGGATATATAGACGACATAAGAGGTTGGGATTTCTATGATTCACCTGATATTCCATCAGATGGGGATCATATTGACAGAGATAACGACCCTATGGATGAAAGAGGACATGGGACAATTATAGCGGGAATAATCGGGGCAATACCAAATAATGTGATAGGGATTGCGGGTATCGTATGGGATTGTCGTATAATGCCATTAAGGGCAGGAAATCGCTATTTTGAAGATGATGATCTTTGCGCCGCAATAGTCTATGCAGTTGATAATGGTGCGGATATAATCAATATGAGTTGGGGTAGCGATCAATTTTCTTATGTGATTAGAGATGCGACAAGATATGCTTATGATAGGGGTTGTGTCCTTATCGCTGCAGCAGGAAATGATAATCAACAGAAAGTTATATATCCAGCTATTCTTGAGCATGTAATAAGTGTTGGTGCTACTAATGATAAAGACAAAAAGGCTTCATTCTCAAATTATGGTGCTGGAATAGATATTGTCGCCCCTGGTGATAGAATTTTTGGAACTGTCCCTAATAATCATTACAGTAATTGGAGTGGGACATCAATGTCGGCTCCTGTTGTTGCTGGAGTATGTGCCTTAATGCTTTCTAGGCGTCCATCATTAAACAATCTTGATATTATGCAAATACTGAAAGCGTCCTCTGATAAAATTGATGAGCCACTTTTCACAGGTATTGGCAGAGTCAATGCAGAAAAGGCTTTATTAACGGGAGTTTCATTGACAGCTCATATAAGTTCGCCTAATGGCGGACAAAGCGGGGATAGGCAGTTTATCATAAAGGGAACTGCAAGCGGTAAAGACTTTAAAAACTATCAATTAGAATATACCGAATCTGGCACTGAGAATTGGAGGCGCATTGGTTCTCCGGGAAATAACGCAATATTTGATAATATTTTAGGACTATGGGATGTTTCAAGACTTAGCGAAGGTTCTTATATCCTTAGATTGAAAGTTACAGGAAACAATAATGATGTTGAAAATCGAATAACACTTAATGTTGACCATACTCCACCAAAACTTATTGAATTCTTTATATCATCAAGGCTTAGCGGTAACAAGGGAGGATATGTAATCACAATAAAGACTGACGATCCAACACAAATTGACTTTTATTATAGGAAAATGCAGACATCATTATTTGATAAGGTTTCTTTTTCTATGATAGATAAAATACATGAAGTAGGGCTATCAAGTTTCTTTGATTCGGGTTTGTATGAATGCTTCTTTGTAATGATCAATTCTGCTGGACTTACAAAAATTGAGGATAATAATGGTAGCTATTTTAATTTTGAGGCGCAGACTTTTTATGCCCCAATAGATGGATTTATTGATGTTGATATTGGTATCCCTGCGATATATCCTGTCTCAAAAAAGGTTGATTTTGATGATGATGGAATATATGAAATTATCGGCATGGACTTGCCTGTTTTGGATTATGCAGGAGTTGGAATATTTGAGAGAGAAGGCGAAAAATATAACGAGGTGTTTAAAAGTGAAATCGGATATTTTCCTAATGATTTTGGCGATTCTGATAAAGATGGTCTCTTGGAAATTTTAGGAAATAGGAATGACTCTCTATTCTTGATGGAATCACTTACAAAAGGGACATATCCAACAGAAATGATATGGAAAGTTGATGGCTTATCAGGCGGTCAATTTGCGGATACGGATTTAGACGGAAATATAGAGATTGTTTCAACGAATATAAATAACAAAACGATAGATATTTATGAAAACAGGGGTATAAATTCATATCTGAGAACCGCAAGGCTAGAAAACCCAACAGAGGGATCCAATTATCTTTCAAGTTCATCTGTGATAGCGGACTTTAATAATAATGGTAAAATTGAAATCGTTTGCGGAGATATTGACGGAGATATTTTTATATATGAAAATATAGATGATGATCGCTATGAACTAATCTGGAAAAGCAGAATCAATAATTCTTATGTAAAATCAATGAACTATGGCGATTTTGATGGTGATGGCTTTTTAGAATTTGCTATTGCATTCAGATCAAGCGATTCTGGAGAATTTGTTAGCAAACTATTTACTGTGATAGTATTTGACTGGATTGATAATAATTATCAGCAAATATGGTCAACAGAGATAGCAAGTTCACAAGATAATATTGGCATGACGTCAGGAGATATAGATAATGATGGGATAGATGAACTAATTACGACGGTTAATCCTGCGACATATATATTCAAAATTATGCTAAAGCCATCATGTATCTGGTATCATTCAGCCAATTTGACTATTAATCCTATTATACAGGATATTGATGATGATGGCTCTTTGGAATTATTATTTAATGTTGATAATAGATTCATGAAATTTATGACAATGAACGGAGACTTGGTTCGAAGACCTTGGGGAGTGAAAGCTGTTCCTTCGAATGAAACAGAAATAGAGATAAGATGGAATGGATTATCAAGCGCAGAAGCATACAAAATTTATCGTGGAACAAGCAGAAATAACCTGCGTCTATTTGCAACGCTTGGTTTATCTTCTGAATTTCAGGGCAAAAATTGGCGGGTATATAGAAATGAAAATAATATCGACTCCTGCTATTATCTTGATAATGATGTAGCGATAAATATTGAGTTATGGTATGCGATAGTAGCCATAAATCCAGATGGCAGAGAAAGTGATTTTTCTGAAAAGGTAAGCGCAAAGCCTAATCCTGCACCACAGCTATTAAACGCAGTCTTTAGCAAGCCTTCAACATTATTTGTTTATTTCAATGAACCTATGGGAGTATCCGCAAATGATGAAATTAACTATCTTGTTATCTCACCAAAAGGAGAAAAGCTATATCCCTCATCGGCAATATTAGATCGTGGAGATATGAGGGTTGTCTTAACAATTGAGACGTTGCCAAATGGGATCAATACTCTGAATGTTACTGGTGTTCGTGATGCAACTGGGATTCCTATTCGTGATAGCCTAATGCTTTTTTATGTTAGCTATGAGAATATATCGGAGTTTAATAATCTTAAATCAGCCAAATTATATCCCAATCCTGTATCGCTAAAAACATCAAGAAAGGCTACTTTTTGTTGTTTGCCAACGGATACCAAGATTTCAATTTTTGACATTAATGGTTATCTTATCAATACTCTGGTAGTAAAGGAAAGTGATAAAAATAACAAAATATGGGGGCTTGATAATTCACAGGGTCATAATGTTGCAAGCGGTGTCTATGTATATGTTATTGAATATAATTCAGAGATTCGGAGTGGCAAAATCGCTGTTATCAAATAGTCTTTCGTAAACCGCTGATGATGTAAAGCGTTATCATAAAGAAAAGCAAATATAATATGTGTAATGAGTGATGCGTAAGACGTAATGAGTTGATTTCTCTATGAGAAAAGATAGGACAATTTTTATATTATCCTTAATGATACATGCAATTGCATTATTAGTATCAGTATATATAATCATACCTCAAAATGATAGGTATTTGGGTTCGAAAAACTTCCTGAAAGTAGATTTCTTCAAACTAGAAACCGTCCAAGAAAGTATCGTTTTAAAGGAAAAAAAGGTCATATTAGAGAAAAAAACAGCCAAAAAAACAAATATCGAAAATGAAATTGAGACAGATAAAAAAATAATTATACAATCACCTGATCAGGCAATCATATCCAAATTTTCAGTAGATAATTTTGTTGCTTCCGAAAGGTCTAGCAATATCGAGAAAAAAGTTGATATTACATACTCTCCAGAGGTTAAGGCAATATCGCCTGCAATTAATCTTACCAAACACATAACAAATACAATAAACAAAAGAGAATCTGAACTGATCAATGTTATAGACCAACCTACACCGAATTTAGCAAAAAAAGGTAATCCAATTATCCAAGCAGTCGCATCTGTTGGACCTATTGGTGCTGGAGGCACTTCCAGAGGTCAAAGCGAAAAATATATCAATGCGATGTCAACTGTGATGCCTCGTGGAGGTGTTGATCAATTTGCCTATATATTTCCGCAAATCGGTGAAAGATTAGCCAAAAGATCAAGCAATAACAAATTAGATGTTGTCTTTATTATTGATGCAACAGGGAGTATGGAGGATAATGTCATTGGTGTTAAGGATTACATAAATCACTTCCTGAAACCTCTAGAAGAAATGAACGTTGATATACGTCTAGGGCTTGTTGAATTTAGCGATATAGAAGCGAGAAAAGAGAAAGTCCACAATCTAACTGACAACCCCAAAAACTTTAAGAAATGGCTTGAAAAGATGAAGTTTTATGGTGGTAGAGATCTTCCCGAATCGGGCTATGAGGCAATAGTTACAGCCATTGAAAAAATTAATTATCGGAAGTCTGCACAAAGGGCTTTTATATTTATAAGCGATTCTCCACAACATGATTTTGATTATGATGGAAAATCAAGATATACGCTAGATAGAATAATATCAATGCTTAATGAACAGAATATCACTATTGATGTTGTTGGGCTTGATTTTCTTCCTATGAAACAGCTTGCTTGGGGAACTGGGGGACAATGGAAAGCGATACCCGGAGGAAATTTAGCAATTGATATGCCCGTTTTAGGCTCTCAAAAGATACAATCTAAACTAACTGCATCTATGTTGACTCTTGAAGATACAGTTGTTGTTAACTTTGAAAGCGTTATTCCTGACTGGATAGAGATCTCATATAAAGTGCTTGATCCAAAAGGGAATAAAGTAATCGGTGCATTAACTTATCGAAAAGATATTGAGGATAAATCAGCAAAAAAGATTGAATTTCCTGTTAAATTTGGTGTTAATGACTTTATAGATCGACCCGGAGTTTATACGCTTATATATAGAACTCGTGATAGCTATGGCAACCAAAACATATTGCGTCAAAACTTTGAATTACTTATAGATAGCTAAAAGGTGGTGTTTATGAAAGGAACTTTTATTATATTTATTTCTGCTTTTATATTCATTTTGTCTGCCTGTAGTCAGCCTTTAATGCCTATAGAGAGACTCGACGAGGAATATTATCTAAAAAAGATAAGAACTAACCCAGAAAACCTTAATGTTCATAGAGAGCTTATTAATAAATATAAATCAGAAGGACTAATAAATATACCTATTGATATATACAGTAAAGCTGTCGAAAAAAATCAAGATAATGCTATTGTCTATTATGTTCTTGGTTATGCCTACTTGGTAGATGGTTCAGCGAAAGCATTAAAACTAGCTGAAGAAAATCTTAATAAAGCATTAAAGCTAAATCCACAATTTGTTGATGCTTTGACCGCTTTGGGTGATTATTATCTGAAAACGGATAATGAGGAATTGGCGGTTGAAAAGTGGCAAAATGCAAGGCGATTGAACGAGAGATTTGCTCCTGTTTATCTTTCATTTGCAAGATATTATCGCTCAAAAAAACAATATACAAAGGCAGAACAAGAATATGAAGACGCTATATTGTGGACGTCAATCGGAAAAGCAGAAATCTATCTGGAATTTGGCACTATGTATATGGAAACAAATGATCTAACAAAAGCAGAGGAAATGTTACTCAAAGCAAGAGGCGAAAACCCTAGATCCTCAGCAATTCATTATAAATTAGGACAGCTTTATGCAATAAAAGGAGATCGTGATAGTGCTATAAGGTCATATCGCAGTGGACGGAAATTTAATCCCAATGATTCAAAATCTGCCTATGAACTCGCCTATATATTTCTCGAAAAGAATGACCTTAAATATGCAATGCTGAGCTTTGAAAGGGGCTTATTGTCTGATGGAATTGATGAAAATACATCAAACGAATTGATCACTAATATAAATAAAGGTGTCACACAAGGCATTGAGTATCTTGTAAAATTGGCGGATTCATCTCAATCAAAGAACTTTGACCTTATATATTTCATCGGTAAGCTATATCTCGCACAGAATAAAGAAGATTTAGCCTTCAAATACTTTCAGCGTGGCGTAACGATGCCCAATACAAATCCTGATATTCATTATCAACTTGGGCTTTTATTAGAAAAACGAAAACCGCAAATTGTAAAATCGGAGGAAACAGTTAAACCAAAAGTGACGGAGGACAAAAATAAGGAATCTTCAATAAAGGCACAAAGCCCAGAAAATCAACCGATTGCTGAAGATGTTGCTCAGAAAGCTGATGCACAAGAACAATATAGAAAAGCGGTAGATATGGGATCATCGGAAGCAGAGTTGCTTTTTAGAGTTGCACAAGGTTATCTTGACGAGGGTCAGGAAGATAAATATATTGAGGTTGCACAAAAAGCATTAACTCTTGAACCAAATAAACTTGATGTTCATCTAAAACTTGCGGAAATATTTTTAAAAAAAGCAGAAGAATATAAAAGAAATGGGAAACTAGATGATGAAGAAAAAGCTATACTGAATTCTATAAAACATTATGAGCAAGTTACGACACTGGGTCCCGACGCTCAGAGATGGTATAATCTGGGGATGTTATATGAACGTGCTGGCAAAAGTAGGGCAATAAAGGCAGAAAGAGCTTATGAACAGGCGATTCAGATAAAGCCTGATTTTGCTATGGCGTATTATCGTCGTGGAAATTTCATGCTTAATTATAAAGTTGGTCCTGCAAAGGTCTTGATGTATAAACCAGAAGTTGCTATACAGGATTTGAAAAAAGCGGTAGAACTCGATCCAAAACTTGCTGATGCCCATGTTGCGCTTGGTTTAGCTTATCATCAGATAAATATGCCCGAAATGGCAACAGAGGAATTTGAAAAGGCTGTTCAGGCTGATCCCAATAATTTAAGGGCGCATATCTATTTGGCACAGGATTATTCACTCACAGGGGATAATCAAAAAGTATTGAAACATTTGACTTCTGCTGTAAGACTCGATCCAAATAACGCTGAAATATTAAAGATGTTTGGTGGCATGGCATTAAAATATGGAACGGATGAGGATGTTCCCGAAGCACGAGAGGCATTAAGAAAGGCAAACGAATTAAAGCCTGATGACCCTGAAATTCTTATGAATCTTGGATATACGCTATATCTCGCAAAGATGTTTGATGAAGCAATCAAAATTCTGAAAAGGGCAATTGAATTACAACCGATCTATCCAGAAGCCCATTATAATATTGCTTTGGCTTATAGTGGAATTGGTGAATATAAATTGGCAAAAGAACATTGGGAAAAGGTAGTTAGACAAGCACCAGACAGTTCAATAGCTATAAAATCCGCTGAATTTCTGAAAAAATTGTAATAATAGGCAAAAATCTTTCCACTTGATAATCATTATAATTAAGGATATAATTAGCGAACAAGAAAGATTCTTCGCTGCACTTAGAATGACAGTAGAATGTCACCCTGAACAAAGTGAAGGGTCTTCTTGAATTAATACAAAAAATATAATTTCCTAGACAATGAAAAAAGCTATCCTTTTTGATCTTGGTAATACGTTGATAAAATATTATACTAGGGCAGAATTTCCCCAGATTCTAAGAGAATCTATCGAAGAAGTCTATAATTTTCTAGTGCAAAATGTGGATTTTAATATCCCATTTGACGAAATTTGGCAAAGAGTAAGTAAGGAAAATTATGAATCTTCTGATTATAAAGTAAGACCTCTTGAGGAAAGATTAAAGCATATATTTTCAGCAGAGAACCTATCAGATAATCTGATAATGAATATGTGCAGATACTTTATGAAGCCTATATTTAGCAGATCAGAGATATATGAAGATACTTTACCCGTTCTTGCTAAACTTAATTCAAAAGGTATCAAATCTATCATCATTTCAAATACTGCGTGGGGAAGCCCTAGAGAATTATGGTATGAGGAAATAAAGAGATTCGGTATAGACGGGTATATTGATTTACTTGTTTTTTGCAGGGACATTGGTTGGCGAAAACCTGATAGACGAATATTTGAATTTGCATCAAAACGCCTGTCGCTTGATGTAAAAGAATGTATCTTCATTGGTGATGACCCTCGCTGGGATATTGCTGGTCCGAAGTCAATTGGCATGGATGCAATACTTATTGATCGAGAAAGTCAGTTCGGCAAACTAGAAGAAAAAAGGATAACAACTCTCTATGAAATTTTAGATATGCTTGGAATTGAGAAATAGCTTGTAAACTATACAAGAAAAGAATTCGTTTTTGATGTTATTGATAAGCAATTATGGCTTTATGATTCAAAATCATGAATTTTTACGTTAATTTATTTTTCGGAGGTATATTAATGAGGAGTCCTGTTATATATGTTATGATTTTTGCGCTTATATTATGTGTGGGAAATGTTCATGCTGGAACAGCGAGAACGTCAGCGGAATTTTTATCCATAGATGGCGGAACAAGAGCAGCAGGCATGGCGGATGCTTTTTCTGCTGTTTCGGGTGATGTTATTTCTGCATTTTGGAATCCTAGTGGTTTAGCTAGCGTATCAGAAAGACAAGCTACTATTGCATATAGCAATCACTTTGCTATGTTTGGTGATGCAGCAGAAGGCATGTATTATGGACTTATGGCTTTTGCGATGCCTGTCAAGGATTTTGGTGTTTTTGGCACTACACTTCAACTATATGATCAGGGTTCTACAATTATAACTAAGGCATCTCCAACCGGTGGTGGTGAAATAGTAGGGGAACAAGATATTGGATTAAGCTGGGCTTGGGCGTTATGCTATGCGGATTATATCAACGATAATTTATTAGCAGGGATCAATGCTAAGTTGATACGCCAAGTGCTTTTAGATGAATCTGATATAGCGTATGCGGCTGATCTTGGATTACAATATGCTTTACCAATAAGTCTAAATAAGGAATTTATGTCATCAAAACCTATTATCTTTGGCATTGCTTTACAAAATTTTGGCACTGCAATACAGATGAAAGATGCTAACCAAAGCGAACCACTGCCAAGAAACCTCAAGCTTGGTATAGCTTTTAAGTTGCTTGATACACCAGAACATAGATTTCAATTAGTTACAGATTATACATCATATATTGATAAATTAAGACAGACCGAAGAAGATAAAAAAGAGCCTTTATTTGATCCTGTTAGGGCTGGAGTTGGGATTTACGCCTTCCGTCCGGATAACAGCAAACGAGGGATCGGCTTGGAATATTGGTATGCTAACATGCTTGGCATAAGGGCAGGCTATAAATATGAACCCGATAAACCCGGGAGTAGAATAACAATGGGATTTAGTATAAGATACTCAAACTATGAGATTGATTATGCAAGAGTCCCCGGCTCCGATATTCCGGGTGGCGGAGATATAGATAAGATCGCCGTTTTGATCAGATTTTAATTAAGGATAATATATGCCTATGAGCCGAATATATCTACTTCTGTTTAGTTTGATTATAGGACTATCAGTTAGCGAATGTCTTGCTAATACTCATAGCTACGGACTTATCTTGGCTAGTAAACAGAATGAAAGTCCTACTCCCATAGGTGATTTTGTTTCTGTAACTAAGATGAAATCACCAAGCAAAGCCTTTTTTTATTCTACCGTTGTCCCTGGAAGCGGACATTTATATCTTGGCAAGAAACGTGGATTTGGATATATAATATCAGAAATTGCCTTTTTATCGGCTTATTTTGTCCTTCATGGACGCGCAGAGGATCTAAGAAGCGATTATGTAAATTATGTCGATGAACATATCGCTTTTGAGCCTGACTCACCCACCAAGACAACAGAAAAATGGACACTCGAAGATTATGAACATGCCACACAAGCAGATAACTGGCACTATGTTTATACAGATAACGCAGGCAAGCCTATTGACAGGGTAGGCAAGTTTTATTGGAAAGACCTTCCAGAAGATATGATACACGAAAATGGCGAAGTTCCGCTTTCCGAATCGAATTCCAAATATCGTGTTATAGCCTATGGCAAAAGAGGTTCTGCTAATACGAAATATAAACAGGCAAAGATATATCTAAGCATGATTGTTGTCAATCATGTTGTCAGCGCTATCGATGCAAGGATCACCGCAATTATCCACAACAAAAAAGCAACTCAAACAGCATCTAGCATACACATCCAACCAACATTATATATAAATGACAACCCAGAAATCCGTATAATTCTTAGTAGCAGTTATTGATCGTTTAAAATAGCCCTGCCTAATTTGACAAAAAGTAATTGACTCTTAAGCAAACTATCTGCTATGATTAATATCACTTTTGAGTTAAAATAAATCCAATCATTAGCATATTGAAAGCAAAAAAAGGAAAATAAATATGGATTTTTTTCATTACGAAAATAACGAGTTATTTTGTGAGGAAGTCTTGGTGTCTGATATTGCAGAACAAGTCGGCACTCCCTTTTATCTTTATAGCCATAGAACGATTGTTGAGCATTATAGAAAGCTCGATAAAGCACTCGAAAGTATTGAGCATCTGATTTGTTACTCAATGAAAAGCAATTCCAACTTGGCAATAGCGCGTAGTTTGGTAAATGAAGGTTCTGGTGCAGATATTGTATCAGGCGGGGAGCTATACAGGGCATTAAAAGCAGGCTTTCCAGCAGAAAAAATTGTATTTGCTGGTGTTGGAAAAACGGAATCTGAGATTGAATATGCACTAAAGATGGGTATATTGATGTTTAATGTAGAATCAATGCCCGAAGCAGATTTGATAGATTATGTTGCTGGCAAAATGGGGAAAAAAGCAAAGATAGCTTTGCGCGTAAATCCTGATGTCGATGCGCATACACACAAGCATATTACAACGGGCAAGAAAGAAAATAAATTCGGACTCGCTATCGATGAAGCATTAGGCTATTTTACTGAATCAGCAAGCAAAGAGAATCTTGAGGTTATTGGTATTCAGGCACATATTGGATCACAGATCGTCTCAACTATGCCTTATGTTGAAGCAATAAATAGACTTACAGTTTTGATTAATGACCTTGAAAAGATCGGTATCAAGATACAAACACTCAATATTGGCGGTGGATTGGGAATAATTTATAATGAAGAAAACCCCTCAACCGCGCAGCAATTTGCAGAAGCGATATTGCCCCTTGTAAAACCAACTGGACGCAAGCTGATTATTGAACCCGGAAGGTTTATCGTAGGAAATGCGGGGATCCTTGTAACCAGAACTACCTATATCAAGAAAAGCGGATCAAAGACTTTCATTATTGTTGATGCGGGAATGAATGACCTTATCAGACCAGCCCTTTATGATAGCTATCATTCAATAAAGCCCTTAAAAATGACTGGTGCAGAAGATATAACAGCGGACATAGTAGGTCCTATATGTGAATCTGCTGACTGCTTCGCTAAGGAAAGAAAAATCGAGTCTGTTAATGCGGGAGATTTATTAGCTATATTTAGCGCAGGTGCTTATGGGTTTGTTATGTCGTCTAATTATAACTCACGTCCCAAAGTTGCAGAAGTTATGGTCATTGGTGATAAGTATTATACGGTTCGTGAACGTGAAACATATGATGATCTGATAAAGGGCGAGAGTATTCCCGAAGCCTTGATACGTGATAAGTAATGCGTGAAGCGTAAAAGGAGATAAACCTATCTATTATCGTCTTCTTTATCCTGTTCATAGCCATATTGGCGCAGTTTATTTCGTATTGTCTTTGTGGTTATTCCTAAAATCTCTGCTGCTTTCTGTTTATTTCCTTTTACATTCTCTAATGTTTTAAGGATAAGTTCCTTTTCAACATCGTTAAGCGTTCTACCAACCTGAATCGGTATATGTTTGGAATTATTTTTGCGCTGATTGAGAATTATATCATTTTTGCCTATATTACCATTTGTGCATAATGCTACCGCCCTTTCTATAGTGTTTTCTAGTTCTCTGACATTCCCTAGCCAGTTGTAATTAAGTAAAATATCAATGGCATCTTTTGATATAATTGGAACATCCTTTCTCATCTTGGTTGCGGATTTTTTAATAAAATGATTTGTTAAAGACAATATATCGTCTTTTCGTTCTCTGAGTGGCGGAACAAAAACAGGGATTACACATAATCTATAAAACAGGTCTTCTCTAAAAGCACCGTTATCAACCTCTTCTAAGATATCTCGGTTTGTCGTAGCGATAATTCGAACATCAACCTTGACTCGATTGTTTCCTCCTATCCTTGTAATCTCTTTTTCTTGAATTGCCCTTAATAGCTTTGCCTGAAATGTTTTTGGCATTTCACTAACCTCGTCAAGCAAAATAGTGCCATTATGGGCAAGTTCAAATTTTCCTATTCTTCTGGATATTGCGCCAGTAAAAGCCCCTTTTTCATGCCCAAATAATTCACTTTCGAGGACTCCTTCTGGAATTGCAGCGCAATTAACAGCAACAAACGAATCTTTATTTCTCTTACTATGAAGATGGATCGCCCTTGCAATAAGTTCTTTCCCTGTCCCACTTTCGCCCTGAATTAATACATTTGAGTCGCTTTTCGCTATTAGTTCAATTTTATTAAGTATTTCAATCATCTGGGGATTAGATGTTATAATTTTTTGGATCTGTGGCTGGTTTTGAATGATATTAATATTTGGAATATAATTATTATTTACCGCTTTTTCGATGATGGAATTAATCTTGGCTGGTGGAAATGGTTTGGTAATATAGTCTATTGCGCCGTATTTCATTGCCTCAACAGCGGTATCAACCGTCGCATATCCAGTAATTATAATAACAGAGATATTTGGTACTATAGCTTTAGCCTGTTTTAATACCTCAATGCCATCCATTTTTGGCATGTTCATATCTGTAATGATCACAGATACTTGTTCTTGTTGTAAATATTCGAGTGCTTCATATCCGTTACTTGCTGTAACGACATTATAGCCAGCACGTCGCACAACTTCACCAAGCGATTTACACATCAATGGCTCATCATCGACTATTAGTATCTGCTCGTTCATTAATGTCTCCCATGTATTAGCAATCCCTCTAAATCTCTCTTTGGATGGGGAATCTCAAAGATTGTGTCTCAAACCTAGTTTGGTGAACCATTATTGCCTAAATTATAGGATCTCAATAAAGCCTCTTCTGCTGATCTGAAATTAAAATCTCTAAATAAGCAGACAGCGATTTCTTCGTAAGATTTATCAATTTCTCCTCCATAGGATATTATATCGCCAAAAAGCTGTTGAGGAGTGAATTCTTGTAATACTTTAAGACGCACAGCATCTTTGCACTTTCTCATTAATTCTTTATTATGACTGATATTGTTTGGATGCCAACGATACTTAATAAGTGGAGACGGTATGTGTCCGAACCTATATCCATGTTTGAGCAATCTAAACCACATATCGCCATCAGGGTCAGCTTTTAAGGTTTCGTCATAGTATCCAACTCTATCAAAACATTCTCGTTTCATCATAACTGATGAGCCATTTATAAAATTTCTTATCAAAAGGCTTCTTACAAACTGCTCGGGTGGCGGATATGGAACTTGAATTTTTTGTATTTCTTTACCATCAGGATCTATAATAATATAATCCGAATATACAACCGAAATAGAAGGATCTCTTAAAAGTAGATCAACTTGATGAGAGATTTTCCCCGCTAAATATAGATCATCTGAGCCAAGCCAACATATCAGCGAACCTTGAGCTATTTTTATGCCATTATTAACAGAAGCAGAAGGACCTTGGTTCTCTTGTCTTATATATTTAATCTTGCCGATGAAATTTTTTAAGATATTTGGTGTTGCATCTGTTGAACCGTCATCAACGACGATTATTTCCAGCTTTTCATAATCTTGTTCTATAACACTTTGGACACATTCATTGATATATTTTTCTTGATTATAAACTGGTATAATCACACTTACATCAGGCATTTTGGGCTTTAATCTCAGCAATTTGGTATTCCTTTCTATTGTATTCGGGAATAGGGGATATGGTGTCTGCTTTTAATGGGATATTTTCAATATTCCATCGTATTGTTTTTCTTAGACCCTCTCTAAATGGAGTTCTGGCTCTCCAATTCAAAACTTTCTCTGCCTTCTCAAAATTGCCTCTTTTGACAAGAGTTATACCCGCTGGCGCAGGTTCAATTAAGATTTCGCTTGTGGATTCGAGCATTCCGACTATCTCTTTCGCAATGTCTTCCATACTCCAAGCCTCATCTCTACCTATATTAAATATGGCAAAATTCTCATCGTCGAACATCGTTGCCTTCCATATTCCCTCAATGACATCATCAATATAGCACCAACTTCTTTCTCCGCCTTTATGGACATGTATTGGTTCGCCTTTTCTAGCCCATTCAATAAAACGAGATATTGCACTTCTGTATGGGTTTGGGTATTCACCGGGTCCGTAGCACATAAACAACCTTGTAATGATCGCTCTGAGTCCATATCTTCTATGGCAGTATTCGATAAGTTCTTCCGCCATCCACTTTGTGAGTCCATATATTCCTTGCTGCTGTCTTGGTTGAGTGCTTTCTTTAACAGGTACGCCATCAAAATATGCTGATCCATATTCCTCGCTTGTTCCTGCAAATACGAGTTTTGCAGAATGCTTCAGACATAGTCGTATAACGTTCATAGTTCCAATGACATTACTATTTATTGCAATATTAGGCCAATGCTCGGAAGTTTCTCTACTTACTTCGCCTGCAAGATGAATTACAATGTCAGGTTTTGGATCAAACGCAGGCTCAAGTGTTTCGTAATGTGTAATGTCAACCATTTCATAATCACTATCTCTCATACGAATTCTGTCTGCTCTTTTTATTGAGAAAATCCCTTTTTGTCTTATATAAGGAACTAGGTCTTTACCTATTGTCCCTTCTGAACCAATTACAAGAATATTCATAGATATAACTCCTTATAGATTTTTGTGGATTATAAATCCAATAAAAATCTATTATAAAAATCACTCATACTTATCATTTTATAATCATATTTTTTTGTAAGTTTGAGACATTCCCAGAAGCATGATTCAAGACTATATCTTTTGCAGACTTCAAAAGGGTGTGATAAGACAACAATCGGAGAAAGCCCCTCTCTGAATGGAAGCTCATAATCCCTTGCTAATGAATATGAAGCCATGAATCTTTCTGATCTATCAGTAATGCAAAAAGGGATTTCCCA
>Ga0067045_1028625_pt1 | contig 29976 bp, 30 predicted proteins | sample TerdegcTABiofilm_FD_59184 | JGI IMG/M metagenome (GOLD analysis project Ga0067045, IMG submission 59184) | Combined Assembly of (Gp0054472, Gp0054536) Wastewater bioreactor microbial communities from Singapore -Terephthalate degrading...
ATGCGCGTGATCGGCGACTGGATCCAGTTCTACAACCACCGGCGGCCGCATCAGGCGCTGGGCATGAAGACACCCGCCGAGGCATACGCTTTAGCGGCCTAACCTGTGCAGGAAGTGCTGGGTCATTACAGACAACCGAACAGTGCCAGCGTGATGTAGCCGAGGGGCGGCTACGCCTTAGCGTGCTCTATTTTCCGTTTTCTGATGAGACGACCTCTATTCGAGCGGCCTTGATCGCCGGCCTGGGCCTGCGTGTGCTGCGCACTTACCCAAACCCCCATGTGCGAGGTGTGGGGTGGCGGCTTGCTGTTCCCTTCATCGTGCCACGGCGTGCTCGCCGTCAAGGGCGGCGCGCGCCGTGCGCGCTTGCGTCCTGGCGGCCGTCTGTGACCCCTGACTGCTTGCGCTGCGCCGTGCCCTGAACGGGTCGGGCAATTCCGCCCGGCATCCTTTCAGGAGTTCACCATGCACAACGCATTCATTACCGACGAACGGCCAGCCGCTGCGCTTCAAGATCGGCGACGCGGTGATCTACACCAACGAATTCGGCGTCCAATTCCATTGCCGCGTCGCCGGGTTCTACAAGCCAACGGAGCCTTCGGGGTTGTATGCGCTTGGCAGGCGCTACCTGCTGGATTCATCTTCGCCGTGGATGCCGGTTGCGCAATCCAGTCTGCGTCCTGACGATTCGGCTTGATGCCTTCGCGCCCCTGACGGGGCGCTGCGCGCTTCGCTTGCCTCCAGGGGAAAGCCCTGCGGGCTATCCCCGCCGCGCAGGCTTGGCGCCCCTGAACGCCGCCGACCCGGCTGCGCCGGATCGGCCAGACAGCATCCGAAGCAGATCCACGACGCCTTGCCTGTGCTTGTCCTGATCGTGTTGTCCATGCGGTTTTGAAGTCTGGGCGTCCCCGGCCACCTGGGAGATGGCCGGTCGCGCTGTCGTGCTGCGCATCGAACCCCCTGCGGGGTTTCGCCCCTGTCGGGCTTCCATCGTTCCCTCGCTCCGCTCGGCTGACGCCTCCGGCCCGGCTTCCAGCTTCGGGCCTGCGCGCTTCGCTTACCGTGCGGTCGGCACATAGAGGCGGCCGTTGCCATGTCCAACCGTCTTCCCTGAGTTCATCACCTTGTCCGCGACTGTAGCCCGCTCTGCTGGCGGCGTCCGTTGGCGCTGCGGCCCTGCAACCGGGAGTTGGCGCAGGCCGCGAAGGACATTGCCGCCGATACCGGCTTGGCGCATCGCCCGGTGGCCGACGGTCAGCGCGTGGCCGGCATCTACCGGCGCAGCGTCATGCTCGCCAGCGGGCGCTACACGATGCTCGATGACGGCATGGGCTTCTCGCTGGTGCCGTGGAAGCCGGTGATCGAGCAGCGGCTGGGGCAGCAGCTTGCCGCGACGGTGCGCGGTGGCGGGGTGTCGTGGGAGATTGGCCGTCAACGAGGCCCCGCAGTTGGCTAACCGCTCCGGGGTTCTCTGTGCAGGGGGTGGCTCGGGTAGTACAGGTAGTTGCCGGGAATGGCGGGCATTAATCCTCCAGCACGCGCACAAGTTGCCCCTCCTCAATGTGGGGGTGAACTCTCCTTCAGGCAGGGAGGCGATCCCTCAATCCCGCCATCGCCGACCCCACCCCTGCTTGGTCAAGGCATGTTGGCTACGCTATGGCAAGAGCATTCAGCCAGTCCCTGCAGGATGCCGCATGTTTCTACAGGCCTAGCGCCCGAGCATTTTTCGCGCAGGGCGAACAAGTGTGTCTTCAACTGCGACAACGCTTCCATACGCACTTCCACCTCCTGGATGTGGTTATCCAGTAGCGCATTAACCTCGCCGCAATCCTGTGTCGGGTTATCGCGCAAACCCAAAAGCGCCCTCACTTCGCTGAGCGTCATGTCGAGAGAGCGGCAGTGTCGAATGAACTGCAAGCGCTCAATGTGGGCGTCGCCATACAGTCGGAAGTTGCCACTGCTGCGCGCAGGCGCTGGCAACAGCCCTTCTTTTTCATAGTAGCGGATCGTCACCACCTCGCATCTTGTCCGCTGGGCGAGTTCGCCAATCCTGATTTTCATGCTTCCTCCTCACACATCGCTTGACTCTATAGTGGCTATAGATATTTTAATACACCAATCTGTATGAAGGAATTGCCATGAGCGAATGCGGTTCAACAGGATGCGGCTGCTCGACCAAGCCGATCAGTCCAGCCGGAGCGACGACCCAAACGACAGTCGAATCGGCCGAAGCGGTCTATCGCATCGAGAACATGGATTGCCCCACGGAAGAGGCACTGATTCGGGGCAAGCTGGCCGGGATGTCCGGCATGATCGGACTCGACTTCAACCTGATGCAACGCACCTTGACCGTGCGACACGAATTACCGTCACTGGCTCCGGTTGAGCAAGCCTTGACGGCCGTTGGCATGCATGCCGTGCGCGTGGACGACGCATCGGCTGGGCAGACCACCAAGCTGAGCATCGCCAAGATGGATTGCCCGACTGAAGAGGCGCTGATCCGCAACAAGCTCGCCACAGTGGCCGGGGTTGCCGATCTCGATTTCAATCTGATGCAGCGCACGCTGTCGGTGCGCCATGCTTCCCGCACTCTGCCGGAGGTACTGGCTGCGCTGACATCGCTGGGCTTCGAGGCGCAAGTGCTCGATGCGAAGACGGCCACACCCTCATCGGCGGCATCGACGGCCGCCTCAACGAACTGGTGGCCGCTCGGCGTCTCCTTGTTAGCAGCATCGGCGGCGGAAGCAGTGTACTGGCTCCACAACGGCAATCACTGGTCGGTTGTGGTGCTGGCTCTGGTTGCCGTCTTCACGGGGGGACTGTCCACCTACAAGAAGGGTTGGATTGCGCTCAAGAACCGCAATCTCAACATGAACGCCCTGATGTCGATTGCCGTCACGGGCGCGATGCTGATCGGCCATTGGCCAGAAGCTGCGATGGTAATGGTGCTTTTCGCGCTGGCCGAGGTGATCGAAGCCAAGTCGCTGGATCGTGCCCGCAACGCCATCCGTGGCTTGCTCGATCTCGCGCCAGAACAGGCCACGGTGCAGCAGCCGGACGGCACATGGCGCGAAGTGGATGCCAAACAAGTTGCCATCGGCAGCCGGGTTCGCGTCAAGCCGGGCGAACGCATCGCGCTCGATGGCGAAGTAGTGGAAGGACGCTCTACCGTCAACCAAGCGCCGATCACTGGCGAGAGCCTTCCGGTCGAAAAGGCTCTGGACGATCTAGTGTTCGCAGGCACGATCAACGAATCCGGCTCCTTCGAATATCGTGTTACGGCCGTGGCCGACAACTCAACCCTGGCCCGCATCATCCATGCGGTGGAGGCCGCGCAAGGCAGCCGCGCACCCACCCAGCGCTTCGTCGATCAGTTCGCCCGCTGGTACACGCCCATCGTGTTCGGCTTGGCTATTGCCGTCGCGCTGGCACCGCCGATGTTCATGGACGCTGCATGGCCGGACTGGATTTACCGTGCGCTGGTTTTGCTGGTCGTCGCCTGCCCGTGTGCGCTGGTGATCTCCACGCCGGTCAGCATTGTCAGCGGTTTGGCCGCTGCCGCCCGGCACGGCGTTCTCATCAAGGGCGGTGTTTATCTGGAAGAAGGCCACAAGTTGCGTTGGCTGGCACTGGACAAGACCGGCACGATCACGCACGGCAAGCCGGCGCAGACCGATTTCCTCGTGTGGGACAGTGCGCCATCGGCTGACAGCCGCAGCATCGCTGCCAGTCTGGCTACCCGCTCTGACCATCCGGTGTCAAAGGCCGTGGCGCAGGCTGCGAGCGCCGAAGGCGTTGGGCTGAGGGAAGTCACTGAGTTCACCGCACTGCCCGGTCGGGGCGTGAGCGGCAGCATCGATGGTGCAAGCTATCACCTTGGAAACCATAGGTTGCTCGAAGAGTTGGGGCGCTGCACGCCTGAGGTGGAAGAACGCATCACGGCGCTGGAGGCCCAAGGCAAGACCGTCGTCACGCTGGTTGGCCCGAACGGCGTGCAAGCTCTGTTTGCGGTCGCCGACACGATCAAGGACAGCAGCCGAAGCGCCGTCGCTGAACTGCATTCACTGGGCATCAACACCATAATGCTGACCGGCGACAACCCGCACACCGCCCAGGCGATTGCGAAGCAAGCCGGGATCGACCGTGCGCAGGGCAACTTGATGCCGCACGACAAGCTGCGCGAGGTCGAACAATTGGCGCAGACCGGCAAGATCGGCATGGTAGGTGACGGCATCAACGATGCACCGGCCTTGGCACGCGCCGACATCGGCTTTGCAATGGGGGCAGCTGGCACTGACACGGCCATCGAGACGGCCGACGTGGCGCTGATGGACGATGACCTGCGGAAGATTCCAACCTTCGTGCGCCTGTCGAGAGCCACAGCTCAGGTGCTCACGCAAAACATCGTGCTGGCCCTCGGCATTAAAGCGGTATTTCTGGTGCTGACCTTCACCGGCCACGCGACCATGTGGATGGCCGTGTTTGCCGACATGGGGGCCAGCCTGCTCGTCGTGGGCAACGGCCTGAGGTTGTTGCGCCGATGAGCTTGAAATTCATTCTCTATGATTGGTGTGGTCTGAACGTCGCCCTGTTCCAAGCCATCAATGCAGGCACGCCCGCCGCGCTGGAGCCGATTGCGTGGTTCTTCAGCCTCGTTGGAAATTACTGGACAGCCCCTCTCGTGATGCTGAGCCTGTGGTGGTGGTCGAAGTCGGCCGCCGATCCGGCGCGCGCCAATGCCGTGCGACTCCGAGTCACTGGCTTTGGCATGGCTTTCTTGCTGGCCTTGCTTGCCGCCACCGTCTTGAAGCTGTGGCTCGACTTCCCGCGCCCGCCCGCTGTGCTAGGCGAGCTGGTGCGCCTCATCGGGCAGGCCGAACGCCACTACAGCCTGCCCAGTGGGCATGCCACCTATTCGGCGCTGGTAGTCGGCGCGCTCTGGCCCCAGGTGGGTCGTCGTGGCCGCATCGGTTTGGTGATCTACGCCGGGCTGGTTGGCTGGTCGCGCATCGCATCTGGAATGCACTTCCCGGCCGACGTGCTGGCGGGTTGGGGTCTCGGATTGGGCTGTACTGCTCTTGCCGGCAGATTGGTATCGCTGATTGCTCCCGTATGGCGCATGGCCCGCCGCACGTCGGCCCTGGTCTGGTACGGGGTGGCCGCCTGCGCCGTCATGGCCGATCAGCTCGCAAAGCTCGTCATCTCCCGAACGTTCGCTTACGGCGAGCAGATCGAAGTCACCCCTTTCTTCAACCTTGTCCATGTACTGAATCCGGGGGCCGCATTCAGCTTCCTAGCTGGAGCTGGCGGATGGCAACGCTACTTTTTCATCGCTCTTGGCTTGGCCGTTTCAGCTTGGCTTGTGCACATTCTGCGGCGGCCACTGTCCCGCCCTGAAGCAGCGGGCTACGGCCTGATTCTCGGTGGCGCACTTGGGAATGTCTTGGATCGCGTGTTGCGAGGGCAGGTCGTGGACTTCCTCGACTTCCATTGGCGACACGCGCACTGGCCTGCCTTCAATCTTGCCGACGTAGCTATCACCTCCGGGGCGGTCTTGCTCATCTTGAAAGGGCTGACCCAAGGCAAGGTCGTGGACTCCCAGGCAGATGCGAATTATAATCATTCTCGTTAATTTAACTAGAGAATTTCCCATGCCCTGCCGAGCACCTTTTCGCTGGCTGATGGCGCTGCTGCTGGCGACTTGTACGTTGCTCGGCGGGCCAGCACACGCAGCCGATAGCACCGAAGTCAAAGCCAAACAGATTTGGCAGCTCTTGGACTATGTAGCCGTTGATTACGGCGGCGCAGTGGCCAATGGCACGGTGCTGAAAGACTCGGAATACGCCGAGATGCAGGAATTCGCCACCACGGCCGAGCGTCAGCTGAGCGAGCTGCCGGGCCAGACTGACAAGGGCGTCTTGCTGCAACAGGCCGCCGAGCTGCGCCTGGCGGTGGCCAATAAGGCCGATCCGGCAACCGTAGGGCGACTGGCGCACGTGCTGTCCAGCGCGGTGCAAAAGGCGTACCCATTCCCGGTAGCCCCGACCGCCATGCCGGATTTGGCACGGGGCGCTCAGTTGTTTCAGGCGCAATGTGTGGCCTGTCACGGCGCGCAAGGGCGCGGCGACGGCCCATTGGCTGCGTCCCTGAGTCCCAAACCGACCGCGCTGGCCGAGCACATGCGGGCGCGTGAGCGCAGCCTGTTCGCGCTGCATCAAATCATCAGCAATGGCGTCCAAGGAACCGCGATGCAAGGCTTTGGCTCGCTGTCGGATGCGGATCGCTGGGCGTTGGCATTCTTTGTCGGCACGCTCTCCTATACGGAGAGCGACAAGGCCGAAGGAGCGAAGCTCTGGCAGACGAATGCACCGGCCAGGCAAGCTGTGGGCAATCTGGACGTGTTGACACAAACCTCTGAGCATGTGTTGGCGGATCGGCTGGATGAGCAGTCGGGCAAAGCGCTGACCGCATACCTTCGCGCCAACCCCAGCGAGCTTGACGCAAACAAGCCGAAGGGCACCGCGATTGCCAAGGCCAAGCTGGCCGAGAGCGTGGTCGCATTGCAAGGCGGGGATCGTGCGGGCGCGACCAAACTGGCCCTGTCCGCCTACCTCGATGGCTTCGAGCCCATTGAACCGGCACTGGCCACCCGCAACCGCCCTCTGTTCGAGAAGATCGAAGCCGCAATGGTGTCCTACCGGGCATTGGTGGCCAACGGCACGCCTGCCGACGTACAGGCCGACCAACAGCGTTTGCAGGGGCTGCTCGATGAGGCAGACAAGGTGCTTGCGCCCTCGGAAAACGATGCAGTGGCGGCTTTCATCGGGGCGCTGACCATCTTGCTGCGCGAGGGCTTGGAAGCCCTATTGGTGGTGGTGGCCATGCTGGCATTTCTCAAGAAGGCCGAGCGCCGGGACGTGGTGGCCTACGTGCATGCTGGCTGGGTGGCCGCACTGGCCGCAGGCGGCATCACTTGGGCCGTGGCGACCTACTTGGTCGGCGTCAGCGGCGCGAGCCGGGAGTTGACCGAGGGATTTTCGTCACTCTTTGCCGCCGTGGTTCTGCTCGGCGTGGGCATGTGGATGCACCAGAAGAGCGTGGCTGGCCGCTGGCAGGTTTATCTCAAAGAGAAGCTGTCCTCAGCGCTCAACAAACGCACGGCATGGTTCCTGTTCTCGCTGGCTTTCGTCGCGGTGTACCGCGAAGTATTCGAGACGGTACTGTTCTACGCCGCTCTCTGGACAGAAGGCAATGGATGGCCGTTGCTCGCTGGTTTGGGAACGGGCATGGCGCTCCTAGCCCTGCTTGCCGCCGTGTTGCTGCGTACCAGTGCGCGCCTTCCAATTGGGCAATTCTTTGCTGTGAGTTCCCTGCTTGTGGCAGTGCTCGCAGTGATCTTGGCTGGCAAGGGCATTGCCGGACTTCAAGAAGCTGGATTGCTACACACCAGTCCAATTGCAATTCCGCGCATCGACCTACTGGGCATTTATCCAACTTGGCAAACACTATTGGCTCAACTCGCCGTGCTGCTCATAGTGCTGGTCGCGTTTACCTTCAATTCGCGTTCGACGCGCCAGATAGCGGCGCCACGAGGCTGACTCAACGCATGCGTCTGCTTGAGCTATACCCTAGTCGAGGCGTCAGGCACGCCAATGGAGTTGCGTCAGAGGTGCCATCGCCCAAGGAGATCGCCGATGGAGCTTCGTCATTTACGCTGTTTTCAGGCCGTGGCCGAAGAACTGCACTTCGCCCGAGCTGCCGAGCGATTGCACATCGACCAGTCGCCGCTGTCCCGCACCATCAAGGAACTGGAGGAAGAACTCGGCGCCCGCCTGTTCGTTCGCACTACCCGCAGCACTCAACTGACCCGCGCTGGGCGGAAGCTCTTGGAGCATGTGCCGCGCATCTTCACTGCACTGGAGCAGGCGCGCGATAGCGTCAAGTCCGCTGCCAACGGCTTTCATGGGCAGTTGCGTATTGCCTTGTCCGATGGCGTCACACCTTCGCGCTTGCCTGCCTTGCTAGCACGCTGCCGTGAAGAAGACCCCGAAGTGGAGGTACGGCTGTTTGAGGTGTCTCTGTCCCAACAGATCAAGGGACTGCACGACGACCTGTACGACGCGGGCTTTTCGATGGCCGACGACGTGGGCGATGGCATCTTGGTCACTCCTGCTTGGGAGGACGAATTGATGGTGGCGGTGCCCGCTCGCCATCCGTTGCTTGCCTACAAGCGCGTACCGCCGGAGGAAGTATTGCGCCATCCGCTGGTGCTATGCGACCCGGCGGTATGCGCAGGCCACGCGCGCCAAGTTGATCGCATCTTGCGCAAACACGAAATGGAGCCACTGATCGTTCAGCGCGTTGCCACGTATGACGTGATGATGACCTTCGTGTCGGCCGGCCTTGCTCTTGGGCTGGCTGGAGCGGCCCACATCGCCGCCGGCCGTGAGCCTGGCGTCGTCGGTCGGCCGCTGGCCGGGGAGCCACCGATGTTGACGACCTATCTGCTTCGCCGCGATACGGAGCCATCCGAAATGTTCACCCGTTTCATCGAACGGGTTAGCTACCTTGACGCAGCGGATGAGACTGGCCCCGCCGAAGATCTCGCAGCTCACCCAACGAAAGGACTGGAACCATGAACAAAGTGCTGCCGCTGCTGACGATGGCCACCGCATTGGCGGCATGTGGTCAATCCCAGCCCTCGGAAACCGTGGACTACCTTGTGGCCCATCCCGAGCGCATCAAGGAACTCCAGCGCCAATGCAAGGAGGATCGCGCGAAGGTCGGCGACGAACTCTGCGTGCGCGCGGCCGAGGCTGCCAAGCGGCGCTTCTTCGGCGATCGGCCGGAGCAAAAGACGCAGTAATACCCGCCGCCGTCGCACCGCCGCGACGAAGTTCTCGCTGTTACCTCGACACGCCGCAACGCTCTCGCGTTAGCGGCGTTTTTATTGTCTTCGCTCCAGCAAGAAATCTTGTTTTTTTGGCCTGAATTGCCGCCATAACGGCCTTTGACCGACCTGCGCACGCACCTTGATCCTCGGTACTGCGGCACCTGTGTGTGCCGTGATTGGAGGCAGGGTCATGCAAGGGACGAACGTGCTGTTCGGTCAGATCGCCGTCGTGTTCGGCATCGTGATCGCCGGCGTGTGGGGCGCCACACAATGGACAGCAGCGGCCCTTGGCTACCAAGTACGCCTTGGCTCGCCCTGGTTCGATTTTCTTGGCACGCCGATCTACCACCCGTGGAAGCTATTCGAGTGGTGGTTCTTCTTCGACGCCTACGCGCCGCGCGTTTTCGACACCGGCGGCGCCGTCGCGGGCGGCAGCGGCTTGTTGGCGGTGGTCGTCGCCATCGGCATGTCGATCTGGCGGTCGCGCCAATCGCGTCTCGTCACGACCTATGGCTCAGCCCGCTGGGCGAACGCGGAGGACATTCGCAAGGCGGGCCTCACGCAGCCGGTCGGCGTGTTCCTCGGCCAGCACGACCGCCAGTACCTGCGGCATGAGGGGCCGGAACACGTCCTGACCTTCGCGCCCACGCGCTCGGGCAAGGGCGTCGGCCTAGTGGTGCCCACCTTGTTGAGCTGGCCGGCCTCGGCCGTCATCCACGACATCAAGGGCGAGAACTGGCAGATCACCGCCGGCTGGCGCAGCCGTTTCAGCCACTGCCTGCTGTTCAACCCCACGGATGCGAAGTCGGCAGCGTACAACCCGCTGCTGGAGGTCCGGCGCGGCGCGCATGAGGTGCGCGACGTGCAGAACATTGCGGACATCCTGGTCGATCCCGAAGGCGCGCTGGAGAAGCGCAACCATTGGGAAAAGACCAGCCACGCGCTGCTGGTCGGTGCCATCCTGCATGTGCTGTATGCCAGCGAGGACAAGACGCTGCGCGGCGTCGCCAACTTCCTCAGCGACCCGGCCAGCCCGTTCGAGCTGACCTTGCATCGGATGATGACCACGCCCCACCTGGGCGATGGCCCGCATCCCGTCGTCGCTTCGGCGGCGCGCGAAGTGCTCAACAAGTCGGACAACGAGCGTTCCGGCGTGTTGAGCACCGCCATGTCGTTCCTCGGCCTTTACCGTGATCCGACGGTGGCCGAAGTCACCTCGCGCTGCGACTGGCGTATCGCCGACCTCATTTCCGCCGAACACCCCGTGCCGTCGCCGTGTTCGCGAGCTGCCCTCTAGAAACCGACAAGCCGCAGTTCGTATTCCTGGCTGACCGCACGACAGTGCCCGGCCAAGGTATCGGCATCGCAACAGATGAGCCGATGCCATGTGCCCCTCTCCACCCTGGTTTCACCATCCCGAACGCCGCCTGCTGGCGGGTTTTCTCGGCCTGCTTTGGTCGGTGCTGGCTGGCGGCTGCGCGACGACGAGCGCGCCGGTCGCGCCCGACACCATCGAGGAAGTCTCGGCCGTACCCGCATTTGAGGCGCCCGAGTACATCCCCGTCGTGCGCTACGGCCGCTACACCCTCGTGGAACTCGCACCCACGGCGGCGCAGCGCGACCTGCTGTTGCAGACCATCGATGTCGCCATGCCGGAGGACGCCCGCGCCACGGTCGGCGACGGGCTGCGGCATGTGCTCAAGCGCAGCGGCTACGGCTTGTGCCAGACGGCGCACGCGGTGATCGAGCTGTACGCACTGCCGCTGCCGGCGGCGCACCTGCACCTCGGCCCCATGACCCTGCGCGATGCGCTGCTCACGCTGGCTGGTCCGGCCTGGGAACTGCACGCGGATGACCGCGCGCGGCAAATCTGCTTCGAGCGGCCCGGCGACAGCATGACCGCCGACAACGCACCCGCGCCGCCCGCCACCGAGGCGGTGCAGACGTTCCCGCTCGCCCCCGCAGCACCGGGAGGCCAGCCATGAACGCCCCGCAGGCCACCCAGCGTTCAACCGCCGCCGTGGTGGTACAGAGCCTGATGTGGCTCTGGCTGATCGGCCTCAGTGTCCTCATGGCCCTCGGCTACCAGGCGATGAACGACCAGGCCGACCAGGAGCGCCTCGATTCCCGCCTGCAACGCCTCGAAGCGCAGGCAACAGGCCTGGCCGAGACCGTCGAGGCCATCCAGCAGCGTCCGGCCGTCGCCCCGGCGGCAGACCTCAAAGACACCCGCCAAATCCTGGAGGCACGCGCAGCCCAGGTCGAGCAATCGCTGAGCAGCTATGCCGCTGCCGACGACCTTCAGGCACTGCGCGCCGAAGTCGAGCAGGTCAAGGCGCGCCAAACCGCCGCACGCGCCGCAGTACCCGCCCAGCCGCGCGCACCGAGCAAGTCAGCCGCCAGGCCCGAACCGCCGCCGCTCCCGTTCCGCATCGTCGGTGCCGAACTGCGTGCCGGCGAGCGCAGCGTGTCCGTCGCGCCAAGCAATGGCGACTTCACGCCCGACCAGCTTCAGGTGCTGCTCCCCGGCGATGCGGTCGGCCCGTGGCGCTTGCAGGCCGTCGAGGGCAACACCGCGGTGTTCCAGGCCGGCGACCAGACCCGCCGCGTGGCGATTCCCTGACCGGAGCACACCACATGAAGCCATCGATCATCCTTTCCGCGCTCCTGCTGGCGTCCGCCCAGTGGCCCGCCTGGGCGCAGCAGCCCGCCACGGCTCCCGCCCGCAATGCGCAGAGCCAGGAGCGCCCGCTGGCCGCCCGCATCCTGGACGACCGGGTGGCGAGCGACTGGGGCCTGCAACCGCAGGAATGGGCACGCTACCGCGAACTGATGGACGGGCCGCTGGGCATCTACTCGCCCAACCTGGACCCGCTTTCAGCCTTGGGCATCGAGGCCCGCACCGACGAGGAACGGCGCCGCTACGCAGAACTGCAGGTGCAGGTCGAAGCGCGCCGCGTCGAGAAGCTGCTTGCCTATCAGCGCGCCTACGACGAGGCCTGGCAGCGCCTGAACCCTGGCATGCAGCGAGTGAACCTGCCGGACGACAAGCCGGTCGCCGGAACCACGCGCGGCTCCGGCCGCACGGCGGTGTTCGTCAAGGACGGCTGCGTGGCCTGCGGCCAGCTCGTGCAGCGCCTGCAATCGGCGGGCGCCGAATTCGACCTGTACATGGTCGGCAGCCGCCAGGACGACGCGCGCATCCGCGACTGGGCCAAGCGCGCGAACGTCGATCCGACGCGCGTGCGCAGCGGCAGCATCACGCTCAACCACGACGGCGGCCGCTGGTTGACCTTGGGGGTGCCCGGCGATCTGCCCGCGGTCGTGCGCGAGGTGAACGGCCAATGGCAGCGCCAGCCATAGCCGCACTCCTGCGCGCACTGGTGCTCGCCGCTGGCCTGTTCGCCTGCGTCGCCCAGGCCCAGGAGGTTCCGCCACCGGCCTACCAGCTCGCCGCACAGCGCGCAGGCATCCCCTCGACGGTGCTCTACGCGGTGGCGCTGCAGGAGAGCGGCATCCGGCGCAACGGGCGCATCGTCCCGTGGCCGTGGTCGCTCAATGTCGCCGGCCAGTCGCGCCGCTATGCGACCCGTTCCGATGCCTGCGCGGGCTTGCAGCGGGCGATGCGCTCCACGCCGCACACGCGCATCGACGCGGGCCTGGGCCAGATCAACCTCGGCTACCACCAGCAGCGCTACGCCAGCGCCTGCGACTTGCTCGACCCGTACCGGAACCTCGCCATCGCTGCCGAGATCCTGCGCGAGCAGCATGCCCCCGGCGAGGACTGGTTGCTGGCGATCGGCCGCTACCACCGTCCTGCCGGGGGCGAGCCTGCCGCCCGCTACCGGCGCAGCGTATCCCGCCACCTTGCCCGCGTGCAGGGCGCGCGCCCAACCGGCGCGGTCCTCGCGGCGCGCCAGGAGACATCCCCATGACGACATCCCATCTGGCCCATCTCTCGGTGAAGGGTCTGCTCGTACTGCTGGCGGGTCTGCCGCTGGCCTCGCTTGCCGGCGAGCCGCTGATCGTGGTCGAAGACCGTGGCGGCGCGTCGGCGCTGCCGTACTACGAAGCCCTGAACCTCCAGCCGCGTGCCAACGCGCCGGCCCGGCCGCCTATCCCGACGCCCCAGGTTCCCGCCACGCCGGCGGACGAGGCCGCGATGCTGCCGGTGCGCAGCGCCCAGCTCACGCCCGGCACCGTCGCGCGGCGGGTCATCGAGGCTCCGGGTCTGCGGCCTTTCGTGGTCGTTGGCGACGACGAGGCATCTCAAGCCTGGCTGGACCGCCACGCAACATCGCTGCGTGAGCGCGGCGCGGTCGGCCTGGTGGTCAACGTGGATACCATGCAGGCCCTGGAACGGCTACGTGCCCTGGTGCCCGGCGTGCCGCTCGCACCGGTATCCGGCGACGACCTGGCCGAGCGTCTGGGCCTGCGGCACTACCCCGCGCTGATCACTGCCACCGGCATCGAGCAATGAAGCCATGTCGGGGAAACAACCAGTCGAGGTCCTGCTTCGCCCAGCGGTGGAGCTATACACCGTCGCAGCGTGTGCAGGCGCCGCGTTTCTGTCCTTGGTGGCCCCATGGTCGCTCGCGCTGAGTCCCGTCATGGGCATCGGCAGTGCGCTGGCGTTCGGCGCCTACGGCGCGATCCGCTACCGCGATGCCCGCGTCATCCTGCGCTACCGGCGCAACATCCGGCGTCTGCCGCGCTACGTGATGACCAGCAAGGACGTGCCGGTCAGCCAGCAGCGGCTCTTTGTCGGGCGCGGCTTCCTGTGGGAGCAGAAGCACACCCATAGGCTGGTGCAGACGTACCGGCCGGAGTTTCGCCACTATGTCGAGCCGAGGTCGGCCTACCGGCTGGCGCGGCGGCTGGAGGAACGGCTGGAGTTTGCGCCGTTCCCGCTCTCGCGCCTGGCAAAGCTGACCGGCTGGGATGTGCCGTTCAATCCCATGCGCCCGCTGCCGCCCGTCGGAGGCCTGCCACGTCTGCATGGCATCGAACCTGATGAGGTGGACGTCGGCCTGCCGCTGGGCGAGCGTGTCGGGCACTCCCTGGTGCTGGGCACCACACGCGTGGGCAAGACACGGCTGGCCGAATTGTTCGTGACCCAAGACATCAGGCGACGAAACGCTGCGGGCGAACACGAAGTCGTGATCGTCATCGACCCCAAAGGGGACGCAGACCTGCTCAAGCGGATGTATATCGAGGCCAAGCGTGCGGGCCGTGAGGGGGAGTTCTACGTCTTCCACCTGGGATGGCCAGACATCTCCGCGCGCTACAACGCCGTGGGGCGATTCGGGCGCATATCGGAAGTCGCCACCCGCGTTGCGGGGCAGCTTTCCGGCGAGGGCAACAGCGCGGCGTTCCGCGAGTTCGCCTGGCGCTTCGTCAACATCATTGCGCGCGCGTTGGTGGAACTGGGACAGCGCCCGGACTACATGCTGATCCAGCGGCACGTCATCAACATCGACGCGCTGTTCATCGAGTACGCCCAGCATTTCTTCGCGAAGACGGAGCCCAAGGCCTGGGAGGTGATCGTCCAGATCGAGGCCAAGCTCAACGAGAAAAACATCCCGCGCAACATGATCGGGCGCGAGAAGCGCGTGGTGGCGCTGGAGCAGTACCTCTCGCAGGCGCGCAACTACGACCCCGTGCTGGATGGCCTGCGCTCGGCTGTCCGATACGACAAGACCTATTTCGACAAAATCGTCGCCAGTCTCTTACCCCTGCTGGAGAAGCTCACCAGCGGCAAGATCGCCCAGCTCCTGGCCCCGAACTACTCCGACCTGGGCGACCCGCGCCCGATCTTCGACTGGATGCAGGTCATCAGAAAGCGTGCCGTGGTCTATGTGGGTCTGGATGCGCTGTCCGATGCCGAAGTCGCCGCAGCGGTCGGCAACTCGATGTTCAGTGATCTCGTGTCGGTCGCTGGGCACATCTACAAGCACGGGATCGACGACGGTCTGCCCGGCGCTTCGGCAGGATCGCGCGTACCGATCAATGTTCATGCCGACGAGTTCAACGAGTTGATGGGTGACGAGTTCATCCCGCTCATCAACAAGGGCGGCGGTGCCGGCCTGCAAGTTACCGCGTACACGCAGACGCTCTCGGACATCGAGGCCCGCATCGGCAACCGCGCCAAGGCCGGTCAGGTCATCGGCAACTTCAACAACTTGTTCATGTTGAGGGTCAGGGAGACGGCGACCGCCGAACTGCTGACGAGGCAACTGCCGAAGGTCGAGGTCTATACGACTACCATCGTGAGCGGCGCGACCGACAGCTCGGACATTCGCGGGGCGACGGATTTCACGTCGAACACCCAGGACCGCATCAGCATGTCCAGCGTGCCGATGATCGAGCCGTCGCATGTCGTCGGCCTGCCCAAGGGCCAGTGCTTCGCGCTGCTGCAGGGCGGCCAGCTTTGGAAAGTGCGCATGCCGCTGCCAGCGCCGGACCCGGACGAGGTGATGCCGGCGGACTTGCAGCAACTGGCCGGGTACATGCGCCAGAGCTACAGCGAAGCGACGCAGTGGTGGGAGTTCACCAGCTCCCCGGCCTTGCAGGACAGGGGCTTGCCCGACGACCTGCTGGATGACGCCGCTGCGGCCGAACCTACCGCGGTAGCCACCGCCAGCGACGAGGACATCGGAAACGAGGCCTCGCCATGAAGGACGCCGCCTCGACTGCGCAACGGGAGCAGAACCAGCGCCAGGGCCTGATCGTCGGCACCATCACCTTGCCGTTCCGGCTGCTCGGGGTGCTGATCGGCTCGCTGCTGTTCTCGATCGTGATCGAGTGCATCGGCATGCACCTGTTCTGGAAGGACCAGGGCTGGCGGCACTCGCAGCAGATGTTGCAGTACGAACTGGGGCACCTGTCCAGCCACTTCACACGCAGCGTGGTCGTGCAGGAACCGGGCCGCACGGCGCACGCGCTGGTGGACACCGGCTACGAATGGGTGTTCGTGCGCTCCGGGCTGCTGGAGCGCATGAGCCAGACCGCCGAACGTGCCCGCGCGCCCAGCCAGGGGAAGGATCAGGGTGGGGGGCGCAACTTCCGCTACTACATCAGCCAGGTCTATGTCTGGACCGAGAGCTACCTGATCGCCGCGGCCTTCACGACGCTCACGTTCCTTGTGCGCCTGCTTGTCCTGGTGCTCACGCTCCCGCTGATCCTCACCGCGGCATTTGTCGGCCTGATCGACGGCCTGGTGCGGCGCGACGTGCGCCGGTTCGGCGCGGGCCGGGAATCCGGCTTCATCTACCACCGCGCGAAAGCCAGCTTGATGCCGCTGGCCGTGCTGCCGTGGGTCACGTACCTGGCACTGCCGATCTCGGTGCATCCACTGCTGATCCTGCTACCCAGCGCCGCCTTGCTGGGACTGGCCGTGAGCCTGACCGCAGGCAGCTTCAAGAAGTACCTCTAGGCCATCAATCCGGGCATGCGCGAGTTCCTATTGTTTGCGGCCTAAAAGCCCCTCGCTGCCCACGATCAAGCCATTGCTGATCACACAGGAATGGCGCGATGTTGGCTCCGATCTGGCTGCGCGCCGCGCATCGCGGCGTGCCCATTTTTCTCATGACGGCCCTCCTGCTGGGGCAGTCCCCCATGGCGTTGGCCGAGTCCCCCGCACAGCGCCAGGAGCTGGTCGCCGCGCTGCGCCAGCTCGACGCCCTGGAGCGCACCGTCGCCGACAGCGCCGCGCATACCCCCATCCAGCCGGGCGAGCGCTACCACTTCGATTACCCGCGGTTACTGACTGACCTGGCGCGCGTGCGCGCCGGCATCCAGGCCCATCTCACACCGTCGCGTGCCCAGCCGCGCGACCCCTCCGAACTGGCCGGCGACTACCGCACCGAGCGGTCCGCTTCGCCATCGCCGACGACTACGGAAGCTAAGCAATGAACGGCGCCCAGGTCTCGGCATTTCAAGCCAACAGCGGCATCGCGCCTTCGGCGATGGCGACCGTCCTGGTCGGCGTCGTGTTCGCGGTCCTGCTCGTGTGGGGCGTCTGGGCCATCCGAACGGCCTACGTGGGGTGGGCCGAGAGCCGCCTCAACCAGCGCCAGTTCCTCGGCGTCTGCATCCGCTTCGTCGCGATGTACCTCGTCCTGAGCTTCTTCCTCCTCTCCTGACCTGAAAGGCACGACCATGCAAAACCGCATCCTCCATTCCCGTCTTGCCCAGCGCGCCGCTGTGGCACTGGGCGCCGCCGCGCTGCCCGCGCTATCGTTCGCGCAAGGCTTGCCGCAGTTGGAAAACCCGACCCGCGGCACCGGCAACGGCATCATGGAAACGATCAGGAACTACGGCTACGACATCATCATGCTCGTGGCCCTCCTGGTCGTGGCGTCGATGTTCATCGGCGTCTGCTACCACGCCTACGGCACCTACGCGGAAATCCACACCGGCCGCAAGACCTGGGGCCAGTTCGGCCTCACCGTCGCGATCGGTGCCGTGCTGCTGGTGATCGGCATCTGGCTGCTCACCGAAGCCACCGGCATCCTGTAAGGCGAGGCCGGTATGTCCGAGCAGCAGCACGTCCGTGCGGACGGGACGGTCACGTTCCTTCCGCACCGGCTCAACCGCCATCCCGTTGTCGTGCGCGGCCTCACCGCCGACGAACTGTGGATCTGCTGCGGCCTGTCCGGCGCCGCCGGCCTGCTGGTCGGCGCGCCGCTGTCCTGGGTGTTCCGCACGATCGCCATCGCGCCGACGTTCGTCGTCCTGGGCGTGGCCCTGGGCGTCTTCATCGGCGGCGGCATCCTGCGCCGGCTCAAGCGCGGGCGTCCCGATACCTGGCTGTACCGGCAACTGCAATGGCGCATCGCCACGCGCCATCCGCTGATGGCGGGCTGGGTAGGCGGCCACGTGCTGATCTCGCGCTCTGGCTTCTGGTCCACCCGAAGGTCTGCCTCAAGGGGGACACGATGAGCCGCTTCAAGAACGAGATCACCCACCTGCAGGCGCACATCAAGACGCTTCGCCTGGGTGCTGGCGCGCTTGTCATCGTCGCCCTGGTCATGGGCGGTGGATGGTGGAGCGCGCCGCGCGACCTGACCATCCACGTCCCGCCCGACCTGCGCTCCGGCAGTACCCGCAAGTGGTGGGAAGTACCGCCCGAATCGGTCTATGCGTTCACGTTCTACGTGTTCCAGACCCTGAACCGCTGGCCGACGAACGGCGAAGAGGACTATCCGCGCAACCTCCACACGCTCTCGCCGTACCTTACCCCGTCCTGCCAGGCCTTCCTGCGCGCGGACTACGACTACCGTCGCAGCACGGGCGAGCTGCGCCAGCGCGTGCGCGGCATCTACGAAATCCCCGGCCGCGGCTACGGCGACGACCCCACGGCGCGCGTGCGCGTGGTCTCCGACCGCGACTGGGTGGTGACGCTCGACATCACCGCCGACGAGTACTACGGCGCCGAGCAGGTCAAGCGCGCGCTCGTGCGCTACCCGGTGAAAGTCACGAGGGTGGACGTCGATCCCGCCCGCAACCCGTTCGGCCTGGCGCTGGACTGCTACGACGGTGCGCCCCAGCGCATCAGCGCCCCGGAGCCGACGCGCCCGGCGCCTGGCGGCCTGTCTCCGCAAGCGCCCCAAGGAGGAAACACCCCATGAAGCATCCTGTACTCGTGCTGCTGGGGCTGCTGGCCGCGGCCGCGGCACCCGTCTCCCATGCTGTGGAGATTCTGCGCTGGGAACGCATGCCGCTGGCGGTGCCGCTGAAGGTCGGCCAGGAGCGCATCGTGTTCATCGATCGGAACGTCCGCGTGGGCGTGCCTGCGGGCGTGGGCGAACGCCTGCGCGTGCAGAGCGCGGGTGGCGCGGTGTACCTGCGCGCCAGCGAGCCGATCGAGCCCACGCGGCTGCAATTGCAGGACGCCGATACCGGCGCACTGATCCTGCTCGACATTGCGGCCGAACCGCCCAAGGACGGCGAAGCCGAACTGGAGCCGGTGCGTATCGTCGAGGGCAGCAGCACCCCGGCGCGCTACGGCGATCTGGCAGGCGGTGCCGATGAGGTCCCCGCACGCGCCCAGGACCAGGCAGGTACGCGGGCGACCCGGCGCGAAACCCCGGTGCCGGTCGTCCTGACGCGCTTCGCCGCGCAGAACCTCTACGCGCCCCTGCGCACCGTGGAGCCGCTGCCCGGCGTCATGCGGGTGAACCTGCGCCGCGACCTCGACCTCGACACGCTGATGCCGACGCTGCCGGTGCGCGCGGTCGCGCTCGCGTCGTGGCGCCTGGAAGACCAGTGGGTCACCGCCGTGCGTCTGACCAACAGCAGCAGCGGCTGGGTCACGCTCGACCCGCGCGTGCTGCAAGGCGATTTCCTCACCGCCACCTTCCAGCACGAAGCGCTCGGCCCCCGCGGGACGCCCGAGGACACGACCGTCCTGTACCTGGTGACGCGCGGGCACGGCCTCGCGCAATCGCTGCTGCCGGCGATCCACCGCTTCGACCCGGCCGTGCATCTGCCGCAGCCGGAAGCGGAAGCCGACGACGGCAAGGAGACCCGCCATGCGCAGTAACGGCTTGCTCAAGTGGCTGATGATCCCGGTCGCCTTGCTGGTGCTGTTCGTTGCCATCCGGCTGTTCTCCGGCGGAAGCACGTCGGCACCGCCCGCCGCGGATGCCGGTTCCAAGCTCACGCCCGAGGAAATGAAGGCGTTGGGCATCGAAGGCGATACCCCGCGCGACACCGTGGCAACGCTCGTCGCCCAGGTGAAGCAGTTGCGCACCGAGCTTCAGACCGCGCTGACCGACAACAAGTCGCAGCGCGAGGAAAACCAGCGCCTGCGCCAGCGCGAGAACTCCATCGACCAGCGCATCAATTCGGCCCTCGAATCCGAGCGCTCCAACCTGCGCCGCGACCAGGAACAGGCGGCCAGCGCGCGCCAGCAGACCGAAGGGCTGCTCGCCGACCTGCAGCGGCGTCTGGACAGCATCGGCGGGCGCGGCGGCGGCCATGCCGATCTGCCCGTGGGCCTGGGGCTGCGCGATGGCGACGAGGCCGGCATGGAAGGCGGCATGCGCTGGGTCGAGCCGGACGACGCGAAGAAGACCGAGGGACGCAACGGCAGTCGTGGCGCGGGCAGCGGCATGAGCTTCCCGACGAGCTTCGGCCCGGCGCAAAGCACGCTGGAAACGACCGCGGAAACCGTGGCGAACGCCGGCGCACGCGCGGCAGGCGTCAAGAGCGCCACGCCGGTTTATACCGTGCCGACCAACTCGACGCTGATGGGGTCGGTCGCGATGACGGCGCTGATCGGTCGTGTTCCGATCGACGGGACGGTGAACGATCCGTACCCCTTCAAGGTACTGGTCGGGCCGGACAACCTGACCGCCAATGGCATCGACATTCCCGACGTGGCCGGCGCCGTGTTCAGCGGAACCGCATCGGGCGACTGGACGCTTTCGTGCGTGCGCGGTCAGGTGCGCAGCATCACCTTCGTCTTCCACGACGGCACGATCCGCACCATCCCCGAAGACCGCGACGGCAACCAGCAGAACAACCAGCAGCGCGACGGCCTGGGCTGGATCAGCGATCCCTATGGCATCCCTTGCGTCAGCGGCGAGCGGCGCAGCAACGCCCAGCAGTACCTCGGCTCGCAGGCCCTGATCACCGCGGCCGGCGCCGGCGTGGCCTCGCTGATCGACAGCGACAGCGGCCAGATGTCCTACGTCGGCGCCGACGGCTCCATCGGCAGCGTCGGCATCTCGGGCAACGAGGCCGTGGGCCGCATCCTGGCCGGTGGCGTGCGCGACATGGCGGACTGGGTGAACAAGCTGTACGGGCAGGCGTTCGCGGCCGTCTATGTCCAGCCCGGCGCGAAGGTCGCCGTCCACCTCGAAAAGCCGCTCGCCATCGACTTCGATCCGGAAGGCCGCAAGGTCGATCACCGCGCAGGAGAAAGCCATGCTCTCGAACTTGAATAGGGGCCTGGCGCTGGCCCTCGCCGTCGCGGTGCTCGGCGGCTGCGCCACCAGCAAGGAAAAGCTGCTGCCCCACGGCGACAGCACGATGATGGACATCTGGCAGCAGAACGCCGGCGACGGCGGCGGGAGCGCCGGCCAGGCGGCACGCCGGCAATTGCTCGATGCCCGCCAGAGCCTGCGCCGGCCGCTGACCGAGGCCGACGTGCAGGCCGCGCCCGCCGAGCAGACGCGCTACACGCGCACCGCGCGCAACGAGGTCTATCGCCAGTTCCACCGGCTGCCGAATCCCGATCTCGTCATGTACGTGTATCCGCACTTGGCGGGCTCGGACCCTGTACCTGTACCGGGCTACACGACGGTCTTCCCCCTGTACCAGCGCGTGCAGTACGCCATGCCAGGCGAGCGCGTGGAGGACTACTGATGCGCTGGAAACTTCCCTGGCCGAAGCTGGCCACATCCAGCGCCAGCGACGACGAGCAGCCGGACGGTTGGCAGCGCCACGTCGATGCCTTGCGCCAGGCCGGTATCCCCGAACCTGGTGCAGCGGTCCAGGGCCGCAGGCCGGCAACCGTCGCCGACGAGAAGGCGCTGTACGACGTCGCGCCGTCGTTTGCGGAACTGCTGCCTTGGGTGGAGTTCCTGCCGCAGTCGAAGTCCATGCTGCTGGAGGATGGGCAGTCGGTGGCGGCCTTCTACGAACTGGTGCCGCTGGGCACCGAGGGCCGGGAACCCGGCTGGCTCGCGCATGCCCGCGATGCCTTGGAGAACGCGCTTCAGGACTCGTTCGATGAGCTGGACGAAAACCCCTGGGTGCTCCAGCTCTACGCCCAGGACGAGCCCAGCTTCGACCAGTACATGCAGACCCTGCGCGACTACGTGCAGCCGCGCGCCTGCGGTACCGCGCTCACCGAGTTCTACCTGCGCTTCTTCGGCCACCACCTGCGCGCGGTCGCCAAGCCGGGCGGCCTGTTCGAGGACACGGTGGTCACGCGGCTGCGCTGGCGCGGCCAGACGCGGCGGGTGCGCATGATCATCTATCGCCGTGCCACCGGGCAGGCAAGCCGCCGCGGCCAGACGCCCGAGCAGATGCTGAACATCGTCTGCGACCGCCTGTGCGGCGGCTTGGCGAACGCCGGCATCCAGGCACGGCGCATGGTCGCGGCCGACGTTCACGACTGGCTGCTGCGGTGGTTCAATCCGCGCCCCGCGATGCTTGGGCCGAGTGCAGAGGACCGGGAGCGCTTCTACGCGCTGGCGCGCTACCCCGACGAGGCCGAGGACGGCGAAATCGAACTGGCGAGCGGGCGGGATTTCAGCCAGCGGTTGTTCTTCGGCCAGCCACGCTCCGACGTGGAGCATGGCACCTGGTACTTCGACGGCATGCCGCACCGCGTGCTGATCACCGACCGGCTGCGCATGCCGCCTGCCACTGGGCACCTGACCGGCGAAACCCGCAAGGGCGATGCGATCAACACCCTGTTCGACCAGATGCCGGAAGACACCTTGATGTGTCTCACCATGGTCGCCACGCCGCAGGATGTCCTGGAAGCGGATCTCAACCACCTGGCGAAGAAGGCCGTGGGCGAGACGTTGGCGTCGGAGCAGACGCTCAAGGACGTGCAGGAAGCCCGCTCCCTCATCGGCAGCGCGCACAAGCTCTACCGGGGGACGCTGGCGTTCTACCTGCGCGGACGCGACGAAGCGGAACTGGACCGGCGCGGCCTGGACCTGGCGAACGTGATGCTCAATGCCGGCTTGCAGCCGGTGCGCGAGGACGACGAGGTGGCACCGCTCAACAGCTACTTGCGCTGGCTGCCGTGTTGCTACAACCCGGGCCAGGATCGGCGCAGGTGGTACACCCAACTGATGTTCGCGCAGCACATCGCGAACGTGTCGCCGGTGTGGGGCCGCGCCCAGGGTACGGGGCACCCCGGCATCACGATGTTCAACCGTGGTGGCGGCCCGATCACCTTCGATCCGCTCAATCGCCTGGATCGGCAGATGAACGCCCATCTGTTCCTGTTCGGCCCTACCGGCTCGGGCAAGTCAGCGACGCTCAACAACCTCTTGAACCAGGTCACGGCGATCTACCGCCCGCGGCTGTTCATCGTGGAGGCCGGCAACAGCTTCGGCCTGTTCAGCGATTTCGCGCGCAGGCTCGGGCTGACGGTGAACCGGGTCAAGCTGTCCCCTGGCTCGGGCATCAGCCTCGCGCCGTTCGCCGATGCACGCCGGCTGATCGAAACGCCGAGCGACGTGCAGACCCTCGATGCCGATGCGCTGGACGAGGACCTGCCCCCGGACGCCTCGGCCATGGAGGCGGACGAGCAGCGCGACGTGCTCGGCGAACTGGAGATCACGGCGCGGCTGATGATCACGGGCGGCGAGGACAAGGAAGAAGCCCGGATGACGCGGGCCGACCGCTCGCTGATCCGCCAGTGCATCCTTGACGCCGCCGAGCACTGCGTGGCCGAGAAGCGCACGGTGCTCACGCGCGACGTGCGCAACGCGCTGCGCACCCGCGGCCAGGACCCGACGCTGCCCGAAATGCGGCGCGTGCGGCTGCTGGAGATGGCGGACGCGATGGATATGTTCTGCCAAGGCACGGACGGCGAGATGTTCGACCGCGACGGCACGCCGTGGCCCGAAGCCGACATCACCCTGGTCGATCTGGCGACCTACGCCCGCGAGGGCTACAACGCCCAGCTCTCCATCGCCTACATCAGCCTGATCAGCACGGTGAACAACATCGCCGAGCGCGACCAGTACCTGGGCCGCCCGATCATCAACGTCACCGACGAAGGCCACATCATCACGAAGAACCCGCTGCTCGCGCCCTACGTCGTGAAAATTACAAAGATGTGGAGGAAATTGGGGGCCTGGTTCTGGCTCGCGACGCAGAACATCGACGACTTGCCGCGCGCCGCGGAGCCCATGCTCAACATGATCGAGTGGTGGATTTGTCTCAGCATGCCGCCCGATGAAGTCGAGAAGATCGCGCGGTTCCGCGAACTCTCGCCCGCGCAGAAGGCGCTGATGCTTTCGGCGCGCAAAGAGGCGGGGAAATTCACCGAAGGCGTCATCCTCTCCAAGAGCATGGAAGTGCTGTTCCGCGCCGTGCCACCGAGCCTGTACCTCGCCCTCGCCCAGACAGAACCCGAGGAGAAGGCCGAACGCTACCAGCTCATGCAGCAGTACGGCTGCACCGAACTGGAAGCGGCGTTCAAGGTGGCCGAGAAGATCGACCAGGCCCGCGGCATCGAGTCGCCGGCCCTGGAACTGTCGTAAGCCGGAGAACGCCATGGAACAGAAACGTCCTTCCATCCCGATGCAGGTCCAGGCGTTCCGCCGTCGCCGCTGGCGGCCTCGCTGGCCCTGGGTATTGGCTGCTGCGCTGGTCGCGCTGCTGCTGATCTGGCTGGTGTCCCGGACGCCCGGCGAATCCTCAGCGCCGTCGCCCGCGCCGGTCGGCACGGCGCAGGTCGCTGGGCCACCCTGGCAGATGGGCAACCCGGAAGGCCGCTTCACGCTGACGCTCTATGCCGACCTGGAATGTCCGTTCTGCCGGGAGTACTTCCCGCAGCTCAAGCGGTGGGTCGGCAACAACACCGACGTCGCACTGCAATGGCATCACCAGCCGCTGGCGGCGCACGAGCCAGCCGCGTCGGCCGAGGCTCGTCTGGCCGAGTGCGCTGCCGAAGCTGGCGGGGATGCGGCGTTCTGGCAGGCGGTCGAATGGGTCTATGCCCACACGCGCAGCGACGGCCAGGGCTTGCCCGATGACTTGCGTTATCCCGAAACAACGTCAGCCATCGAACAGTGCATGGCGAGCGAGCGCCCCAACGTGGCCATCCGCGCGCAGGCCGCGGAAGCCACCAAGAGCGGCGTGACCGCCACGCCGTCGCTGCGACTGCTCGATCGCCAGACGGGCCAGGCCATCCTGCTGCAGGGGCCTATCGAGGGTGATGCCTTGCTCTCGGCCATGGACATGCTGGCAGCCGAGGACTCGACCAGCGACGCGGCGGCTTCGCTCGCCACCCCCACATCCGAAATGCCTGCCGACGTTGTCGGCGACATGCCCAGGTAGCCCTCGGTCTTGGAGGCTACGGCGCGGCTTGCCGCGCTGACCGCGACCCGTTCGCTCCGCATCCTGCCTGCGAACAATCACCGCTGCGCGGTGGTGGATGCTGTTTCCATCCCCAGGAGGGCTTGCCCTCCCAGGGCGGCGTCCTCCGTTCACATTCTGGAGGTTCGCCATGTCTCTCGTCGTCAATGACTCCTGCGTGGAGCCACGTTTTACCCCAACGTCCCAATCCGATGACTGGATCATCCAACAAGCCATCGTGCTGCTGGAAAAACGTGTTTTCAAGGCCGGGCCGCTTCTTGACCAGCCACAGGCCGCAAAGGACTACCTGCGTCTGAAACTCGTCGCAGAACCGAACGAAGTGTTCGCCATCGTGTTCATGAACACTAAGCACCGGGTGTTGGCCTACGAGCCGATGTTCAAAGGCACGCTCGATGCGACCGCGGTTTATCCGCGAGTGGTCGTGCAGCGGGCATTGGAGCTGAATGCCGGCGCGGTGATTTTTTCGCATCAGCATCCGTCGGGATGCACTGAGCCGTCAAGCGCGGATCGCGTTTTGACCGACCGACTGAAGGCCGCGTTGGCGCTCATCGACGTGCGAGTGTTGGACCACATCATCGTTGGCCAAGGCACGCCGTACTCGTTCGCGGAATCCGGCTTGCTGTAGCGACGGCATCGGCTTGCTAATCCACGCGGAGGCTTCGGCCTCCGCTTTTTTCATGGGCGCGAGACAAGCAGGTATGCGGGCAGTGCGCGATGCGCATTGTTTGTTGGGGCCGCATCGGCTTCGCGTTTGACTACGGCTCTGATCAACTTCAAGGGCACGCGACATGCCAGCATCTCTTCTCCGGTTCGCGTCGGGCTGGCGAACCCTCGGCCTGGCCGTGGCGCTGCCGGCCGCCCTGGCCGTTTTCAGCCCGGCCACCTTCGCCGCCGACGTGGTGGTCGTCACCGACAGCCGACACCCGGTCAAGACCATGGGCGGCGAGCGGTTGATCGAACTGGACGAAGCCCGCCGGATTGAAGCGGAACTGTCGGCAGAGCTACCCACCGATCCTGAACAGGCAACGGCCATCGTCAAGCGCCGGCTGTCCAGCGGCGGCGCCGATCTCCAGCGCCGCATCGCCTCCGCGTACCAAGGCGTCACCGACGCATGGAGCCTGGGCGTCACCAGCCTCCCAGCAGTCGTGGTGGACCAGCGTTACGTGGTCTATGGCGAGCCGGACGTGGCTCGCGCCATCGCCGGCATCGAGCAGCACCGGAGGAACCAGCCGTGACCCGACCATTCGACCTGATGCGCCGCATCCGTGCTGGCGTGGTATCCGTGCTGCTGCTCAGCGCTACGGGCAGCTACGCCCTCAACACCGCCACCGTCATCGGCTCGGTGGCATCGCCCGACTGCCTCGAATACCGCGTCGTCGGCATCTGCTACTGGCTCTACTGCACCTGGACGGGCTGCACGGTGCGCACGTCCACCAAGGTTCGCCACTACGTTCCCGATGCAGTCGTCTCCAGCTACAGCAACACCGGCGAGAACCCCTGGGTCGAAGTCCGGGCGATGAGCACGCCCAACCCGTCCGCCCAAGCGGGCGGCGACGGAACCACGAACGAGGATCACGAAAACAACCTCGCCAAGTTCAAGAACGCCGACGTGATCGGCCACCCTGGCGTCGAGGTGTTCAACCAGTTCGTCTCGTCGTCGGGCTACTTCTGTGAGGGCGCGGGCACGGCGTTCATGCCGTACTTGCTCAGCACCCTGGATACGCTGGCCTGGCGCTACAACGTGCCCGAGATGGCCTACCCGGAAGCGCTGATTCCGGGCCGGCGCGAAGTCGGCGCCCGTACCACGATGAATCTCTGGGGCAACGTGTATCCCCGTGGCGGCTTCCTGCACCAGACCGACGACTTCAAGGCCGGCGCAGTGGTAGCCCAGCGTGCGGGCGATGTGGTCACTCGCCGGGGGCAGATCCACGTCTATCAGCCGTTGCTTGCCAACTCCCGCGACGGCTACTGGCCGGCCGGCGCGCTGATGGAGGGCGATGCCTCCACCGGCAAGTGGCAAGAACTCACCCCCGTCTTGTCGTCGTCCTGCACGGTCTTTCCGCGCAGCGGCTTCCTTACCCAGGCGCAGCAAGGCGACTACGCATGGGCGCTGTGGCGGCCGTATGCCTGCTGCGAACGCCGGGGCCAGGTGTTCCTGGGCAGCGTCGATTTCCTCTGAGGTGGTGCCATGAAGTTCCGTCCCGCATTCAATCCGCTCTGCCGCCGGGCACGTCGCACGAAGATCGTCCTGGCGCTGGCCGGCGCACTCGCGCTGGGCAGCGGCGTGGCCTGGGGTCAACTGGGATACCAGACCAGCGGCAGCGTCATCGGCGATGACGTCATGTACTCGATCGGTGGCGGCAACGCCGTGTCGATGGGCCGTGCGGCCGGCATGCGCTCTCTCGGTGTCGGCGTGGGCTGGAACAGCAACTTGATCTGCGGCGACATGAGCATCCAGACCACGTTGAGGAACCAACTCAACGGCATCACCAACGGCTTCCAGCAAATCATGTCGTCGGTGATCCAGAGTGCCACCAGTGCGGTGGCATCGTTGCCTGCGCTGATCATCCAGCGGGCCGATCCCGGTCTGTACAACCTGCTCACCAATGGCGTGCTGCAGGCGCGACTGGATTTCGACCGCAGCAAGCTGACGTGCCGTGCCATGGCCGAGAAGATGGCCGAAACGGCGGGCGGCCAGCTCGGCTGGAGCCAGATGGCCGAAGGGCTGGCGCTGCGCGATGCCGTGTCGAGCACGGATGCGGTCTCGGCCATCGAGCAGGCCGAGACGCGCCGCGGCAATGACGGCGTGCCGTGGGTCGGGGGCAGCAACGCGGGCGGCTCCGGCCAGCCCGCGATCAGGGTCGTCGGCGATGTCACCCGCGCTGGCTACAACCTGGTCAACGGCCGCGGCGTGACCGACACCTCGTCTATCGCGCCGGCCAGTTGCAGCAGCCTCTCGTGCCAGACCTGGGCCTCGCCGCAGGCCGCCGTCGAATGGGCCACGCGCGTGCTCGGCGAGAAGGAGCAGCGCACGTGCGATGCCTGCACCAAGACCGAGACGACGCCGGGCGTCGGGCTCACGCCGCTGATCCAGGAGGAGTACGACGCGAAGCTGCAGGCGCTCCAGGACCTGGTGACCAAGGCCAAGAACACGACGCCCGAGAACCTGCGCGAGGCCGGCAGTGCGTCGCTGCCCATCACGCGCGGCGTGATCGAGGCGCTGCGCGACGAGCCCGACCAGCACCTGCTGTCGCAGCGCCTGGCGTCCGAGGTCGCGCTGGCGTCCGTGCTGGAGAAGGCGCTGCTGCTGCAGCGCACGCTGCTCACGGGCAAGAAGGAGCCCAACGTCGCGGCGAACGAGCTTGCCGTGGAGGCGGTGAACCACGAGAGCGACACGCTCGACCGCGAGATTCGCAACCTCAAGACCGAACTGGAGCTGCGGCGCGAGCTGGCGAACAACTCGCCCATGGCGATCATTCAGCGCCACGGCACGCGCGCGGCCGGCTCGCGCGGCATCTACGAGGGCGATCCTGTGCCGGATCGCCTCGACCAGCTCCAGAAGGGCAATCCGGGGAGTCGGCCATGAGCCCGGGGCGCATGGCCTGGCGGCAAAGTAGAGCCGGTCTTCGCTGGTTGTTCAGCCGGCGCGCGGCGAAAACGCTGCTGTGGCTGGTGCTGATCGTTGCCGCCGCCGCGGGGGCGAACGTCGCGGGCATCTACCTGGTCGGCAGCGTTGCAGGCTGGGAACGGTGGCTGGCGGCCTCCGCAGGGCATTTCTTCATCTGGCGGCTGTGCGTGTACGCGGCAACGGCCTATGGATGGTTCTGGATGCGCCGCCGGGTGCTGGCCCGCGAAGACCAAAGCGGGACAGATGGGCAGGCACGGCGCCGGCTGATCCGCACCGAGGTCGCCGGCGTCGTCGCCATCGTCGCACTGGAAACCAGCCTGTTGATGCAGGCCGCTTGAGGGGAGATCGGGGCCATGACGCTCTTCACGACCGACTATCTGGAGTACTACCTCACCCTCGTGTCCTGGATCGTCAACAACGGCATCTGGGCCGTGCTGGTGTCCAGCGGAGTGTTTGCGCTGCCTTTCGTCGCCATCGTCGTGCAGGAGTGGCTGAAGGCCCGTGCGGAAGGCGCTGACGAGGGCAACAAAGGCGTCCTGAGTGCCGCCCGTATCGAGAACCGGGTGTTCGTCGCGATCGTGGTGGTGATGTTCGCGGGCATTCCGTTCATCGACGTGGACCTCAGCACCATCCAGTACGACAGCTCGCGCTCGGCGCAGTGCCAGGTCAGCGTGCCGCAGCCCACGGAAACCGGCTGGTCGCAGTCTTTCAGCACCATCAACAATCAGTCGGCGAAGGTGCCGGTCTGGTGGGCCTTCATGCACGCGCTCTCGCGCGCCGTCACGAGCGCCTCGGTAGCGGCGATCCCGTGCGGTACGGACCTGCGGCAGATGAGGATGGAGATCGACGCGACGCGCATTGACGACCCGGTACTGGCTCAGGAAGTCGCGGACTTCTCACGGGATTGCTATGGGCCTGCGCGGGCCAAACTGTTCATGCAGCGCCCGGATCTCGATGAGCAGCAGATGCACGACGTGACCTGGATCGGCTCGCGCTTTTTCACGGACACGGGTGGCTACTACGACAGCTACCGCTCCAGCACGGCGCGCGAAGCCTGGCCCTACGACGACACCCGCGATGCTGGCCTCGCGCAGGTTGCCAATGGCGGCGGTTATCCGACCTGCAGGGAGTGGTGGGCCGGTGGCAGCAACGGCCTGCGGGCACGCCTGCTGGGTCAGGTGGACCCGAGCCTGCTGAGTCGCCTGGCGGGCTGGGCCGGGTTCCTGAGCCGGGCCGAGGTGGACGATTCGGTGATCCGCGCCATCGCGTCACCGCGGCAGCAGAAACTGAACCAGGGCAGCGTCTATACGGACTACGGCGGCCAGATCGACAAGACCCTGCCGAACATCGTGACGCGCGCCACGGGCGACGTGGG
>Ga0067045_1028628_pt1 | contig 29910 bp, 27 predicted proteins | sample TerdegcTABiofilm_FD_59184 | JGI IMG/M metagenome (GOLD analysis project Ga0067045, IMG submission 59184) | Combined Assembly of (Gp0054472, Gp0054536) Wastewater bioreactor microbial communities from Singapore -Terephthalate degrading...
CCCGGCGAAAGCCGGGGTCCATAACATATTGGAAGGACTGGATTCCGGCTTTCGCCGGAATGACGAACAATTGGCCGTTCCACTTCTAACTTAACGCCTATGCGCTTCGGGGGAGAGGGTCAGGGTGAGGCGGTGTGCCACGATTATCACGGACTGCCGGCTTTTGAGAGACTTTCTGAACCCCGCCCCTATGGCCGGATCCCCCGAACGGATCTCCCGTAGCGCCGGCGTCTCGCCGGTATCCTTCTCTCGAGCCCGCTCCGAAGACAGGGCGGGTATGAAACCCGCCCGTACTGCGGAACGTCTGCCGCGACGCTCACTGGACAGCACCATAGTCCGGGGGCGGGTCGGCGTGTGGGCAGCGACCGTACGTCGCGTGGGACACGGAAACGGTCTCATGGATGGTGCATCATAGGGCTCGCTTCTCTCTGGGACCGGAAGCGCGCACGAAACCAGCGGTTTTTCCGTTGACAGGGGGACTTTTTTGCGCGTACTTGACTGTTCACTTCGGTTGCCAGAGTGGAATAGCCAACGTTCCCGGCTTTCCAGCACGTGTTCGACCTAAAACCGTCTGCTGTCCTGCTTGACGAGAAGAGGGCTGCAGGGATTTGATGGGAAAGAAGCGGATCCCTACCCATCGGATGGGACTCTTGGCCACCCAGTGTCACCAACCAAGCACCTTGTCAGGACCGACCGGCGCACCTGCCTCTATCAATCATGCGAGATCGGGGGCGTCGCGATGCCTTCAGACTGGAATTCGATATACAGCCGGCCGCGCAGTTGTTCAGAGTGTAGTGTCAACTACGTACGTTTGAAGTCATGCACTACGAGGGGAGGTGAGAGTGTTCCGAATCCAAGCCAGGGTAAGCTTTTTCATAAACCCATACGCCGGGAAGGAGAGAAGCTCATGGCAGATCAAGGAAGCGAATCAGCACTGAAGAGATGGGGTGACGGGCTGACCCGATGGACTGAGCGATGGATTCCGGACGCGCTCGTCATCGTATGGATCCTCAGCATAGTCACCTTTATACTGGCGCTCATCTGGGGGAAGACAACGCCTCAAGGGGCGCTTGTGGCATGGGGAAAAGGCTTCTGGGTGCTTCTGCAGTTCGGCATGCAGATGTGCCTGATCATGATGACGGGTTACATACTCGCCTGTTCCGGTCCCATAAAGAGACTTCTTGACGGTCTCTCAAGCTTGCCCAACCCTGAGAAGCCTGCGCAGGCCATAGTGGCCATGTGCATCTTCTCAATGGCAACCGCGTGGCTCAACTGGGGTTTGAGCCTTATTGGCAGCGCGATGTTTGCGTTATTCCTCGTACGGCGGAATCCTGACACTGACTACCGGCTCCTTGTGGCCTCTGCATATCTGGGGCTTGGCTGCACCTGGCATTCGGGTCTCTCGGGCTCCGCTACCCTTCTTGTAAATACCCCGGACAATTTCCTCATCAAGACCGGGCTCCTGGATTCAACAATCTCCACGACCGAGACGATCTTCACCGCTTTCAACATCATCCTCGCAATAATTATTATCGTTGTGGTTACTGCCCTCATGGCTGCCATGCATCCACCCAAGGGCAAGGCGTACAAGGTGGATCAAGCGTTGCTTGACAAGCTGAAATTGTACGAAGGTCCGGCATGGCCTGCAAAGACAGAATCTGCGTCCGAATGGATGAACTGGTGGCCTGGCTTCAACATCATCATAGCGGCAGCGGGTCTGATCTGGCTTGGATTGACCGTCAGAGAGAAGGGGTTCGCAGATTCGATCAACCTGGACAACATTAACCTTTTTTTCTTGATGTTGGGGATCCTTTTCCACTGGAGACCATGGTCGTTCCTCAAGGCAACTGAAGACGCAGCCAAGGCCGTCTGGGGAATTATCATTCAGTTCCCCTTCTACGCGGGGATATTCGGTCTGTTCAAGTTCACAGCCTTGGCCACGGTTATGACTCAGGCTTTTGTGGCTATCTGCACCCCTGCCACCTACCTGCTCATCATCTACTGGTACGCGGGGCTTCTGAACTATCTGATCCCATCAGGAGGCTCAGAGTGGGCCGTAACCGCTCCGTACCTTATCCCGGCAGCCAAAGAGCTCGGAGTCAGCATCCCCAAAACGGTTGTTACCTACGCCTGGGGAGACATGCTCACAGATATGATACAGCCATTCTGGGCAATTGCCATGCTGGCCGTCGCGAAGCTGGAGTTCAGAGAGATCATGGGCTGGTTGATCCTGGTCTTCTTCGTCTATTTCATCATCACGTCCATCGCATTTCTCATGTATCCCTTCATCTGAGGAGGCAGGGGGAGCCTGCGGGCTCCCTCTGTCTTAATCTCCCTGTCACAGAGGTCTTGCACAGTGCACAGTTCCAGATCTCCATAATTGCACATACAATTGATTCCCGCCACTGAAACCCTCAATGCTAATTCGCGGAACGTTTCTTCAGTCGCCGAGAAATGGTCGATTGATGTATGCCCAGATGTTTTGCTGCCTTCCTCTGTGAACCGCATCTTCCTACCGCTTCAACAATGTGCTCGGTGGACACTTCGCTCATCAGTCTCCACAGCGACCTCGTTTTCTTGTCATCTATCAGTACAGGCCACCTTCGTCCGTGACGCACATCCGGAGGCAGATCCTTTATGGTGATGCTGTCCCCAGGGCTGAGCACAATTATTGACTCGATAATGTTTTGCAGCTCGCGAATGTTTCCAGGGAAGTGGTACTGAATTAATGCGTCTATGGCCTCTCGTTCGATGTGTTTTCTCAAACCATACTTCTTTCCGAACTTCCTCATGAAGAAACCAATGAGGCCGGGAATGTCTTCCGGTCGCTCTCTGAGAGGCGGTATTGGCAGAGAAATCACATTGAGTCGGTAAAACAGATCCTCCCGGAATTGATTCTTGCGGATTTGTTCGGTCAGATTCTTGTTCGTTGCTGCTATAACACGTGCGTCCACTTTTCCGACGGTTGTGCCGCCTACCCGAACGAGGCACCCCTCTTCGAGAAAGCGGAGCAGCTTGGTCTGGAGATTTACCGGCACTTCCGCGATTTCGTCAAGAAACAGGGTACCCCCTGCCGCCGTCTCCACAAGGCCTAATTTTCCTTTTGGCCCTGCCCCGGTAAAGGCAAACTTTTCATAACCGAAGACCTCGGATTCGAATAGAGTCTCTGCAATTGCACTACAGTCCACCCGTATGAACGGACCGTGGCAGCGATTGGACTTCTGGTGAATTAGCTTGGCCAGGAGACCCTTTCCGACCCCCGATTCTCCGGTCATCAAGACGGTCGAATCAAACCGGCTTGCCTTCAAACACTTCTCGTAAACCTTCTCCATGGAATCGCTTCTGCAAACATGGAAGTTGATCTCCAGCTCGCTGAGCTGCAAATCGGACAACTCGTGCCGGTAGAAATCAAGAAGGGCCTGGCTGTTTTCCAGCTCTTTCTGCATGCGGTCCAGCTCGGTGATGTCACGGTCGTTAATGATCACTGCATTAATCTTGCCTTCGGAATTGAATATAGGGTTGCCCGTAGCAAGAACTTTCTTGTTGAGCCGCGTCCGCTGAACCATTGTCACGGTGGTCCCGCGCTCCAGCACCTCAGCAGTGACCGATTTGTCAATAATCCCCTCTGCCACCAAATGAGCAACATTCTTTCCCAAGACCTCAGCAGCCGAACAACCTGTGATTCGCTCGGCAGCCTTATTGAGCTTGACGACAGTGCCCTGCTTATCGGTTATCCAGAGCCCGTCGTATGATGATTCCATAATAGCGTCGAGCATGTTGGCCATCTGCTTGTACGATTCCAGCTCCAAGGCGTAGGTGTCATACTTGAACAGACCCTGGAAGAACGATACGACAGCCTGGACTTCGCCATCTATTTTGAGCGGCAACCGACTCGCAATATAGGGCTTCGCCTTGTAAGAACACTGTACGCCCATTTGGGGTCTGCCATCCTCAAAGACTCTTGTAAAGTCTTCCCACCCGGATCCGTTCAGTTCTTTGAACTATCGGCCAATCAGATCATCCACTGACTGTTCCACGAACCGAGCAGCGGACGGATTGGCGTAGACGATGTGGCCGGATTTCAAGACGATGACAACGCCATCAGGAATGATGTCCAGCAGACATCTCGCTGTGGCAAGAAATGTGGCAACGTTCTCGGTCAGCCTCGCTTTCATGTGGTGTCACTGCCCCAGAAAACGGAAATGCGAAGGGGCCTGAGCGGTCCCATTCCTGCACGCCGAAGTGAATCAAGGATCATTGGCTTTCAACGGGGATGAATGCCACGCGTATTCATTCGTGAGAGTATACCATACCGATTTTCATGGCGCAAAAGCGAACGTTGATCGATGTGACAGATCCTGATCGTGAGTTTGACTTTGAATGATAGGTGTGGTAGTAGTATTAGTGTAGCTAATAGCTCCCGAAGGGTCGCCATCGGCAACCGCGAAGTGGGCGTGGTCGTAGCCGGCAGGCAGACACGGGTCGTTCATCAATCACTACAGCTTGGAAGGCAATGCGTGTCCCGCTCAATCGTGGTTGACCGAGAGCCGGGGCCAGACGTATACTCAAAAATGTGACACCATGCTCAAGAATGGCGGTGCAGGCTCGTCCTTGTGGGGAGAGGTTATCGAGAAGCTCGCAGAATGTGTTGCCATAACCTCAGGGTGGGGCTGACCTCAATCAGGGGATGCCTTGAGGGACAGGATCCAAGAGAAACTTCGGAATGCGGTGTTCTGCTGCAACTCTGGAATGAGCTTTGGCAGACCGGGGAAACAGTCTCGGTCGTTGAACCATTGGGCTTCTTCCTGAGGCCGGGGCATGTCCATGAATTCAGGCCCGGATATGGTTGGGCTGGGCCCTCTCCGAAGGAACGGATCCACTCGCGCTCACGGGTTCAGCAATGCCACAGATGGACAAGAAGTATTCCGATGTGGCTGTGCAAACTGTGGCATCTTTTCTGCAGAAAATCTGGCCGTTCGCACAGTGTGACCGAAAATCCCTCGAAGAGTTGGCCAAGGGCTCTCTCCTGGGTTTTTATCCCAATCCGTCCACAATTGTCACACAAGATGTCGAGCATCCGCCCCATGTCTTTGTAATCGAAAAGGGGGCAGTCCGGATCTACAGGACGGAAGCGGATGGCAGAGTTACACTTGCGGATTACCGCGGCGAGGGAAGCTTGTTCGGAGTTTCCGCAATTGTGAGTCGTCAGAATTCTCCTCTTACCGTCGAAACCGTGGAGGACACCGTCTGCTTCCTGCTGGACAACGATCGTTTTCTCGAATTTGTGGAGCGAAATCCCCTCTTCCTGGATAACTACCTTCGGTGTTTCTCTCAGGACATGATCTGCTCGGCCTATTCCGAATTGCACTCCATTAGTATTCGGGAACGGCTGCCATACGATGTGCGTTTGGCGAATGTGAAAGCCGGCGACGCGGTCAGAAGAGAGGTGGCGACTGTCGACATGGGAGAGCCCCTTCACAAGGTTGCTGAGCTTATGACAGCCCTGGATACGTCGGTCGTAACTGTGAGAGGTTCGGATGGCTCCATTGTGGGTCTTGTGGTCGACAGAGATTTTCGTGCCAAGGTGGTGGCCAGGTTGCTTGACTACAACCAACCCGTAGCAACCATCATGACCGCGGAATTGCCTGTCATTTCCGCGGAAAGCTCGTGTCTTGATGCTCTGATCCAAATGACCAATGACAATGTCTCGCACCTCTTGGTCCAACGTGGGAGAGAAATAACGGGCGTGGTGTCTGTCAACGACATCATGATGCACCGAGGGATTTCGCCAGTAACGTTGCTCAGGGAAATCGACACCCAATGGGATATCCAAGAACTTTACCGACTCTCGAGCCAACTTCCCCGTCTCGTCCAAGAGTTGGTCGATGGTGGTGCAACCGCTACGAGCATTACCAGGATTGTCTCTGTCCTGAACGATCGTATCGTCGGGCGCCTCCTCTTTTTTATGGAGGGCAAAATCGGTCCCGCTCCTGTCCCATTCTGTTGGATTGTTATGGGCAGCGAAGGCCGACAGGAGCAGACGCTAAGGACCGATCAGGACAACGCCATCCTCTATGAGGATATCGAAGAAGATTGGCAAGTAATCAAGACAGCAAAACGTTACTTTCGTACACTGGGAAATGAGATGATCGAGCATCTCGTCAAATGTGGGTACCCCCTTTGTAAGGGCGGAATGATGGCGTCCAAGGCGACGTGGAGAAAACCCTTCTCAGTGTGGACATCCTATTTCAACGAATGGATGACCAGTGCCGATCCGGAATCGATGCTGCTGGTCAAGGTCTTTCTTGATTTCAGGCACAATTATGGGGCAGGCCATCTGGCTGCGAGACTGAGGGAGCACGTCTTCGAGGAAGGACGCCGACACCGGTTCTTCAGTAATCTCCTGGCCAAAGACGCTGCAGCGATCGCTCCACCCCTCTCATTTTTCAGAAACTTTCTTGTAGAAAGAGATGGACAGCACAAGAACCGTCTTGACTTGAAATTGAGAGGCATCGTGCCGATCGTAGACTTCTCCCGTGCCATGGCTTTTAAGCACGGAATCCTGGAAACGAACACCATGTCTCGCCTTGGAAGGCTGCGAGAAGGAGCGTTCGTTCCGGAAGAGCTGTGCAGCGAAATTATGGAGGCCTATGAATTCCTCATGCATTTGCGCCTCCTGCACCAACTCAGACTGGTCCACCAACAGGTGGAGCCTCATAACTTCGTGGATCCTGCCGCGCTCTCAGATCTTGAGAAGCATACCCTAAAAGGCGCGTTCGGAGTGATCAACGGCATGCAAGCTTATTTGGCGAAACATCGTGTGGGGCTTTAGCGATTACCGTCTGCGTCTGAAAGACATGCGAAACGCGACAGCCGTGATATCGAGCAGGAGAAGTAAAAGGGGCGGGCACTGTCGTGGTGTGCGATTTTGCGAGCGGGTTGTGTGGCGCGGCGTATGATGCAGAAAAGCATAGAACGATGCATCGAGGCATCGCATGGATACTGTTGGTAAAACCGGACACACTGATGCGCCGATGCATCAAATCGTCCCCTGCCACCTCTACAAAAGCACCACCTCTCCCAATGAGCACATTTGCGCTATCACCAAAAGAGATCCTATCGTACCAGCACGTTAACTGACTCTTCCTCCATTCAGGCACGAAAGACTGAAGTGTTGGCATGATTCTTGGTCTATATCAGTGGACGCCGCGATCGCTTTTGCAGAGCGCCAAGATAACCGGGGTACAACATGAGCGACTCTCAGCATCTATCGCACATCCTGCTCGAAAGTTCGGATGAAGAGGTGCCCCGTGAAGTTAGGGATTACTTTCGCAGCAAAGGCGCTCCAATAGTAGAGGAGTCAGTTATCTCCGACGAGAAGGGCCGGAAGTGGCTGGTACTGTCCGTGCCGGTCTCAGATGTCACTCCTCTGGTTCTGGAAATCCTGGAAAAGGGCCTTGGCGAAAACGTTCGGGGTATAAACGCTCAATCAAAAGTTGAATTTCGTGGCAGGGAGGCGCTTTCCATAGCGAAGCGTCTCCATTCCGGTCCCAGCGATTGAATGAACGCAGCGTGCAGTGACATCGAATGACCGGTTACTCACGTAGTGTTGATTGCATCAGCACGGAAAGCTCGTTGCAGAGCGGTCAACTGCGGCCGGGTTGCTGCGCAACGGAAAAGCCCCTCCCGTTACTGCATGAGCGAGGCACAGGGCTCGGCGCGGCTGTTGCCAATGAAAGGTTAAGGCCATAGAGAACTGAGCATTGTCCTTCAGGCATTGAAGCATCGGCTCTTTTCCATCGCGGAAACGTTCGTACTCTACTTACGTTCTGAAAGGAGGACTCAACTGTGTCCAAGTACAGGGTATCGGTCGATACAGGAGGAACCTTCACTGACGTTTTTGTCTTTGATGAAGAAACCGGGGTCAGCACGGTTCAGAAGGTACCGTCCACTCCCGAGAATCCGTCCCTGGGAGTGGTCAGGGGGATGGAAAAAGCTGAGATCGATATGTCGGATGTAACCCTTTTTTCCCATGGAACAACGGTAGGAACAAATGCCCTCATAACACGCGAATTGCCATTGGCGGGCATGGTGAGCACGAACGGGTTTCGGGATGTAATCGAAATCAGGCGATCAACGAAGCAGGACCTCTGGGATCATTATAAAGACGTGGCTCCTCCCTATGTTCCAAGACGGCATCGCCTTGAAGTAGAAGAGAGGGTCGATTACGCGGGAAATGTTGTTGTTCCGTGATGGGTCGGCTATAGAGGAATCGGGAACCAAGGGAAAAGTCATTGGATGTCTTGGCAGCATGCGAGAAGAACTCGATGTGAAAGGAAAGGAGATCAGGGATGACAGGTCTAAGCCCTACTGTTGCTATAATCACCTCTTTTGTGGCGATTCTGATCCCGGTACTGGTGACCATTATGGTGAAAAAATGGTCTTTGATAAGAACCTCTGAGGACTATTTGGTCGCCGGAAGAAGAGCTCATTGGGCTCTGGTTACAGCCTCCGTAACCTCACTGTATATTTGGGGCTCGTCTGTCATGGGGGCTGCAGAAGGCGCGGTCAACAATGGAATTTCCGGAGTCTGGATTTACCCAATGTATGCTGCCGGCCTTTGGATTTTCGGTATTTGGGCTAAGAAACTGAGGGAGGTCTTCCCGTACGCCATATCGTACACGGAATACTTTCGGCACAGATTTGACTCGAAACTGCATATCCTTGTAATTGTCGCCGCGATCGCGACAAGTTTTAGTGGAGCGTGGATCCAAGGACTCGCCGCAGGCCACGTCTTGGTCGGTTTGACCGGCAAGGCTGTCCCATACTGGGTTGGAGTGCTCATCATGGGGGTAGCTGTGCTCATTTATACGGTAGTGGCCGGGCTGTGGGGCAGCTTGATATCTACCTGGATTTTCACGCTGATCGCCATGCCAGTCTGCGCCATCGTGGGGCTTGCGACGTGGGTGGCCCTGGGCGGTCCAACTCCAATCATCGAACAAGCCCAAGTACTTGTGAGTGAAGGTAAGCTGGGTAGCGAGTTTCTGGACATTTTCCGACCGAGTGCCCTGATCAATTACCTGATTCCCGTCTTCGCCTGGGCGTTTTTCTCGCTTCCGATGCAGCAGGACTACTGGCAGACCGCATTTGCTGTTCGGAATCCAAGAGATGTTGGTAGAGCCTTCAGACACGCTGGGAACTGGTGGTTTTTCATGCCCTTCATTTCAGCCAGTCTTGGATTTGCCGCGTTGGTCATGATGAAGTCAGGTAAGATGCCCGAGGTCTCAGGGAGCGAAGCATATGCTGCCCTGGTGGGCCAGCTACTGCCCACCGGCTTCGGGGTACTGTTTATCTGGTTGATCTTTGCTGCCACTGTTGGCACAGTCGGTGGTGCTATGGTGGCCATTGGCAACATTGTCGGCAATGACCTTTACAGGACGTATATCAATCAAGCTGCTACTGACGAGCAGGTTACGAAGGTAGCTAGACTAGTCGTGGCAGTAGCAACCATTTTGGTAATCGCTGTCTCACTTACAGAGCTCTCCATACTCATGGTGCTTCTCTTCATGCCCATGTACTGCGCACCGTTCGTTTGGGGCTTCATCCAATCCCAGTATGCAAAGTGGCTCAGTCCGACCCCTGTTTTTATTGGGGGCATCGTCGGATTCGCTGTAGGAACGTACATGTTTCTCGGCATGGGCATGTGGGGATGGGCTATGATCGCTGCCTTCGCGGTGGCTGGGTGTATTTCGGTGGTCGGGAGTTTAATCTCACCGGATAATTTTGATTTCGAGAAGTTGAGAGCTGCTTCGGCCAGAGCCAACGCGAAAGTCGCGTAACACGATCGCTAAGGAAAGGAGATCAAGTATCATGAATGCAGCAGGACTTCTTCTCTGGGTCGCTATCATATCGAGTGTTATCGTACTCTTCGGCTATGAAATCTGGAACGTGATTGTCGTGTCCCGAGATCTGGGACGTATGGGACGACTATAGGCTAAAGTGGTACAGGCCGCGCAGAGATTGGGAAGGGCCCTATCGCGAGTGGCATGACCGCCGGTCAAAGTGAAGGATGAAAACCCCGTTGTTTTAGGGTAGGCTGGGGTCCGGAAATACAACGGACGTCCCTCACTACCGACTGACAAGCGGAGCGCCGCTCCCACTGAGAATACCGGGCCCTGCCTTAGCGGGGATACGCCTGGAACTTGTTTGCAAGGAGACACAACCGATGAAGATCGACCTCAACGCTGACATGGGCGAGAGCTTCGGCATGTATCAGATGGGGAACGACGAAGAATTCATGAAATACATTAGCAGCGCGAATGTGGCGTGCGGCTTCCACGCTGGCGATCCTACAGTCATGAGGAAGACCGTGAGCCTGGCCAAAGAGTACGATGTGCAGGTAGGAGCACATCCAGGGCTGCCGGACCTGCAAGGATTTGGCCGGCGGGAAATGAATCTGAGCCCCGAAGAGATCTATAGCGATGTTGTCTATCAAGTAGGGGCACTGAAAGCTTTTGTAGAAGCTGCGAAAATGCGTCTGCATCACGTGAAGCCTCATGGGTCCCTGTACGGTATGGTGCATCGTCGCGAAGAAATCGCCAAAGCATTTTGTCAGGCGGTGCGGGATATCGATCCGGACCTATATCTCTACCTCATGAAGAAAGGAGTGGCCGGAGAGGTGGCCGACGGCATGGGGCTTCGCGTCGTGTATGAACTATATGCGGACCTGGGATACGACGCTAATGGCGGACTCGTAATCACCCGGGTCCATGAGGCGCACGATCCGCAGCAAGTTGCCGCCCGAGTCGTGAAAATGGTCAAGGATGGCAAGGTTGGATCAGTTGACGGTGCCGAGATCTCAATTGAAGGCTCCTCTGTCTGCGTCCATGCGGATACTCCGGGGGCGTTGGAGATCGTTTCCACCGTGCGGGCAGCACTCGAAGACGCGGGATATTCGATAACGTCGCCTGGTTCATGATGGTGGCGGGTAATATTTCGGGAGCTCCTTAAGGCCAAGTGTGACTGAAGTATCTCGGGCTCGGCCTGCACTGCGCACTCTTTGCTCCCTCGCATAAACAAGCGACGGCATTGGAAATGAGACATTTACTTTCCTCAGGAGGAATTGGCATGACCAAGGGCATTACAAATAGGGGGCTCTTTGAAAAACGTGTCGCACAAGTGCCCCGCGCGCCGTTTAACGTAACCCCCTATTTTGTAGATCGGGCTAAAGGAGCCGAAATCTGGGATGTTGAAGGCAGAAGATATCTGGACTTCGCTGGCGGCATTGGCGTGATCAATGTTGGCCATTGCAACGACATGGTGGTGGATGCGATCAAAGATCAGGCCGATAGGTTCCTGCATACGTGTTTCCACGTGGTGATGTACGAGCCTTACGTGGAGTTGGCTCGCCGTCTCAACAATCTGACGCCTGGCAATTTCGACAAGAGAACCTTCTTTGTCAATAGTGGGGCTGAATCAGTTGAGAACGCGGTGAAAGTTGCGCGGTATTTTACTAAGCGTCCTGCCATAATCGTGTTCGAGGAAGCGTTCCATGGTCGGACTCTCCTGGCAATGACAATGACCAGCAAGGTCATGCCATATAAGTTTGGGTTTGGCCCCTTTGCCCCTGAGGTCTACCGCATGCCATACGCGTACTGTTACCGCTGCCCCTTTGGATTGACGTATCCGGAATGCGGGACTGCGTGCGCTTATCATTTGGAAGATTTCTTCATCAGCAACGTTGCTGCTGAACAGACCGCGGCTCTCGTCGTAGAGCCCGTAAGCGGCGAGGGTGGATTCATCGCTCCGCCGCCAGAGTACTTCAGGGTTCTCCACAACATATGCAAAAAGCACGATATTGTGTTCATCGCTGACGAGGTTCAAACCGGCATATGCAGGACAGGGAAGCTCTTCGCCATGGAGCATTACGAGGTCGCGCCCGACATTGTGACCACAGCAAAGTCGCTCGCAGCAGGCCTTCCGTTGGGAGCCGTAACGGGACGGGCTGACATGATGGAAGATCCGCACGTCGGAGGATTGGGCGGAACGTATGCAGGAAATCCTCTCTCCTGCCGCGCAGCGTTGGCAGTGCTTGACTTTGTGGAGCGGAGCGATCTGAATGGCAAGGCCTCCCACATCGGAGAAATTGCCCGGGAGCGCTTTGCTGAGATGCAGCAGCGATTCCCCTTGATTGGTGACGTCCGGGGACTTGGCGCGATGATTGGACTGGAACTGGTGGAGGATCCCAAGACCAAAGAGCCGGCCACGGACGCGGCAAAGAGTCTGGTCAAGTTCTGCCACGAACAGGGGATAATTCTGCTGAGTTGTGGAAGGTACGGCAACGTCATCCGAACGCTCATGCCTTTAGTCATCACCGAGGATCAGTTGGATGAAGGACTGAGCATAATGGAAAAAGGGTTTGCCGCGATTAGTCGCGGGTGATCGCGTCACGTTGCCAAGTGAGGGCTGCCGAGCGGCTGCATAGTCTGCTGTTCGTCATATTTGGGAGCAAACCTGTTACAGCCGCGGGTAGATCGAGTGGACCCATCGGTCCCTCAACGCAGAATAAAGGGGAAGAGGTAGATGAGCCAAGGAAAGTACAACGTCATTCTGGACGCGATGCCGGCCACAGAATCGAGACTCGAAGTTCTCTTCAGGAGGGCCGGTGACGGATTTGTTCAGGTCGAGTATGGGCGTGAGCCGCGAGCCGCGCTGCAAGACTCTTTCCGGATGCTGGCAGTCAACGACATCATTCACGAGAAAAACATCAAGGGCCTGATTGAAACCGTACCGGGGCTGAGGACTAACTTGTTGCATTTCGATCCGATCGAGCTCGACGTCCGAGACCTCATCGAAGAAGTCAAGGACGCGGAGCAATCTATGCCCACGGTGGATGACGTTGTCTTGAATTCTCGACTCATTCACCTGCCACTGGCATTCGAGGATTCTGAGACGCGAAAGGCGGTCGAACGGTACGTCAAAGAAGTGCGACCCGATGCTCCCAATGTGATCAATGGCTACAATCTTGAATACATCGCGTTGTGCAATGGTGTGTCCGTCCGCCAGGCCAAAGACATGTTCCTGGGCACAGAGTGGTTCAACAGCGGTGGTGGCTTTTGGCCTGGCGGCGCATTTCTTTGGCCTGTGGACCCCCGCTGTGCCCTTGTAGTCCCCAAGTATAATCCTCCTCGCACTTGGACTCCAGAAGGCGCGGCGGGCATCGGAGGGCCCTGTGTGTTCACGTACACCACCCCCACGGGAGGCGGGTACCAGCTTTTTGGCCGCACTGCACCCACCTTCCAGTTCAGCCAGAAACATCCGATCTTCAAGGACGGGCCGTTCTTGTACAGGCCTGCGGACAGGGTCCAATTCCACGAAGTCACCGAGGAGGAGGTGTTGTACGTGCACGACCACGTCCACAATCAAACTGACTACGAGTACCGGATCGAAGAGGGGCGCATCGTGGTTAAGGACTATCTGGCGTGGTACAACTCCGATGAGGTCCAAGAAGGGATGCAAGAGCAAAACGCCAGGCGTGAAGAGGGCGTAAAGAAGGCACCTCGCCTCTAGTCGTAAGGGAAGGGAGCAGGGCATATGTTGAAGGTCATAAATGGAGGAATTGAGACTCTAGTCGAAGATTGGCCAGGCAGGCTTGGTTACCTGGGCAAGGGTATGGCGCCTTCCGGCGCGTTTGACAACGTTGCGTTGGGCCTGGCAAACGTCCTCGTAGGCAACCGGCCAGGTGAGGCCGGCTTAGAAGTAACAGGAGGCTTCTTTGAAGGCGAGTTTGAGGTTGATGCAGTGATTGCGGTTACCGGGACCGACATGAAGCCCGCCGTGAGCGGACAGCCCATACCGATGTGGGAATCGGTGGAGGTCAAGAGGGGTGATGTGATCAAGCTCTCCCATATAGGTGAATTTGGGTTCCGCGCCTATCTGGGCATAGCCGGCGGTATTGACGTTCCGTCCTACCTAGGGAGTAAATCGACCTGTGTTTTTGGAAGCTACGGCGGCTTTCATGGTCGGAAACTAGCAGCGGGCGATGAGATCGAGCTGGGTCCTCCTCGAGTCAACCTGAAGAGCCTTGCCGGCCGGAAGCTCAAGTCCGAGGCGATCCCCACCTACTCCCGGGAATGGGTGCTGCGGGCCATTCCAGGACCTAACACTTCGCCGGACTACGCCACTGACGAAGGGATGGACTATCTGTTCAGCCATTCCTTCAAGATTCAGCACACCTCCAACAGATCGGCCTATCGGCTTGAAGAGCTTCCCGAGGGCTTTTTCGCTCGAGCGGACGGCGGAGTGGGGGGAAGCCATCCGTCAAACATCCTCGATCATGCGTACGCCATGCGCGGTGCCTTGAACATCTGCGGAAATACGCCGGTGTTGCTCATTGCTGATGGTCCTACCCTCGGTGGGTACATGTGTGCTCTCAGCGTGATCAACGCAGACCTCTGGAAGGTGGGACAGGGCACACCAACACGAGATTTCATCAAGTTCCAGGTTGCCACTCAGGAGGAAGCGACCCGGGTACGCATCGAGCAGAAGAGACTGCTTTCCGAGGAATCTCTTGCGTAGGCGATTCCGGAGCAGGCAGACCTGGTCCGGTCAATGAAAGGACTCGGTTGTCCGGAAAAGGCGGCAATCCCTGGCCATGCCGCGGGGCTGCCCAGATCAATAAAGAAGGGAAAATCATCATGGAGAAAAGTGTCGATGCCATTATGCCTGGTCTATGTGCTCGAGTAGTGGTCAATGAGGGTGACCCGGTCACCAGGGGGCAGGTCGTCGCGGTAATCAACTGCATGAAGACAGAATTTTCGGTCTGTGCCGAAAATGACGGTGTGGTCACTCAGATCCTTGTCAAAGAATGGGATGAGCTGCAAGTGGGCATGCCGATGGTGATCCTTGAGGTGGACCACGGGGAATAAGCGATGCTCAAAAAGCTACTGATCGCCAATCGAGGAGAGATTGTGGCCAGGATAATCCGGACCTGTCGGGATCTCGGTATTCCGACCGTTGCCATATACTCAGAGGCCGACCGAGGTGCAGCGTACCTGAAACTGGCGGACGAAACTGTAATGGTTGGCCCGGCCAATCCGTTGCGCAGCTACCTTAACATTGAGGCGATCATTGATGCGGCACGCGAGACTGGCGCTGATTCGGTTCATCCCGGTTACGGGTTCCTGTCCGAGAATGCGGCCTTTGCCGAAGCGGTAGTCCAGGCGGGCATAGTGTGGGTCGGACCGGCGCCCGAGACACTGAGAGTCATCGACTCGAAATGTTACTGCCGCCATGTGGCAAACGACGTGAGCGTTCCGGTCATTCCGGGAACACTCGATCCGGTCTATGACGGGAGTGACGTGATTAGGTACGGCCGACAGCACAGTTACCCTCTGTTTCTGAAACTGGACAAGGGTGGAGGTGGGAAGGGAATAGAGATCGTGCACCGGGAAGATGAGGCGATTGAAGTCTTTGAACGGGCTTCCCGGATAGGGCAGATCGCGTTTGGGGATTCTGCTTGCTACATCGAAGAAGTGATTTTCAAGCCTCGCCACATAGAGATCCAGTTTCTGGCCGATAATTTCGGAAATGCAGTGTGCCTCGGTGAGCGGGAGTGTTCGATACAGCGGAGACACCAGAAAATTATCGAAGAGGCACCGTCCACGGTAGTTACTCAGGCTGACCGGGAGATACTGTTCCAATGGTCTCGGCGTCTTATGAGGAGGCTCAACTATAACGGATCCGGGACGGTCGAATACTTGCGCTCCGAGGATGGAAACTACTATTTCATGGAGATTAATGCGCGGCTTCAGGTGGAACACGCAGTTACTGAGATGATGACTGGCATTGATATTGTTCGATGTCAGTTGGAGATTGCCGCGGGAGAAAAACTGAGGTTTGAGCAACAACATGTTGAGACAAAAGGTCATGCTATCGAAGCACGCATCTATGCCGAAGATCCGGTGAGCTTTATCCCGTCCCCTGGCACGATCACTCAGGTCGTCTTCCCCCCAACAAGCAAGCATCTGAGAATAGACCATGCATTGGAGTCAAATCTCCCGGTTCCCCCGTTCTACGACCCACTTCTCGCAAAGGTTATCTCCTGGGGCCAGACGAGACAGGAGGCAACAGGGAGGCTCTGGGAGGCGCTCGAACGATTCCGGATCGAAGGAGTAAAGACGACGATACCGGCGAATCTGCACATACTGAAGCATCTCCGCTTCGCGCAAGGTGATGTCAGTACGCATTTCATGAACGAGCTGTCGTTCGAATCAGCCGTGCCTAACAGTCAGATCAACTTTGGAGGACCTTACCATGGTGTGCGAACGAGACTATGATGAGAAGAACCCCTTGGACATGCATAATCTTCAATTCGATCTCGCGGCCGAACACTTGAATCTGGCACCGTGGATACTCGAAAAGATCAAGCATCCGAGACGGGAATTTTGCGTCAAATTCCCCCTCCAGTATGATGATGGTCACAAGGAGCTGCTGTCTGGCTATCGGGTGCAACACAACACGCTCAGGGGCCCGGCCAAAGGAGGAATACGGTATCATCCGAACGTCGATTTGGATGAGGTGCGAGCGCTGGCGGGCTGGATGACCTGGAAGTGCGCGGTGGTCGATGTTCCGTTCGGTGGAGCCAAGGGTGGAGTAACGTGCGATCCCTCGAAAATGTCGCAGGAAGAGATAGAACGCATGACCAGGCGGTACATCTGGGAGATCTCACCCATTATCGGGCCTGACCAGGACATCCCGGCCCCTGACGTGAACACGAACCCACAGATAATGTCTTGGATTGTCGACACGTATAGTGTCTTCAAGGGCTATACCTGCAACAGCGTGGTGACAGGTAAGCCGGTGGAGATCGGTGGGTCATTGGGAAGGCTGGAAGCAACCTCGAGAGGATGCGTCTTCACGCTTCAAGAGGCTGCAAAGGTACTTGACCTTGACCTGACGCGGTGTTCAGCGGCAATCCAAGGTTTTGGCAATGTCGGCTATCATTGCGCCACGTTACTTAAAGAGATAGGTGTAAGCGTCATCGCAGTGTCCAATTCCAAAGGCGGTGTGGTTAATCGGAAGGGCTTGGACCCACAACAGGTTGATAGGTACTGTCGAGAGAACGGCACAATGTCAGGATATCCCGAAGGAGACGACATTTCGAATAAGGATCTTCTCGAGCTACCGTGCGACATCCTCGTATTGGCAGCACTGGAAGGCCAGGTGGCGAGAAGCAATGCAGGCGAGATAAAGGCTCGGGTGATTGTCGAAGGAGCCAATGGTCCGACGAGCCCTTTTGCGGACTCGATTTTGACCGACAACAACGTCTTCGTCATACCAGATATCCTCGCCAATGCAGGTGGCGTGACTGTATCCTACTTTGAATGGGCACAAAACGTTCAGCGACTCTACTGGACGGAGTCCGACGTGAATCGTCGGTTGAATCAGGTGATGAGCAGAGCTTTCCACGAAGTGCACGATATAGCAGTGAAGCGCAAAGTGCCGATGCGCACGGCCGCATATATCCTTGCCATAGGCCGGGTGGGCGAGGCAAAGAGATTGCGAGGTATCTTCCCATGATGCAAAGCAGCATGAAGCTCCCTTTTCCGAGTGGGGATGAAAGAGCATGAGAAGCAGAAACATTCACCACACACCGTCGGCATACCCATATCCGCTGCTCATAAAACAACTGCTTCATACGCCGATTAGCTACGCTCCTTGCCAAGAAATCGTGTACCAAGATAGGGTTCGATATACCTATCGAGACTTTTACCGGAGGATAAATCGTCTAGCCTCCGGCCTTTCGTCGCTCGGCGTAGGCCCTGACGATACGGTCGGCGTGCTCGATTGGGATTCCCACCGCTACTTGGAGTGCTTCTTCGCTATCCCCATGATGGGAGCGGTCCTTCACACGGTGAATGTGCGGCTCCGCTCCTGAACAGTGAAGATGACTCTCGCAGTGTTGCCCTAGTATGCATCACCCCCCGGACTGGGACACACATGCTGCCACGCCCATTTACTGCGTGGCAGCGCTGGTACTTGTGCCGCACAGATGAACGCCTTATCTCACAATAGGAGCAGGGTTCAAACCCGCCCTGTGTTTCGATGGGCTCTGAACCTGTCCTTTCCCGAGAAGGACACAGCACAAATAAGAACCCGCATTCGGAAAACAGTGTACGTAGCCCACAACCTGTGGCAGTAACAGTGTACTGGAGCAGCTCATGAGGCGACAAGAGCTGGAAATTACAGATAGGAATGTACTCGAGTCGATATTGCTTCGGGCTCAGGTATGCAGGATCGGGCTATCTCTCAACAATGTCCCCTATGTTGTGCCAGTCTGCTTTGGTTATCGGGACAATTGTCTCTATGTCCATTCCGCACGTGACGGTAAGAAAATCGAAATCATCCGCAAGAACAATTCTGTCTGTTTTGAAGCTGAAATTGACGTGGAGCTGGTCCCTAATGAACAAGCGTGCAATTTCGCAATGCGATACCAGAGCGTGATCGGATTCGGTACCGCTCGCCTTCTCGAAGACGAGAAAGAAAAGATGGATGCTCTAGATGTCCTCATGGATCACTACTCTGTGAGCACATCCCACGAATACCGTCAAAAGGTGCTCTCCAAGGTAGCGATCATCAAGATCGAGATAGAAACGATGACAGGTAAGAGGTCAAGGGCTTGAAAATGATATCCGAATGTTCTCCGATCGCGAGGCCAGATGTGGCACCCCCTTGACAAACGCGAAACAATGACAATCTGAAGGCGGAGGAGTGAGACTCTTCGAGAGCAAAATACACCGTTCTTGAAAGGAGGAATTCGGCTATGGATCTCAAGAGACTGGCTCCCTGGAACTGGTTCAAGAAAGAGCAAGAACAGGAGCTGCACGTCCCGGTTTTGCCCGGTCGTCGGCAAGATGTGGCTGCCCAGCAGGACCACCCCTTAATGCGAATTCACAATGAGATCGACAGACTGTTCGAGAGCGCTTTTCGCGGGTTCGGATTTCCATCGCTTGGACTTGCCAGAGATCTAGCCCCTCGCTTTGGGGCCGACTGGTTGAAGCCCTCACTGGATCTCGCGGCAACAGATAAAGAGTACTCCATCTCCGTGGAGCTCCCAGGTGTGGACGCGAGTGACGTAAGGCTGGAGGTGGTCGACGACACACTGAGGGTCAGCGGGGAAAAAAAGCAGGAGAAAGAGGAGAAGGGCAAGGACTTTTACCGGATGGAAAGGTCCTATGGCTCGTTTCAGCGCGTACTCTCCTTGCCAGAGGATGCGGATCAAGAAGCCATTAAGGCTGTTTTCAAGAATGGGGTTATGACCATTACCATCCCTCGGAAATCTCTGCCAACGTCCGCGGTCAGGCAAATCGAAGTGAAGACCGGGTAAGTACAGTCAGGAAAGCGTAGGAGTTCTCCAGCATGCCGTGCATCCCGTTTATTACGCGGGGTGCACAGCAGCAGAATCCAATACATATGTTCCCATGACTTGGGGTTACAGTATTGAGGGAAGTCAAAAAAGGCCTTTAAGCGGAATGCGGTGATTTCAACCGGTGGTCAACATGTGTTTCGCGCCCCTGAATTCCTTCTTCTCATCCCAAGCATGCTGTGGGACAATGGCTGAAATCCATCCTTTTCAGTTTCCCCTCACGCTTGGCCATGTTCCTTCTTCACCATCGGCCGATCGATCATGCCCTGCTCGATTACCAAGAATCAAGGCAACTCGATCCCTGTGAACAAGGGCGCTACGACTCAGAACGCTGTATATGGTGTAGTCGCAGAGTCCCATATCAGATGCTCGATGCAACCAACATGCTTTGCATTGCCACCGTGCCGAGCACCGTGGGCTAATATTTTTCCTCCAGAAAGGCAAGAGATTCGTCAAGTGCATTCAAGGTCAGGTTCAGGTCTTCTTCAGTGTGCCGGTAGCTGATATAGGAATGATGGTAGGGTGCGAAAAAGAACCCTCTCCGAATGAGCTGAGTGTAGAAATCCTTGCGCTTTGCTTTGTAAGCACCTGTTTCATCCTCCCTGAACGTGATGTAGAACATGGGGGCCACTCCGGTCAGCTCAGCTCCCACGTCATGTTTATCAATCACCTCCTGGATACCTTTCATGAACCATTCGCCCTTTTCCCAGATATTAGCAAGGACATTATCGCGCTCGAGTATTTCTATCGTCTTGAGGGCTGCAACAAAGGCATCACTGTTCGGGAAAAAGGTCGACGAAATGAAGAGCTTGTGAGCAGCCGCCATCATCACGTCCTCTTTGCCAGTAACAACAGAGATGGGATAGCCGTTGGCGAGTGCCTTGCCAAGAACGGTCAGATCGGGGGTGACTCCATACAGCTTCTGTGCACCCCCCATGGACAGCCTGAAACAGGTACGGATCTCATCATAGATCAGGACCGCGCCATACCTGTCAGCTATCTCTCTTACGCCCTCGAGAAACCCAGGGGCAGGTACCTGCATCTTTTGGTGGTTGGGGTGGCCGAAAGGTGTCATGATAATAGCAGCCGTCTCGTCGCCATGGGATGCCATCAGGTCCTTCAGATGATCAAGATTGTTATAGGGAAACTCAAAGACATCTTCGTACAGTTTCGACGGTATCCCGCCCTTCATCTCAACGCACCAATCATGCCAGCCATGGTAGCCGCAGCGCATCACCTTGAGTTTTCCCGTATAGGCGCGTGCAATGCGAATACTTGCCGTAGTAGCATCTGAGCCTGTTTTCAAGAAAATGCTCTTCTCGGAAGAGGGCACGAGCTCTGTCAACTTCTTTGCCAGGATGTTCTGGTATTTTTGTGTCAGGGTGAAACAGAATCCTTTCTCCCGTATCTGTCTGTACACCGCTTCATCCACTTCTTCTTCACGATAGCCCAGGATAATGGGACCGTAACCGCAGAGAAAATCGACAAACTCATTGCCATCGACGTCTGTCAGCCGGCAGCCCTTGCCGCTTTCGAGAAAGATGGGATATTCTCCTTCGATAAAATCGGTCGGCTTTCGGGCACCCAAGACGCCTCCGGGTACCAGACCGGTTGCCTCTTCAAACAGTTCTCGGCTCTTGGTGATGTTCAGTCTTGGTATCTCTTTCATGGAAAGTCTCCTCGTACTGCCCTAAACTTCCAACATGGATGAAATCGTCTCGGTCTGATGGATTCTAGCGCCTCTCTTCAGGAATTCGGCAAGGAACTTGCCAGGATCGATGCACCCTTCAGGAGCCACCACACCTTTTTCGGTAACATCCCCTGCATCCATCATGAGCGCAGCGATGGATGCGGGAAGTCCCGTTCCAGGCGCCATCCTTCCCACCATGTCGGCTGTGTAGGTTACCTTCTTGCCATCTCTTTCCCCTGTGACAATAACTTTGAGACCCGAAGCTTGTGGACCTCTATCTCTGCCCTCCGGAATGGTTTCCCACAGCTTTAACGCAAGGTCGTAGGGTATTACCGTGGTCCCCTTGATATCAAAGGGCTCTGTGCTCAAGAAGCCGGTATCTTTCTGCTGTTTTATGAGCTCATCTACCCATTGGGGTATCAGTGCGCCTTTGATAATGACGTTCTTGACGCCTTTGATGTATTTCGGGATGGTCAAAGGTTGCGGATGGCCCACGTAGCGAAGAAGGCAATTCCCAAGGGGCTCCAGGAAGTCGGCTGCCACCTCTCCTGTGCCGCCTTCCACATGGACCAGCTCACCATTGAGGTATTGCGGGATTTTTCCCAGGGTCATGTGTAGGCTATGATCCCAAGCAGCTCCCGCGAGCTCGGCAATGCTGACGACCCAATAGAGGTAAATATCTTCGACACTGTCCAGACGATCTGCATACCACTTGACCAGAACATTGTTGGTCCCAGGGTCAGAGCCCATGCCTGTCAGAACAGTGATGCCGGCTTTCTTGGCCAATGTGTCTATTTCAGATTCGAAGAGGATAGCGGTTCCCTCATAGTCATCACAGATATCGATATAGTTTACCTTTGCCTCAACAGCAGCCCTGGCTACCGGCACGGCAGTTCTGTAAAAAGGACCCGCACAGTTAATCACAACTTCAACTTCCTGAAATGCTTTCACCATGCCGTCGTGATCGTTGACGTCCATTCTTATCAGATTCACTTTTTCACTATCGCGCAATTTCGGTGCCAACCGTTCCGGGTCAGGGTACAAATCAGCCAGCACGACATGTGTGACCTGTGGTTGTTTTATCAGGTCCCGGGCAACCCCCTGGCCCATACCGCCGGCTCCGCCTAACACCAGTGCTCGCATATTTGATTCCTCCTTTATATTCCTGAAGCATGCGACAGAGAGCAACTCTGGGGTTCCGCAGACCGGTGTCCGACCGTGGCATGGTCTTTTCATTTCGGCAAAGGCCACACGAAGACATCCCGCAGGACCAGAAAGCCGCAAAACCGTCGCCAACTCTGCAAAAGGGTCGTTTGGTCAGACGTTGAGCGTAACCCACCGCACGCCCCACGGTCAAGCACAATGTTCTCGGTGGCTTTCTCGCGTGGGCAGGCCCGGATTTGTCGGATCACTTTGGCATTCCGAGAGCTAGGCAGGAGGATCTGCCCATCCTGAGGAGGTTGGGCTCGCGCAGGACGAAATCACCTGCGAGTCCTAATCCGCGGCCAGAACCTCTCTTACCATCTGCAGAACCTGGCGGATGTCATATGGGTTGTTGACAAACTCCCGTGCCCCCGATGCGAGTGCCTCCTTGGTGACACCGTGTGCTGAATAGCCACTCGCTATAATCACCTTGACTGAAGGATCGAGGCTCAAGAGGCCTTTGAGGCACTGTTTGCCTCCCATTCCAGGCATGATCACATCCAGAAGCACCAACGCTATCTCATCAATTCGTCTCTGGAACACAGCCAGGGCATCTTTGCCATTCGATGCCGTGATCACCGTGTAACCGGCCTTTGTAAGAATCCTTGATCCGAGGTCGCGGATGAATTCTTCGTCATCCACGAGCAGGACGGTCTCGGATCCTCCTCGGGGCATTTCCCCGAGCGCGGCTTCTTTTTGTTTCTCATGGGAAACCACAGCAGGAAAATAGATCTTGAAGGTGGTTCCTTCACCCGGTTCGCTGTAACACCTTATGTATCCCCCCGTGCTATTGCTCAATCCCGTGGACCATTGCCAGGCCCAATCCGGTTCCCTCACCTGGGGCTTTGGTGGTGAAAAAGGGCTCGAAAATGTGCTCCAACGTGTCCTCATCCATCACTGCTCTCCACTGAATCGATTGCGTTCACCCAAGACAGGGAGATAATGGTTGACGGGCAGCCGAGCCAAGAACTACTATGGGCAACCAGAGAGCACGCTCCTTTTGCACTGTTGCGAATCTCACGGCTCTCACAACTGGTGTGGCAGCAGACAACTCAACTCTTTTCCCGGTTCGGCGGAGTCGTCCTCAGGCCGAACATCCTCAGCTCAAAGGACGCAAAGATGCCTATTGCTTCGCAAGATTCTCATGGTAGGGGCAACTTTCAGGCCAGCCTTTCCGCAAGACGGCTTTCAAGCCAGCCCTTGAATCAACATGGTCGGCCGACCCCCATTTTCGACGCGGTCGGCGATATTCAATCCAACCGCGTTGCTGTGAATGCGCAGCCGTATGTGCGCGACAGTTACCGAAAAGCTGATGCAAGACCTCGATAATACGTGGAAAAGCCGCTGGAATCCGAGGCGGGTGGAGAACCGCTCGAAATTGGGAGAAACTCGAGCTATTCTTATCGAGGCAGTGCCATCCGAGGAGGATCTCCAACCGCTTCTGCTAGGCAATTTCGCGAAACTATAGGCGTTTCCTGGAGGAACTGATCTATGTGGTTGGTAAAACGCTTTATCTCGGTGATTGCGACTACCTGCTTGGCGGTCCTCGTAATTGGTTGCGAGGGAAAGCGAGAGACTCGGTCAGTACCACCCCCGGAAGTTACGGTAAGCCAGCCATCAGTGAAGGAAGTGACCGATTACCTGGAGTTTACCGGAACGACCGCCGCCCTTGAGTCCGTGGAGATTCGGGCTCGCGTGGAGGGGTGGCTGGAGAGCATCCATTTCCAGCCCGGCTCATGGGTCAAAAAGGACGATTTGCTGTTCGTCATAGACCCTCGGCAATTCCAGGCACAGGTGGACCAATTCCAGGCGCTTTTAGAGGGGAAAAAGGCAGACCTTCAGCTACAAGACACAAACACGAGACGGGCGCGACAACTTCTCGACACCGCGTCAATAAGTCAGCTACAGTACGACGTTCAGGTGGCCCAGGACGCCGTGGCCAAGGCTCAAGTAGGAATAGCGGAAGCAAATCTTGAGAAGGCGAAGCTCGATTTGGATTACAGTCGAGTGATTGCTCCCATTAGCGGTCGAGTAAGCCGAAATTTTGTGGATGCGGGAAACCTTGTGGGCGCAGGGACACGAACGCTGCTTACGACGATAGTAAACGATTCGTCCGTTTATGTGTATTTCAATATGAGCGAGAGAGACGTGCTCATGCTCAAGAAAATGAGGCCTCCGGAGCAGTCTCCGACCGGCGTGCGAACCTGGAAGGTCCCGGCCTTCCTGGCCCTCGCTGACGAGACGGGGTTTCCCCATGAGGGAAAAATCGATTTCTGGGAGTCTGCCGTAGACCCTCGGACAGGTACCCTTCAGGCCCGGGCCATTTTTCCGAACGAGGATGGTTCCCTGTTGGCGGGATTGTTCGCTCGAGTTCGCGTTCCCGTCCAGAGAAAGAAGGCGCTGCTAGTGCCTGAACTGGCAGTTGGTGTCGCCCAGGCCGGCAGGTATGTGCTCGTTGTGAACAAAGACAATGTTGTAGAGCAGCGTTTGGTCAAGACAGGTCACCTCGAAGAATCCCTCAGAGTCATTGAGGAGGGGCTGCAGGAAGGTGATTGGGTGATCGTCAATGGGATTCAAAGAGCAAGACCCGGAGCAAAAGTCACTCCTCAGAAATCCGCAGATCCTCCTTCGCCGGCCCCATTCCAAAAAACGTCGGCTGCTGCTCCCGAGATAATTGAGGTTGGTCCATGCTGAGTCGCTTCTTCATCCAGAGACCGATCTTCGCGAGTGTTCTCTCCATTCTGATCGTTTTTGTGGGCGCCATTTCCGCATTTGTTTTGCCCATTGCTCAGTATCCCGACATCGTGCCTCCTGTGGTACAGGTCACGGCATCGTATCCGGGTGCAGACCCCAGAGTCATAGCGGAGACCGTAGCGGCCCCCATCGAGCAGCAAGTGAATGGCGTTGATAACATGCTCTACATGTCCAGTCAGAGTGCTGCTGACGGCTCGTACACTCTCAATGTTACCTTCGAGTTGGGCACCAACATCGATATGGACACCGTGCTCACACAAAATCGTGTCTCAGCGGCTATGGCTCAGTTGCCTGAAGACGTGCAGCGCCAAGGAGTAAACACGAAGAAAGTTTCCAGCGCCCTCGTCATGATTCTGACCGTCTACTCGCCTGATGGCCGGTACGACGACCTCTTCGTGACGAACTATGTCACCATATACATCAAAGACGTGTTGAGCCGCATCGCAGGAGTGGGGAACATAAACCTTTACCCCAGCAAAGACTATTCCATGAGAGCCTGGCTGGATCCCGATAAGCTTGAAGCCCGCAACCTGACTGTCAGTGACGTTGTGAATGCTATTCGCAACCAGAATGTCCAGGTCGCGGCCGGGCAACTGGGCGAGCCTCCCGTTCCCAAAGGACAGGTCTTTCAGCTCAGCGTGAATACATTAGGACGCCTTGTCGAGCCCAAGCAATTCGAGGATATAATCGTTAAGACCGGAGAAGGCACTCGCGTTACCTATGTGAAAGATGTAGCCAATGTCGAGCTGGGTGGAAAGGCGTACGACTTTCTCTCCTTTTACCATGGGAAGCCTGCGGCCACGATGATGATCTATCAGTCTCCCGGTTCCAATGCTATCGAAGTCACCAAGAACCTGAACGAAGCACTGCAAGGCCTTAAGAAAGACTTTCCCCAGGGTCTTGAATACACGGTGATTTACCAAGTTGCGGATTTCGTCAAGGCATCGATCCGAGAGGTGATTGTAACGCTTTTCGAGGCATTTGTTCTGGTCATTCTTGTAGTCTTCATCTTCCTCCAGAACTGGCGCTCCACAATCATACCAATCATCACTATCCCGGTTTCGTTGATCGGCACGTTCGCGGTGATGTCGTTGCTCGGCTTCTCGATCAACATGATCACCTTGTTTGGATTGGTCCTTGCTATCGGTCTCGTGGTTGACGATGCGATCGTGGTGGTTGAGAACGTGGAACGCAATATGACGCAATTCGGACTGTCGCCCAAGGATGCAGCTATTCGCGCGATGGACGAAATAACCGGCGCGATCGTCGGCATCACGTGCGTCCTCATGGCCGTATTCGTTCCACCAGCTTTCCTGGGAGGCATTACAGGGGAGCTATTTAGGCAATTCTCGCTTACCATTGCGTTCACAGTGTTGTTCAGTGCAGTGAATGCCCTCACTCTGAGCCCTGCACTCTGCGCGATCTTGCTGCGAGAGCAGCACGGAGAGAAGAATCGCTTCTTCAAGGCATTCAACGCTTCATTTGAAAAACTCACTAACTCGTACTCGAAAATCGTAGCAATGACCGTGCGCCGCGTAACGCTTATGATTGTGCTGTTTGTCGGACTGGTTATTCTGAGCGGGTTGAGTCTCGCGAGAATTCCCACGGGTTTTCTTCCTCTTGAGGATGATGGTTTAGTACTAGTGAATGTGCAGCTCCCCGATGGTGCGAGCTTGGAACGCACCACGGATGTTGTTCGTCAAGTTGCCAAGATTGTGGAAAAAACGGAAGGAATCAATCCATGGGGCGCTCTCGTGGGGTTTTCCGTAATCGATGCGGCCAGGTCGAATCTTGCTACTATGTTGCTGCCGTTGAAGCCGTGGGATGAACGAATGAAGCAAGGGCTCAGCCGACAGGTCATTATGAGCAGATTGTCGGCTCAGTTTGAGAAAATTCAAGAAGGGATAGTCTTTCCGTTCACATTTCCCCCAATTCTTGGGCTTGGCCCAGGCGGGGGATTTGAGATGCAGTTGCTCGACAAGGCGGCATTGGGATTTGCCGCGCTTGAACAGGCAGGAACAGAGCTGGCTGCCGCGGCCAATTCGCAGCCGAACCTCAAGTCTGTTCACGCTACCTTTAGGGCAGCCTACCCGAACCTTTTCCTCGATCTCGATCGCACGAAAGCATTATCCTTAAAGATACCTTTACAGAGCGTTTTTGATACCTTGCAGGCATACTTGGGATCCACCTACGTCAACGATTTCAACAAGTTCAGCAGGACATGGCAAGTCAGAGTCCAAGCCGAGAGTCGTTTTCGCAGGCAGCCAGAAGATATTTCCCGCCTCTACGTGAGAAATCTGGAAGGCGACATGGTCCCTCTCGGGAGCTTGCTGAGTGTTCGATACGATATCGGGCCGATGCGAGTGGACCGTTACAACATGTTCCCCACTGCCAAGGTGATGGGAGACGCTGCGCCGGGATACAGCTCTGGCCAAGCCCTTGAAGCTATGGAAGAGCTCGCCGCGAAAGTGCTCCCTCCGGGGATGGGCTACGAATGGACCAACATGGCGTATCAGGAAAAGAAAGCAGCGGGCAAGGGACCAATTACCGCTGCAATGGCAATCATTGTGGTGGTTCTGATTCTTGCAGCTCTATACGAAAGCTGGTCCGACCCGATCGCCGTTGTCCTCACCGTGCCTCTGGCTGCTCTTAGCGCGGCGTTGGGCCTTATGATACGCGGAATGGACAACAACATCTACACACAAGTCGGGTTGGTGCTGCTCGTAGCGCTAGCCGCTAAAAATGCCATCCTTATCGTGGAATTCGTCCGAGACGCTCGGGCAAGAGGTATGGACCTTTTCGAGGCAGCGGTGGAAGGCGCTCGAGTGCGGTTCCGACCAATTCTGATGACATCCTTCGCGTTTATCCTCGGAGTCTTTCCGCTGGTGGTCGCGTCAGGAGCAGGGGCAGTGAGTCGCCAATCCGTTGGAACGGCCGTCTTCGCCGGCATGTTGGGAGTGACGTTACTCGGGGTATTCTTTATACCGGTTCTGTATGTTGTCATGCAGGGCCGAAAACAACGGGCCATGAGCTTAACCGCAACTGCCCCTGAAATTCATCCGACTACCTTCACGAGCAAACCAGAATAGGTTGCGGAGCATTCGATCGGCAAAATTCGCGCCAGAGAACACGTGGGGAGTATTATCATGAATGAGAACACACCAGTCCGTTTTACCGTCACGATCATCCTTGCTCTCGTATGCCTCCTTCCGCTGATTCTCTCGGGTTGCGGGCAATATCGAGAAGAGCTTGAGCAAGCTAAGCGGGAGGTTGAGCGGTTAACCGCTGCAAACAAACAATTGACCGAAGCGATAGGCAGGCTGGAATCAGAGAAATCGGTGCTGGTCCAGCAAGTCAAGGAGTTGAGTGAGAAAAAGGAGTCTTTGGATAATGACCTAGGGACTCTAAAGAAAGCGCACGCTCAACTTGCGAAAGAAAAGACTCATCTGGAAGACAGATCGAAGGAGTTGCAGCAAGAGATCTTGTCCCTGAAGAAGGCAAATGATGATCTTCAGAAGCAATTGGCTCGACTCAAAGATGAGCTCGCTCAGTCGGTGGCTACGGCACCGATGAGGGATCAGGGCCTTGTGCCACCGGCGGCTGAGCTCAAATCTCAGATCCCACAGCCGGAAAAAACGTCAGACCAAGATCCCTGTGACGCATTGGTAGATTACATGCGAAAGGTGGGGGTCATGCTTCGCATGGCCCCCAAAGAAGAGCGACTCCAGAGGCTGGAGCAAATCAGGAAGGAGTACCGGGTAAGGATGCAGGGTGCTCCGGAAAAAGCGCAGGCTGCTGCCGAATCCTGGGTGACGGAGCTTGTTCAAGAATGGGATAAGCCTGGAGACGATGCCGTATTCAACCTGATAAGAAAGAGAGACGCCGCTCTCAGGGGCTGCAACAAGGATCCCGGCCGAGAGGGGTTCTGACTCTCGGATCGACCGCCTCCTATCCAAGGGATCAGTCCCAATGCCTTCGGGACAAACCAATTGGGGAGACGTCCGTGGGGACCCGATTGTTCAATGTACGCGTCTGTGGTGTCGAGTGCTCTAGTACAGCTCAATCCTCTTAGGGGAAAGCCATTTTCGACGCGTGCCATTGTACATTGCGGCGGAGCCTGGAGAGAAAGTGGGCAAAATGGAAAAGGATCAAGTCGACTTAATCTTCGTGTGTGTCAGCAATCGTGGCCGCAGCGTTTTCGCCGAGTTTTTCGTCAGAAAGCTGCTTAGCGAGCTGACCGACGGAGAGTGCCACAAGGTAAGAGTGACGTCTGCCGGCTTCATCCCCCGAGCTATAAAGGACCAGATGGCGGAACTGCACATACGTTTTCCCGAGCCCTTTTACGACCGTCCCATGGCAGAAACGACTCGTACTTTCTTGTTGGAGAGAGGTATAGTTGTTCCTCCGGACTGGAGATCCAGAGAGCTTACCCCAGAGATGGTAAGGAACGCGGATTTGATAATCACGGCCATACCTCAGCAGGAAGAGGACCTCCTCAGGTTGTACCCGGACGCAGCCACCAAGATTTCGACGTTCAGGAAGATATCTCGATGGGAGGAACCTTTCACGTTCGAAGACCTTACAGGCCTCCCAAAAGATAATAGCTACTGGAATTACGTCGAAGAAGATGTGGACTACGTAAATACCATGCTCTCCGAGGTGGAACGAAGCTTGTTACAGGCATTTCCACAGATCCTTCAATTCCTTCAATTCCGTCAATTCCGGGGACACCATACATAATTCGTGACTGTGATTAGAATTCGTGGCACTCTCAGATCATGGCTAGAGTGGCACGCGTGGTAGCTCCGAGAGTACCACACCACGTGAGACAAAGAGG
>Ga0067045_1028629_pt1 | contig 29888 bp, 24 predicted proteins | sample TerdegcTABiofilm_FD_59184 | JGI IMG/M metagenome (GOLD analysis project Ga0067045, IMG submission 59184) | Combined Assembly of (Gp0054472, Gp0054536) Wastewater bioreactor microbial communities from Singapore -Terephthalate degrading...
TATCGGAGGTTGTGCCGGTTCTACTGGAGGTGCTATTAAAAATATTCGGGTTCTTATTTTATTAAAAAAGGCTGGTCGTGAATTTCAAAAGATTCTACACCCTCATGCCATCACCCCAATTTATATTGGTAGTAAAAAAATCTCGGATGAGATAGTGAGTAATGTTTCTTCTTTCTTCCTGTTATATTTTTTAATATTTGTGTTAAGCTTCTTGATTATGGCAGCTCTGGGTTTAGATATGATTAGTGCAGCAACTTCGGTTGCAGCTACTCTGGGAAATGTTGGCCCTGGGTTAGGACTGGTTGGTCCCACTCAGAATTATGCTTTTATACCACCTTTAGGTAAAATTATTTTGAGTCTGTGTATGCTTTTAGGACGACTAGAAATTTATGCTGTCTTAATCCTGCTTATTCCAGAATTCTGGAAGAAATGACTTATTATAATTTAAACTATCCTTTGCTTGCTTTTTAATACTAAAAATTTATTGATGATTTTATCAAATTTATTGTATAATGATAATTATGATGTCTTTATGTTTAGTTAATATTATATTATAAAACAATACTATTACAAAAATATACATATACACAACATTAAATTATTAGATTATATTGGCTAAATAAGAGTTAATATAAACCAAAATTAAATTTCTTAGCTTAAATTTATTTGAGGGGTTCTCCAAGAAAAGCATTTTTCTTAATATCTTAGTTTATAATTATTTAAGGATCTAATTTGAATAAATTCATTTTAAGGATTCCCTGCTATAGAAAGTGTAATGGCTCAATAAATACTTTTTCTTTTTTAAATATTGTTAATCACTTTTCCTCATATCGCTGGCGACATTACTTCTATTGATATTTTAATAATTTTCATTGCTTTCCTAATAATTTCTTAACTTTTATATTATTATCAACCTTACAAAGGAGGATGATTTTATTGCCAAAAAAGATTTTGTTTGTCTATAATCAAGTAAGTAAAAAACATAAATACGGCTTATTTCGGGAATGCACTCTGGACACTGATGTGCAAGCTATTCGCGAAGCATTGTTGAAGACAAAATGTACTATTTTATCTCTCGATCTTTATAATCCAGAACAATTAGACAATTTCATTACCGATAATTACCCTATTGATTTTGCTTTTGTCCTGGCTGAAGGCTACAAAGATTACCCCCATAGCCTATATAATGGTTATGGTGCTGCTCGGGTACGAGAACAATTAAAAAAGCATAACATACCCTCCAGTCATGCCAGTATTGAAAGTATGGAAATATGTCGAAACAAAGATTTCACCTATCAAAAATTACAAGAACATAATATCCCTGTTCCTAAACATTTTGTGTTTGATTCTCATAACCGCTTTCGGAAAAAAAAGCTACTTAAAGAAATCGATCAAATAGGGTACCCCTTAATGATTAAACCCGCTGGTGGAGGAGATAGCATAGGAATAACTCCCAAATCAGTGGTTCATAATCTAATTGAATTGAAGCGTAAAATAGAATATCTAAAAAGAACATTGGGTCTGGAAAAATTAATCATTGAACAATATCTACCAGGACAGGAGTTTACAGTAGGGGTATTAGGCAGTGAAACTAAATATATCTTACCTATCATCGCTTTTCCAGAAAATTGGGGAATTCGTTATACCAGAACAAAGAATAAAGAATATAGAATACAAAACCAGTTCAAAATAATTGGACAAAAACATGCTTTGTTCTCCTCTCTGGTTGATATATCTGTAAAAAGTTTTTCAGCTGTCAAAGCAAGTGATATTATTCGCTTGGATATTAAAAAAGATCAGGAAGGCAACCTTTATGTTATTGATATAAATGGCACTCCTTCTCTTTCCATCCATGGTTCGGTAACCTTTATGGCCAGCAAAGTAGGATTATCTCACAGTCAGCTAATTAAAATTGTTTTTTATGAAAGTATGGTTAGAAATAACCTGGTTCCCAGCCAGTATCTGGAAGAACTCATTGCTCCCCTCAAAGAGAAGTTATATCCCTATTATGGAGATCAGTTAATTGAAGTATTCCCAGAGGATATAAACTAAGGATACTTAGTAAAGAAGAAAAATATTATTATCACTATTACAAAAATAAAAACATAACATATTAATATTAATTATTAAAATTATTAAAGGAGTATGGATCTTAAAAAATACATACCCCTTAATATAAAATATAATTCAAGGAAATTACCTTTATTTCTTAACCAATCATTTTCTGTGGTAACCAGGTAATAATCTGTGGGAATAAAATACAGAGTACCAGACAAAAAATAATCAACATAATAAAGGGAATCACGCCTTTTATAATATCAGCCATATTAAGTCCTAATTCTGGAGGTGCAGTACCTCTACAAACAAATATGGACATTGCCATGGGTGGAGTCTGGAAGGCCATCTGTAAATTGATACAGATCATCATGGCCGCCCATAAAGGATCAAATCCTAATTTGAGAAGAATAGGTGAAAAAACGGGAACAATAATAAATACTATTCCGATCCATTCAATAAACATTCCTAAAACAAAGACAATGACCATAACCATAGTGAAAGCCCCCCATCTTCCCCCCGGAACAGACATTATCAATTTTGTCACTACATCTCCACATCCGGCACTCATAAATACACCTACAAAGGCATAGCTTAGCCCAGCGATAAGTAAAACAAAGGCACTAACCCGAAGAACTTCTAGCGCACTATGTTTAACTAAATCCCAAGTAAACTTACGGTAAACAATGGCCAAAATTACTACTGCAAAACTTCCCATTGCTGCAGCCTCAGTTGGAGGAGCAATACCAGTATAAATAGTACCTAATACCGCAATAATAATTAGCAGGGTAGGAGTGACCGCTTTTAATAGCTTGAGAGTTTTTTGTCCGGAAGAAATATGAGATCTTTCTTTTTCAGGAATAGGTGGACCTAGTTTGGGATTTAGAATACAGCGAATAGTAATATAACTAATATACAAACCAGAGAGTATTAAACCGGGGAAAATTGCTCCCATAAACATCCTGCCCACCGAAACCCCTGCTTGAGGACCATAAACTACCAACATAATACTGGGAGGAATTAATATCCCCAATGTTCCGGAAGCAACTATAGTACCTGAGGCTAACGATTTGTCATATCCTCTCTTAACCATAGGAGCAAGGGCAATCAGGGTAAGTATAGTAACAGAAGCAGTAATTGTTCCCAAGCAAGCAGCCAGTAGTGTACCAACAATTACAGTTACCACTGCTAATCCACCTTTAAATCCACTTAACCATTCATATAAAGCATCATATAAATCCTCAGCTATACCTGAATGTTGGAGTATGACCCCCATAAAAGTAAACAAAGGAACGGCTAAATAGGGATAGTTCAAAGTTAACTCATATAATCTGGAATAAAGTATACTAAAGGTAATTTTAGGACCAAATATAAATGTACCAACTAAAAAAGCCACACTCCCTATTACCAGTCCAATGGGAAAGCCAGTTAAAACCAGAACTAATACTCCTCCTAACATCAAAATGGTAATTATTTCTGGACTAAGTGCTATCAAGTGGTTCACCTCTTATTATAAGATATAGGTCTCGAATGAAATTTGCTGTTCCCTGGAGTAACAACAATAGAATTCCTAAGGTAAAAACAGTTCTGTAAGGAGCTGCGGGGGGATACCAAAAAGTAGAAATCATCTTTTCTTTGATTCTCCATGCTCTAATAGTCCAATTTACGGAAACTGTAAGTAAAGCTATTACTAATGGATAAAACAGAAATAGAGAAGAAATAACATTTAATAAAGCTTGTTTTTTAGGTGAAAGATTCCGATATATTAAATCGACTCTGGTATGACAATCACATAAATAATCATAAGCCCATCCTAGAACATATAACACTCCACCAGCTATGCATAAAGTATCATAAGCCCAAATGGTAGGCGCATTAAAGAAATGTCTAGCAATAGTATCATATGCGCCTACCAGAACAAGGAGCCAGGCAAACCATTTTGCTACTGATGCAGCTAGTTTACTTATAGAATCAATAATACTGAGTATCTTTTTTATAATTATTATCATTACATCGTAAACTCCTTGTTATTTATTGGAATAAGCCTCCCAATAGGCAGTCATAGATTCTAAGATATCACGATATATTTGATCTTCCTTTTCGGCTTTTTCTGTGTAATATTTTTTCGCTTCAACCAATAACGCATCTTCTACTTCCTTAGGAAGTTTATATACTTCACAACCATAATCTTTAAACTTATCTATAGCTAAAATAGATTGATAAACTAGAAATTCATGTTGAGCTTGCGTCCATTTATCAATAAGATCCTGTACAAGACGCTTTAGGTCATCAGGAAGCTTCTCCCAGGAGTCCTTATTTACATAAAAACATTGAGGATCACTTGGGGCACGCGAAGGAGAAAGAATGACATATTTTGCTATTTCATTAAAATGCATATCCCAATTCGAAGCCAAAGTGGAATATTCAAAGGCATCAATTGTTCCCCTCTGCATTGCCTCATAGAGCTCTCCCCCTGGTAAAAACACTACGGAAGCACCCATTCGGTTTAAAATTTCTCCACCATCTCCAGAAGCCCGAATCTTTAATCCCTTAATATCGCCAACAGTTCTTATTTCCTTCTTAGAATGTAAGAAAACTTCCTCTGGTAATGGTGATAAAGCCCCAGGGAATGTTAGGACATTAAAGCCTTCCATCATTTTATTCATTAAATCTGCTCCACCACCATAGTTAAACCAGGTACGTAAAGCCTCTCCAGGTAATCCACCAGGACGAGAACTAATCAAACCGGCAGCAGGCCATTTATCTAAATTATACATAGGACAGGTATAACACATATCCAAAACACCTTCAATAACACCATTAAGTTCCTGTGTTGCGGGGACAACTGAACCCCCAACAAAAGCTTGTACTACAAGTCTTCCACCGCTGGCTAAAGTGATTGCTTCACATAGCTTATCATGATAAATCTGGGAGGGATCGCTAGCTGGACCATGACCGGAAGATTTCCAAACAATTTTATCAGCAGCAAAAGTCAAAGCAGCGCAAGTAACAACAAAAAACCCCAACAAGAAAATTAATAATAATGACTTACTTTTTAACATACTCAGAACAACCTCCTATTTTTTTAATTATTTTTCCATAGTATCTTTCCAGTATAATATTCCAGTAAAACTTATTGAAAAATATCAGACAAAGATTTTTATTTGAAAAAATTTCACCTCACTTTCCTCTTCTTTATTTTTAAAAATGAATTTAATATTTGGATTTATATAATTAACTTATTTGTCTTTTCTTTTTCATTATCCTTACTATAAAATATTTTACCATTTTCTATTAAAAATAAATATTTTTTTATTGAAGTAAATAAATATATCATTTTGTTCAATATAAAACATACAAAAGTGAATTTTTCAGCCTAATATATTGACCAATGCCCTATTCTTTCCGCTAATAAGGAATTATATTCGATCAACACCAGGCAAAGATAGAGACAGAAGCCATTTTAATAATATTGGTAGTTGCTTATTTTTGATTTCTTATCCATTCACTGTACAATTTAATACCCTCTTCAATACTATACTCAGGCTTATAATCCAATTCTTTTCTTGCTCTGGTTATATCTAGACCTTCTACTCTATTCATGAGCTTTCCTTTTCCTAAAGAAATGTTCACTGGAAAGTAAGAATATTTTTTACATAATGCTACAACTTCCTTAACTTTATAAGATTCTCCAGAAGAAAAATTATAAATTTTAGAGTCCGGATTTTCCTTGTTAAATAATAAATAAATCCCCTGGGCGGCATCCAGAACATAAGTAAAGTCTATTATCTGATCACCTCCTTTGCTTGATGTTAATCCATTTATCCCTTCTAAAATCCCAAAAGTTAATCTATATAAAGTAAAAAATGTAGAAGGCATTCTTCCTGGACCATAAACAAAATATAGTCTTCCTATCCGAAAATCCATTTGGAAAATATTGGCATATTGCATACCGATTAACTCAGCAGAAGCCTTAGAAGCAGCGTATAAATCCTGAGGTTTTATACAGTCATCTTCTTTTGCTCTACCTTTTTTTCTCCCATATATTGCTCCAGTACTGGTAAAAATAATCTTTCTAATCCCAAACATTCTGGAGACTTCTAAAATATTCAAAAGACCTATAATGTTAAGCCTGATATTAAAATATGGATTTTGAGGAACAAATTCTCCCATAATTGCTACTGTATGAATAATACCTTCTATATCACGGTGGTACACTTTTATAATATCTTTCAATTTAGTAAAATCTAACACATCCCCCTGAATAAAATTTAGTTTTCCTTGGATATTTTCCAAATATTCAGGGGATTTATTATTAATATCATAGATAATAATATCTTGACCACTCTTGGCCAATAGATAAGCTATCCATGATCCTATATGACCGTAACCCCCAGTAATAAAAACAGACATAAAAATAAATATCCTCTTTCCTTAAATAATAATAGAAAGATTTAAGTATTTACTATGACAAGTTTTTTACATATTCTTTCATGAACTGATTTATTTTATGGTAAATTCCTGACTTATCTATTACCTCATATAGTTGGTCATGAATTTCTATGAGATCCTGATAAATTTTATTATGTGAATCAATTGGTTTTTTTTGACTAGCATAATCTAACTTGATCATAAAATCGACTGCAGTGATAATGTCGTTATATAAACCAAGTTTTACTGCAGCAATTATGGCTGCACCAAGGGAAGAAGTATCTTCATAAACAGTCTTAATCACTGTTTTGCCATAAACATCAGCCTGTATTTGATTAAATACTTCAGCTCGAGTTAATCCTCCGCTAACTCTTACTTCTTTTACAGATCCAATATATCTTTCCATAATTATTATACTCTTTTGTATCTCGAAAGCTATACCTTCTAAAATTGCTCTAATAATTGAAGAAAATTTATGGTTTAAAGTTAAACCAAATAGAATTCCACAGGCTTCTGGATTCCAATAGGGAGCTGCTGAAGCAGCAAAATGAGGAATTAATAACAAACCATTTGCACCTATTTGCTCTTTTTCTGCTTCAAAATTCATAACAGGATAAGCATCACTTTTGATTTCTTTTTGATTATCTTTATGACAATAATAAACATTATCTCTAAACCATCTATATATTGAACCAGTGGTAAAAATACCAGCTTCCAATATCCACTTACCAGGTAGGGAAGAAGCACTACAAAGTAGCCGCAAAGTATTATCCTTAAATGGTTTATTACAATTAGTTAAAATAAAAGAGCCTGTTCCAGTGTTTACTTCTAATAAACCATCTCTTACTATACCTAATCCAATAGCAGAGCATTGTTGATCACCTCCCGCAGCAATAACCGGTATACCCTCGGGTAAACCAAGTATAACTGCGGTAGAGTGAGTTAACCCTCCAATAATTGAACCCGGAGGAACAACTTCTGGCAATTTATCAAAATCTATTCCTACCTCATTTATTAAATCCTCTTCCCACTTGAATTGGGCAATATTAAAAAGTAAAGTTCTGGAAGCCTGAGTCCAATCTGTTTTAAAAAAACCAGTTAAAAAATGGATAATAAAATCTTGGACTGGAAGAAACTTGAATGCCTTTTTATACACTTCTTCTTTATTCCTTTTCAGCCATAGTAACTTTGGTAAGGTAAAATAGGGATCAACTCTTAATCCGGTAATATTATAAATCTCTTCTAATTTATATGTATCTATTAAATAATTTGCTTCTTCTATAGCTCTTTTATCCTGCCATAAAATAGCGTTATCTAAATGATTGCCTTCTTTGTCTACAGGAATAAAAGTTGATCTTTGTGAAGTTACCGAAATAGCACCTATATTATTTACATCAATGTTTAAACCAATGACTGCATCTTTTACTGTTTTTTGAACAGCTTCTAACCAGGTTGTAGGATCATGTTCAATCCAGCCTGGAAATAAATATATACTTGGATATTCTAGATAGGATTGGCTGAGTTGCTCACCCTTTTTATTAAAAATACTGGTACGACAACCCGTTGTTCCAAGATTGATACACAAAATCATTGGATTCATAGCACTACCTCTTCTGATAACAGGTAGACTAATTAAATTAGATTACCTTTCTTATCAAATTCCAAAGAGAAAAAATCACCTATAAATTCAATATCTTTTCGATCTCGCAGTTCTTTATATAAACCTTTTGATACCTGCATCTTACCTTTATGTGATGTGCTATCAATAATACATAATTTAACATTATCTGAATTCTTCTTACCTTCTATGCGCATTAATCCATTTAAGGAATTTAAGGCAATTCTTATTGCTTCAAAATCATTCTCAGCTATAAGTGGGATTTTGCCTTTGTCCAAGAAAGTAGTAGTAATTACATTATTATAAGTTATCTTAAAATTAATTTTTTTAAATAATTTCCTGGTAATTATATCTGCCTGACCTATCCCAATAGCATTACCATGACTTTCTTTGGTCAAATTAAGGGCAACCACACATTCAATTAGAGGAGAACCAAAATAACTTTTCCCGGATGCATAAAATTTTTCTGGATCACTCTCCCCCCACACTCCTTTCCTGCCGATTAAATTCGTATCCATACAGGTACCGCTTATATTCTTCCCAATATTTTTAACAACTAATACATCGCATATTCTAAATGGTAACCACGGGTAATATTTTTTGGCTAATTTATATAATCCTTTTTCTCTTTCTGGTATATCCTTAGGTTCAATTATTTCCAGATAGGCAGTATTCCCTCGTGCATTCTCAATAATTGCTATGCCTGCTATAATTTTTTTTGTATTCAATACTACCATGGCACTGGCTGGAATAAGATTCTTAAGACCCCAAACTCCATAAGAGTGAACAGTTTCAGCCTGTTTTTGTTTTCCTAAACCAATGGTCATCATCTTCAATAAACCACTCTCGGTATTATTATCATAGTCAGTATGTTTCTTAACACGGTTAACCACAATAATACCATCTGCTTGATAAGCATACTGGTCTAAATATACTGAGGTTTGTTGTTCAGTTTCCCCAATCTTAATGACTCTCATGCTTGATTTAATGGGAGCATTTACAGTTTTTTCGGTAATTCCTAAGGATTCTAAAATTTTAATCTGTCCTCTTGCCGTTCCCCCTCCATGACTACCCATAGCAGGAACAATAAAGGGATTACCACCATATTTTTTTATCTCTATAACCAATCGTTTAATTATAGAAACCATATCCTTTATGCCACGACTACCCACAGTAATAGCTATGTGATCCCCGGAACTAATTCTTGAACTTAAATTGAATTGATTAATTTTATTTATTAATTCACTTTCGATATCTGCAATTTCTGGATGGGAATAAAATTGCTGTAATTGAATGACTTTGGGTATGTTCAAGTTTATAAGACACCTCCTATCAGTTTAAGAACAGAATCAAATCAGGGTAATATGTTGATAATGATAGATAATGAAAAGTAATTATTTTAAATTTTTTCTATTTCATCAAGGCAACCAATTTTACCCCGAGCAAATAATATCATTTTTTCTTTAATTACTTCTTGCATAGCTTCTCTTATTCTTCTGGAAATATCTGATAAGTGCCCAGGATAGTCTTCTTTAAGTATGATCATTAATTGTTTAATCGCTGCGTTGGAAATTTCCGTATTTATATTTATTTTGGAAATTCCTTCATCTATAGCTAACACTAAATCTTCTTCCGTATTTCCGGAACCACCATGCAACACGAGGGGAGCTGAAGTTATTTGAGCAATTTCTTTTAAACGATTATGAAATATTTTTGGTGCTCCAAGGTAGTTACCATGAATTGTTCCTACTGCTATGGCTAAGGCATCACATTCTGTTTGTTCAACAAATTTTTTTGCTTCCTCGGGTTTGGTTAATTGATCTTCAGTAATTATTTGTCCCGTATCCTTTACCGGCACACAACCTAATTCAGCTTCTACACTAACCCCGACCGCATGGGCTATTTTAACTATTCGCTTAGTATTCTCAATATTTTTACTCAGACTTAAATCTGAACCATCATACATAACTGAAGTGAAGCCAGCCTGGATAGCTCTAATAATGAGGTTTTCTGATTTACAATGATCCAGATGAAGAACAATGGGTAAGCTAGTTCTGTGAGCCAGCGACTTAACACACTCTGCAATTAATTGGATATCAGTTATCAAACTAACTTTTTCTCCAAAAGCAATAATAACCGGACAATTTAATGAAATAGCAGAATTGAATACAGCTTGAATAGTTTCCAGATTATGAACATTGAATGAGCCAATAGCATATCCTTTTTGTCTTGCCAGAATTAAAATTTTGTTTAGATTAGTTAACATCTTATAATCTCCTTACCCTCTCTAACCATCTTAGAAATTCTTTATTCCCTAACACTTCAGGATTAACCACAAAATGTGGTTCATTATTATCCAATAATCTGTTGATATCTTCTACCAATAACAAGGGTGAATTAGTTAGGGCTTCTCTTGTTGTTCCTGCAAGATGAGAGGTTAAAGTAACATTATCAAGCTTTAACCAGGGACTATCTTTAGGAATGGGCTCTTCCCAAAATACATCCAAAGCAGCTCCCGCTATTTTTTTATTCTTCAATAAATTAAATAGAGCATCCTCTTTAATTAAGCCCGCTCGAGCGGTATTAATGAGGTAAGCAGTATTTTTCATTAAAGACAATTCTTTCTCTCCCAGCATATTTTTACTCTCTTCTCCTAGACGGGCATGCAAAGAGATAAAATCTGAATTCTGTAATAAATATTCCAAGCTAACTTTTCTTGCTCTATGCTTATGAACTTTTTCTTCAGATAGGTAAGGATCAAATGCTAGGATTTCAACCTCAAAACCACTTAACTTTTTTGCCACTAACTGTCCCACATGACCAAAACCGATTAATCCAATAATCTTCTCTTTTAATTCTGGGATCATATTAGAATTAACATATTCTTTTCTCCATATTCCATTTTTTAAAGCATAATGGCTACGGGCAATATTTCGTGCTTCTGCAATTATTAACCCAATAGTAAAGTCGGAAACTGCCTGGGCATTTCGCCCTTCGATATGATGAATCAGTATTCCCTTTTTTGTGGCATAATCAATATCTATATTTTCCAATCCTCCGCGAGCTACTCCAATTAATTTAAGCTGAGGTAGAGTATCAATTGCCTCTTTAGATATCGGACAAAATAAAACTAATAAAATTTCAGTAGCTTTATTTGCCGTGGATATCTGAGCAATAACTTTTTCAGCAGAAGGACCTTCTTTTTCAATAATCAATCGTCTCTTTTGTAATTTATCCCAATCTTTTTCCCAATCATCTACTTCTATACTAACTTTTTTAATATGCAGTCTTCTGGCGGCTTCAGCAAAGTACTGGCTAGATATCATGGCATCTCCAATACATAAAATAGTCATTTTAAACTCCTATCATAATGAAACTTGAGAATACCCAGTTACTTTAATCTTGAAAAAACAGACTGACAAAAAATCATAACTTTTATTATTTTTGGTATAATACTAATCATAAATAATTGACCAAACTAAAAGTATATTACATATTTACTAAATTTTATAATATTCACTCTTTGCTTTTTAAAACTAGATAGGGACCTTCCTTTAGAAAAGCCATACTAGGATTTTCTTGTTGTGAAATACAGTAAAAAATTGCCCTTTGTAGCATTTCTGTAATATCAGCAGTAGATCCCTTGGTAAACTGATAACCACTTATACCGGGTAAAGTGGTCAGAATATCAGGAGGAATATTCACTGTGCAATAGATAAGATTTTCAGCTCCTCCTATCCTGGTAAAGATTTGTTCCCATTTTTGTACTTCCCACTGGTCATGAGTAAAAGTCCATTCTGGACTTAAAAGTAAAGGATAGAAATTCCCCACTCCCACTTCTTGAAGTTTTTTTAGTAAAACTTTGTAATAATTACTACCAATAGGCTCTTCATCCTGATTATGAGCTAAAAGGATAATCTTTCCTCCCTTTTTTACTGCTGGTAAAGCAGCCCATGCTCCTTTCACAGCTTGATAATGATTTACTGCCACCTTACTACCATGAGTCAAGACTATGTCGTATTTATTTTCTATATAAATTTCACAATATTTCCGTAACTGGTCAACTGCTCTTTGGTGGGATTGCTCCAGTTCGCCAGTAGTAATTCCACAGATATGCAATTCACCATCCAGTAAAACATTTACCGCAAAATCTACTCTGACCTTTCTAGCCACTTCTAAAGCAAACTCATGACAGGGATTATTGGTAAAGATAAGATTATCAACATTAGGATTAGCCATATACTCTGGACCATGAAAAATACAAGTGGCTTCTATATTGACTAAACCAGGACAGATAGCCTTTCGACCACCTGAAGCTCCAGCCATAAAATGAGCTTCTACTAAACCAGTAATAATGTGTAAGTCTGCCTGGAGAAAATCGCGGTTAATCTTAACTGGTATACCTTTAATATTTCCAATAGGAATCAACTCTGAACTATAGCAGTTATGGTCAATAATAGAATAGTTATGATATACTTTCTCACCAAAAGCCATCTTTTTCCAGGTAGCAGAAGTAGGACTATGGGTTCCGGTACCTATAATAATTTTGATTTTTGATCTTTCTATACCTGATTTAGCTAATCGTTCTAAGATGGGAGATAAAATATTTTCCTTCTGGTTAACATTATAAGGAACTGGTCGAGTATTATCCGATACAGCAATAGCTACTGTGAGTTTGTCAACAGGCTTATTTTGAGCTTTTACAATTTCTTCAATAGTCAAACTATTAATAGGGTGTTCAAAGGCATATTCGATTTTATCCACTACATTCCCGAAGGAAGAATTTTTTTTCATCTGCAGGATATTACAATCAGGAGGAACTTTCAAAGTAATATAGTCATCCAGGTATTCAATGTCTATTTTTTTCCATTTAGAATAATCTATTTTGAAATTGTTGGAAAAATTCTTATTCATTGTTTATCTCATATAATATTTATAAGATGATTCAATTTGGTATACATCATAAATAAATCATTTAATAAAAATACTATAAAAACAATACAAGCTGATGGTTATATTAACTACCAAATTGTATAACATTCCAAGTAGATATTAATCTCGTTTAATTATACTACCTAAACTTACATTGTACTGGGCAACCAAAGAATTATTTGCGGAAAGATTATCATTATCAATAAACCAATAGCAACAAGAACAACAAAAGGAATAACCCCTCGAATAATATCAGCAGTAGTAATACCCAACTCAGGAGCTGCTGCTCCTTTCAAGAAGAATATAGCATAGGCAAAAGGAGGAGTTAAAAAAGACATCTGTAAATTAACAATAATCATCATAGCAAACCATAAAGGATCAAAACCCAATCTGGGAATAATAGGAGCTAGGATGGGAACCATTACAAAGATAATACCAATCCAATCTATAAACATTCCCAAAATAAAACAAACTACCATAACCAATGCAAAAGCACCCCAACGACCTCCGGGTATCGACAAAATAAAATTCTCTACCACTTCGCCGCCCCCAGCACTTAAAAAAATACTGACAAAGGCAGTCGAACAGCCAGCTATTAGAAGAACCATTCCAGTTAATTTTATGGTGCTAATTGCTACTTCCTTCAACACCTTCCAGCTGAAACGACCATAGATGATAGTTAACAATGTAGCCACTGCTGACCCCACTGCTGCCGCTTCAGTAGGAGAAGCTAAGCCTAAATAGATTGCTCCCATAACTGAAAGTATTAATAATGCAGTGGGTGCCATAGTTAAAACCAACATCTTTATTTTCTGACCCATGGTAAAATTATTTTCTTCAGCAGTAGCAGAGGGTGCTATCGATGGTTGCAAATACGCACGAATAGCAATATATAACATATATAAACCAGAAAGAAGGAAACCCGGCATAAAAGCTGCCATAAACAACTTCCCTACTGAAATCCAGGCAACTGGTCCATAAATGATAAGCATGATACTGGGAGGAATCAAAATACCTAAACTTCCACCAGCACAGATTGCTCCAGTGGCTAAACCTTTATCATAATTCCTCTTTATCATAGCAGGAAGTGCAACTAAGGTTAACATAGTAATTGAAGCAGCAATAATTCCTACACAAGCAGCCATTATCGTCCCGATTAAGATACTAGTAATAGCTAATCCCCCTCTAAATTTACCAAAAAATACATAGACAGCATCATACATCTTTTCAGCAATACCAGATTTTTCTAACATATTTCCCATAAAAACAAATAAAGGAACAGCCATAAAGCCATAATCGGTAATGATAGCATAAAGCCTACTATAGATAATGTCAAAAGCTGTTGAGCCAAATAATAAATATCCAGTTATCACTCCTACCCCACCAATAGGAAAAGCTAGAGGGAATCCTGTTAATATACCTAAAAATAATCCCAAAAACATACCAGCTGTAACAACTTCGGGACTTACTATAATATTCATTACAATAATTCTCTCTTTCTAATTAAAAAATATAATTCTTGAATAAACTTAGCAATACTCTGCATAGTAAATAAGATAAAAGCAATTACTAGCATGGTTCTAAAAGGAGCCGCAGGTGGTAACCAGCTGCTCTCCACCATTTTTTCACCTACTTTCCAGGAAAAAATAGCCCATTTAAGTCCTGAAGTGAGCAGAATGATACAGATGGGAAAAAGAAAAATAATAGAAAAAATTACATTAACTAAAGACTTCACCTTACGGGAAAAGCGAATATAAAGAACATCTACTCGAACATGGCCTTCATGTAAAAAAGTATAGGACCATCCAAAAGCACCAAAAGTTCCCATAAGCATCTTAGAAGTTTCCAATGCCCATTTGGTAGGACTATTGAAAACATATCGGGAAACCACTTCATAACAGAGAACTAAGACTAAGGCTATCATTAAAAATTTTGCTATTTGACCAGCAATTTCACTTAGAGTATTGATGAAAAGTACTACTTTCCTCATAATTATGTATATACTCCTTCTTTTTTTCTAACCTTGCTCTAAAATATATATTTAGAGCAAGGTTAGAAAAAATTCACTCTATTTATACAAATATTAAAATTATGAAAAGAGTTCAGCTTCATAAGAATTTTATTTTATACCAAGCTGTTTACAGACCTCCGCAAATTTCATCATAGAATTATATACTCTTTCATAATTAGGATCTTTGGCGGACTCCTCCTGGTAATATTCATAAGCTTTTTCATACATTAAGTTTTCAATATCTTCAGGTATATTTTGTACAATAGTACCATATTCCTTAAACTTTTCTATCGCTTCTACATCCATAAGTAATTCTTCAATAAAGAATTGACGGGAAACCTGATGAGCAGCCATCTCTACAATCCTTTTTAAATCATCTGGAAGTTCATCCCACTTCTTTTTATTTACAAATAGAGATTGAGCATCACTCGGGGAACGAGAGGGAGATAGGTACATATACTTTGCTACTTCCTGGAAACCCATACCCCAGTTTAAAGAGGGAGTAATATATTCAAAAGCATCAATTACTCCTCTTTTCATGGCCTCATAAATCTCTCCACCAGGAAGAAAAACAGGAGCAGCCCCCATCTTCTCAAAAATTGAGTTAAGAGCTGTGGTTCCCATTCTTATCTTTAATCCTTTGATATCAGAAACTGAATTTAAGGGTTTATTACTATGTGCCCAAACTTCAGCTGGATGAATGGTCAACTGTTCTATAAATTCCACTCCAATAGGTCTATATAATTCTTTAGCTAAAGCAACTCCCTCAGAATCGAGCCACATCATAAATTGATTGCCAGTTAAACCTCCCACGCAACTAGTATAAAAGACTCCTGCGGGTACATATCCAATAGCCCAACCGGCAGATACATGAGCAGCTTCAACCGAACCAGCAAGAACTCCGTCAAACTCTTTACCTGCTGGAATTATAGCACCAGCAGTAAATGCTTTCACCTGCAAACGTCCCCCGCTAGCTTCAGTCACTAGCTTAGCGAATCTATCTGCACCTTGAAAGCCAAAATCTCCAGCAGCACACATAGATTGTAATCTCCAACTAATTACCTTTTGCTGACCAAATACAGTAATATTTAAAAAGCAAATAAATAACATAACCAGAATTAACCATACACATTTCTTCATTTTATTTTCATTCCTCCTTCTTACTTCTAAAAAATATATTCATTCTTTATTACTATATTGATTTGTAATTTCACCTCCTGATTTTTTTATTAAATTTCGTAATTAATTCTTTTGATATTTCTCCCTCACCTCTTTTTTATTTAAAATTTGGTAAGTAGAAATTAATCTTTGAAATATTATCTTATTTATTAACATTTAATCTATTGTTCTTAATTATTTTATTTTATCTATCTTTATTATGATAAAATGTCTTCCCTTTCTCTATTAAAAATTGGGCAATTGTTTTAGCCAGAATTTCTTTTTTTCTGGACTTAGGATATTCTATGTTAAGAGGTGGATTCTCCGGCTTTAAGAGATAATCAATTCCATAATCTTTCACTATCAATCCCGATTCATCTATTAATGCACTAACTGAAACTACTGGTATATTATATTTTTTTGCCACTTTAGCAACTCCGATAGGCGTCTTACCATAAATAGTGGATCTGTTAATTTCTCCCTCGCCAGTAATTACCAAATCAGCGTCCCTGATTTTCTGTTCCAATTGAACAGCATCAATAACAATATCAATTCCAGGGTGTAATTCTGCATCCAAAAAAGCTATTAAGCCAGCGCCTAATCCCCCTGCTGCACCAGCACCTGGAATATCCTTTATATCTTTCCCTAAATCTCGTTTAATAACATCAGCAAAATGAGAGAGAGCATCATCGAGTATCTTAATCATCTCACTTGTCGCCCCTTTTTGGGGTCCATAAATACTTGATGCACCGGTCGGTCCGCACAAAGGATTTTGAACATCTGAAGCTACCAAAAATTTAGTTTCTTTAATTCTCTGATCTATTTCGGAAAGGTCAATCCATTTTAAATGAGATAGTTCTGCTCCCCCAAATCCTATTTCCTGATTATTACTATCCAGTAAATGTACTCCTAAAGCCTGCACCATTCCTGCTCCTCCGTCATTGGTAGCACTTCCACCGATGCCAATAATCATCATGCGACATCCATAATCAAGTGCTGCTTTAATTAATTGGCCTGTACCATAGGTTGTAGTAATTAGTGGATTTTTTTTCTCTGGGGGGACTAAAGGAAGACCAGAGGCAGAAGCCATTTCAATAACAGCAGTTACTTCATCTCCTAGTATCCCAAAGGATGCTAAAACAGGGGTACCAAGTGGCCCTATTACTTCTTGCTGATATACCTTCCCCTGAGTGGCATTTACTAAACATTCAACAGTGCCCTCTCCACCATCAGCCATGGGAACTTTCTCCACTAGAGCATTCGGACAAACCTGCTTTACACCTTGCGCTATCGCTTCTGAAACTTCCATAGCACTCAAACTGCCTTTAAAAGAATCTGGAGCAATAACAATCTTCATTTGCTTTTCTGCTTTCTTTTTTATAGGGAATTATTATCTGCTAAAAATATATTTCTTTTTAAATTATATTTATTAATAACATTATAAATAAAACAATACACTTTTACATTGGATAATATTACAATAAATCAGCTTTTTTTATCATTATTTTTGTAATTAAATACAAATTTTTAGAAGAAGAAGTAGACTATTATGCCCTTTGAAAATGTTTCATCTTCAAGGCAATGTATAATTGAAGTGCTTCGTTAAATTTGCGTGGATCTAAACCGGTAGTCTCTTTAATTTTTTCCAGACGGTAAAGAAGTGTATTGCGATGAATAAAAATACTTCGGGCAGTGTCAGTAACATTTAAGTTATTTTCGAAAAAAGTCTGAAGAGTTTCCCAAAAAACAGGGTTTAGTTCTTTTCTACTTTCGTCTCTATTTTCATTAAAAATATATTCTATATATTTTTCTCTTGTTTCAGGATTAACATCTGCACATAAACAGTAAATTCCTAAATTAGCAATATGATAAATGCCAACTTTATTATTAACTTTATCACCTATTTCAATAGCCCGACACGCTTCCTGGTAAGAATGACTAACACCCTTAATACCGGGATAATATTCTCCGATTCCTAGGGAAGCAACAAATTTTCTCTGGATTAAAATAGCCTCTTTTATTTGCTTACTAATTTTTATCAATTTACCTCTAATAATTTCAGGTTTTTCTTTAAGATCAATAGTTTTAAGTATGACAAAACGATCTCCACCTAAGTATGATACTATATCCTGTGGTTGCTGCCGAAAAAGGTCTCTAATTGTCCTCAAAATATCATTCTTTAATCTCTGTAAATAAATTTCCCCTTCCTTTAATCCACTGAAATCTCTCATACTTTTACGGGCTGTTTTTTCAAAAGAAAAGATATTTACGGAAAGGGCAACCCTGGGGATAGTAACATCATAACCCACAATATGACCTCTGGCTATGAATAAATCCTCATCATTACCTACTCTACCAGAAATTAGGTCATGAATGAAATACTCTTTAGCCTGTCTTTCCAGGTCAATCTCCTTCAATAAAAATTGTTGTTGCAACATCATCTCTACAGTCATTTTAATAATCTCACCGAAAGGACTTACTTCTTCAGGATCACCAGTAATTCCTACCACTCCAATAATCTCATTATTAACCTCTATGGGTAAATTTACCCCTGGCCTAACACCAATTAAATGATTTTCATTTTCCGGATAAATAAACATTTTTTGCTTATTCTTAATTACCAGAGCTGCACCTTCATGAAAATTATTAAGGCGGCTCTTGTCTCCTGTTCCAATAATAAACCCTTTCTCATCCATAATATTAATATTCTTCCCAATAATATTAATCGTTCTATCCACAATCTGCTGGGCCAATTCATGGGTAATTTTCATCAAAAAGCCTCCTAACCAATTATCTTAAAGCCTACTGTAATTATTTTTTAGCAATTCTAATCTCTTATAAGTACCTTCTTATTAATTATCTCAATTTTATTCTGAGCGAATAATTGTATTGCTTTAGGTAAAAGTTGATGTTCATATCTCAGTATTCTTTTAGTCAGAGATTCTTCAGTATCAGATGGTTTTACTATTACCGACTTTTGTAAAATAATCGGTCCACTATCTACCCCTTCATCTACAAAATGTACGGTACAACCACTTATTTTCACTCCATATTCCAGGGCTTGTCTCTGAGCATGAAGTCCAGGGAAAGAAGGCAATAAAGAAGGATGAATATTGATAATACGATAGTGAAATTGTCTAATAAAAAAGGGGCTTAATATACGCATATATCCTGCCAATACCACAAGGTCAACATTATAATACTTAAGATGCTTTATAATTTCCTGTTCGTATTCTTCTTTGTTAGTATACTGTTTATAGTATACAACCTGGGTTTTGATATTATTCTTTTTAGCCCTCTGTAAAGCATAAGCCTTGGGATTATCACTGATTACAATCTTAATCTCTCCATCTATCTTCCCTTTATGGATGGCATTAATAATAGCCTGTAAATTAGTACCTCTTCCAGAAACTAAAACCCCAATATGAATCATACCATCTTCCTTGTTCCTCAATACCAATATTTATTTAAATCTCATATTTTACTAATCCTTCTAAGATAATTGTTTAGAGCATCATCCTTTAATACTTAAGAAGCCAATCCATAGTTAGTGATCTTTAATAATTATGAACAATATTTTCTTATCTAGATAAGGAAATATAAGATCAATTTCCTTATATAGGATAAATTTTGCAATACTATTAATATTCTCTCTTTCAATCCAGATAGATAGTCCCATTCTGTTCAGTCTTTAATATTACTTCACCTATATGATAAGCTGTCTCTTGAAGTTGGTGCAATCTTGTTAATACAGCTGTTAAATCTTCTGCTCTTACAATTATAACTAAACCGATACCCATATTAAAAGTATGGAACATTTCCCAGGTAGCAATATTGCCTTTTTCTTGGATTAATTTAAAAATAGGTAAAATAGGCCATTTATGCTTTTCTATTCTTACCGCAACTTTCTCTGGCAGGATACGAGGAATGTTATCAAAGAAACCCCCTCCGGTAATATGAGCAATGCCTTTTATGGAAAATTCTCTTAGCAGGGTCAAAATAGTGGAAACATAGATTCTGGTAGGTACAAGCAATTCTTCACCCAAAGTCGAATTCAACATGGGTAATTTTTTAGTTAAACATGATTCCCCTTCTGCTAATAATATCTTTCTGACCAGGGAATATCCATTGCTATGTAGTCCAGAAGAGGCTATACCAATAACTACATCTCCTGGAATAATATTATCTCCAGTAATAATCTTTTGTCGTTCGACAATCCCTACGGCAAAACCAGCTAAATCATATTCTCCTTCTCGGTACAATCCCGGCATTTCAGCAGTTTCCCCACCCAATAAGGCACAACCAGCTATGGTACAACCTTGAACAATTCCTTTGATAATAGCAATGGTTTTTTCTTCTTCTAATTTTCCAGTAGCTAAATAGTCTAAAAAGAATAGAGGTTTAGCACCACAAGTAAGAATATCATTAACACACATTGCTACTAAATCAATACCAACAGTATCATGTTTTCTCATGAGATTGGCAATCATTAATTTAGTACCAACACCATCAGTACCAGAAACAAGAATTGGATCAGAAATTTTTTCCTGAGCTAAAGAAAATAAACCAGCAAAATGACCGATTTCACTTATAACTCCTGGTATTTTTGTGGAATGAATGATGGGTTTGATTTCATTAATTATTTTATTAGCTAATTCAATATCAACCCCTGCCTGTTTATAATTTTCGCTCATTTTAATCCATAGCCCTTTCATTTTGTTTTATGTTGCAAGACATGCTTGATAAGTTCAAGTAAAAAGTGAAAGTATCAAATTCCGATTTTAAATAAACATCGCTATTAGCAATTAGGTTTCTATACCAAAAACATTTATCAGATCTTATATTGTATTATTATTTCCACTTACTACTACTAATAACTTATCACCAATTACTCATTACTCATTAATTATACTATATCAGATATAGGCCACTAAAACAGGCAGTACAAAAATCAGAAGGTTTATTCTTTTCGAAGACCCCAGTCAATCCCTCCAGACTGATATACCCTAAAGAATCTGCTTCAATCCATTGTCTAATTTTCTCTATAGAAAAACGATTAGCCCACAACTCTTCCTTACTTGGTGTATCAATGCCATAATGACAGGGAAAATTCACAGGAGGAGAACTGATTCTCACGTGGACCTCCTTTGCACCAGACTTCTTCAACATTTTCACTAATTTACGACTGGTAGTTCCTCGTACAATCGAATCATCAACCATAACCACTCTCTTCCCGGCAACAATACTTGCTATAGGGGATAGTTTTATTTTCACTGAATACTCTCTCAGTGCTGGAGTGGGTTGAATAAAAGTTCTACCGATATAAGGATTTTTCAATAAACCTTCCTGGTAGGGAATACCTGCTTGCAGGGCATATCCTAATGCCGCAAATCGTCCTGAATCTGGCACAGGAATAACTATATCGGCATGCACTGGCTGTTCAATAGCTAATCTTTGACCAATTCTCTCTCTTATCGCGGCAACATTCTCTCCAAAGACATTACTGTCAGGACGTGCAAAATAAACATGTTCAAATATGCACAAATTCTTTTTGGTACAAGGAATTATTTGCTTTGTTCTACAATCATTCTTTTCAATAATTATCATCTCTCCAGGTTGAATTTCTCTTAAATATTTAGCCCCAATTATAGAGAAGGCACTATCTTCTGAGGCTATTACATAACCATCTTTAATACTTCCTAACACCAGGGGATGAAAGCCATAAGCATCTCTTAAACCAATTAATCTATTTTCTGTGAGCAGAACCAGACAAAAGGCTCCCTTTAACTGGGGTACTATTTTAATCAATGCTTTTTCAATATCTTTTTCTCCTGCTGCTTCCACTAATTTACAAATTAATTGGCTATCCGTTGGAAAATTATAGGGATATTTGCCAGGTAATTTTAAGTTTACTCTTAATTCATCCTGATTAATCAAATGACCATTATGAGCTAAAGCAAAAGAACCGCCAGCAAATTGTTGTAAGATTGGTTGACTGTTTTCCCAGCTATTGGTACCACTAGTGGAATACCGAACATGACCTATAGCTGCAATTCCCTGTAAAGTATTTAATATACCATTCTTAAACACTTCAGATACCAATCCTAAATCTCGATAAATCAAGATATTTTTCCCACTACTAACCGCAATACCAGCGCTTTCCTGACCTCTATGTTGAAGAGCAAAAAGGCCTAAATAGCTCAATTGAGCTATTTTGCCCTTTAGATTTTTTTGATAAATACCAAAGATACCACATTCTTCGCGCATTATTCAATATTCCTCTCCCATGCTCTTATGATTATATCAAGCTCAATATCCACCAAATTGCCAAATTTCAGGCGGTCTCCCCCTACTTCTCCCAATATTTCAATAGGTGTTTGATATTTAAGAGCAATACTTTTTAATAGAGATAATTTCTCTTGGGCAAGGGAAACAACAATACAAGATTGGGATTCACCAAAAAGTAGAGCATCATTTCTGGTTTTGGCTTTTTTTTCAACTTTTATTCCTTTTTTACCGGCAATACAGCATTCTGCCAATGCTATTATTAATCCTCCCTCAGAACAATCATGAGCAGAAGACAATATTCCCTGGATGATACTTTCCCGACAGGTCTTCTGAACTGATTTTTCCAGATTTAAATCAATTATAGGAGGTAATCCTTGTTCAATATTAAAAAAGACTCTTAAATATTCACTTCCTCCTAACTCTTCTTTATTTTCTCCTATCAGGACAATTATATCACCATCGTTCTTAAAAGATAAAGTACAAACTTTGGTATAATCTTCTATAATTCCGGCCATGCCAATAATAGGTGTAGGATAAATAGCTTCTTTATTACTTTCATTGTTTAGACTGACATTACCGCTAATAACTGGGGTTCCCAAAACTTGAGCTGCTTTACTTATTCCCTTAACTGATTCTTCTAACTGCCAGAATATCTCTTTCTTCTCTGGATTTCCAAAATTAAGATTATCAGTTATAGCTAAAGGAAGTGCACCTTTACAAGATAGATTACGTGCTGCTTCTGCAACTGCAATTTCTCCACCAACATAGGGATCTAAATAACAATATCTACCATTACCATCAACAGTAAAAGCAAGAGCCTTTTTACTTTTCCCAATTTTAATAATCCCGGCATCATCCCCAGGAAAAAGAATTACTTCAGTTCCTGTAGCGTTTATCTTCTGAAAATTATGATAAATACCTCTTTTGCTACATATGTTAACTGAGGATAAAAATTCTAATAATAACTGGTTATAATCTTGGGGTGGTTTTATTTTTTCTAAATCTAACTTCTGTCTCTCTTTAAGTGTAGTAGGGGCTTTACCCCTATAATGGCGAATAGGAACTCCCTGAGCTAGTGATTTGGCTGGTACTTCTGCTATAATCTTATCTTTCTCCTTCAGGCGCAAAAACCCATCTGAAATTACTTGTCCAATAACAGTATATTCTATGCCCCATTTTTCGAAAATTCTGCCAATCTCTACCTGCTTATCTTTTCTGGCAATCAATAACATTCTTTCTTGAGTTTCTGACAGCATCATCTCCCGGGGAGAAATATTCTCTTCTTTTTTAGGCACCAAAGACAGGTCTAACTCTATGCCACAATTTCCCTTACTGGCCATTTCACAGGTAGAGCTTACTAATCCAGCTGCCCCTAAATCTTGCATTCCCAATACCAAACCATTCTCTACCATCTCCAGACAGGCTTCAATTAGCCTTTTTTCCAAATGGGGATTACCTTGGGGAATAGGGGGATGTTCAATCTGTTGGTCAGTCTCGGATAGCTCTCGTGAAGCAAAACTAGCACTACCAACTCCATCCCTTCCCGTCTTCTCTCCAGCCAAAATTACTATACTATTAATTTCACCAGCTACCGCAAGTACAATATGTTCTTTCTTTACCAGGCCGACACACATAGCGTTGACCAGAGGATTTTCTTGATAACTATCTCCAAAATAGGTTTCACCACTAATTACCGGTACGGAAATATTATTACTATAAAAAGCCAGTCCTTCTGCAATTTCTTTAACTAAATATTGTACCTGAGGGTCTTCCCAAGGACCAAATCGTAAAGAACCTAAAATAGCCACCGGCCTAGCTCCCATAGCCAGAATATCTCTGACCACTCCTCCTATACCGGTAGCTGCTCCATGAAAGGGCTCTACTGCAGAAGGATGATTATGGCTTTCAATCTTCATAACCATAGCCATTCCTTCTCCTATATCAACAACTCCAGCATTTTCTCCTGGTCCAAATAAAACCCATTCAGCTTGAGTGGGAAAATACCTTAATATCGGTTTGGAGCTTTTATAGCTACAATGTTCAGACCACATTGCCGAATAAAGTCCTAATTCAACATCATTTGGCTTTCTCTGTAAGGTCTTTACTATTTCCTGATATTCTTTTTCAGTAAGGTCGTTTTCTGCTAAAATTCTCTTTAAACTTAATCTCTGACTATGAATATTTCTCTTACTCATAATAACTTTTCCTTTCTAATACAGGAATAGATGTCTTTCTTTCTTAACATGATTATTTTTTACATCGCCATGATTGCACTAATTCGTCTAATGACAAATTTACCCAGTGGTTAATTTTTAAATACTTACCCTTAACCATCCCAATTCTTTGAAAGGGGATATTCTCATTCTGGGTCATCTCGACAAAAAGATCAATATTAGAAGGAGCAATACTAACAATTATCCGGGACTGTGTTTCACCAAATAAACAACAATCAGACCGAATATGACAATCCAGTTCTACTTCAGCTCCCAAACCACTTTTCAAGCATGATTCAGCTAAAGCAACAGCAATTCCTCCCAAAGAACAATCATGGGCTGAAGCAATAACCCCTTTTTTTATAACCTTGCGACAGAATGACTGTATTCTTTTCTCTTTTTTAAAATCCAGAGCTGGGGGTTTACCGCAGATAAGTTTATGTACAATTTCCAGATATTCACTTCCTCCTAATTCCTCTAAATTTTCACCTATAAGAAAGATTAGATCACCTTCCTTTTTAAAATCCAGAGTACAGATGTGTCGATAATCATTAATTACCCCAACCATACCAATAACTGGCGTAGGATAAATCGGTTTACCTTCATTTTCATTATACAAACTGACATTACCGCTAATTATTGGGATTCTAAAAAAACGACAGGCTACAGATAAGCCTCTTATCACTTGTGTTAATTGCCAGTAACTGGTGCTATTTTCTGGGGCTCCAAAGTTAAGACAATCAGTAATAGCTCTTGGTAAAGCTCCTTTACAGGATAAATTTCGGGCTGCTTCAGCAACGGCAATTTGTACTCCCTGTAAAGGATCAAGAAAACAATATCTACCATTGCCCTCAGTAGTCAAAGCCAGAGCTTTCTTGCTTCCTTTAATCCTTAACACAGCAGCATCATCTCCTGGTGGAATAATAGTATTGGTTTGTACTTGATAATCATACTGTTGATAAACTTCCTCCTTACTGGATAAATTGGGTGAAGCTAACATAGTAAGCAAAATCTGGTTATAATTATCAAACTCTTTAATATCCTCCCAATTTAAATAATTTATTCTTTCCAGCCAGTGCGGTTTTATTACCCTTCTCTTTACTTCAGGGGCTCCTCCCACCAATGAGTTAATTGGAATGCTTGCTATTATTTTCCCTTTATTTTTAATAATAAATTTCTGATCATCAATAACCTGTCCAATAATAGCAGAATCCAAATCCCATCGTCGCAATGTTGATAAAACTCTTTCTTCTTGGTCTTTTTTTACCACCACTATCATTCTTTCCTGAGATTCAGATAAGATAATCTCTGAAGGTTTCATGTTAGCTTCTCTTTGAGGAACATTTGATAATTCTACTTCTACTCCACTATGGCCACGTGCTGCCATTTCACTTAGAGAGCTAGCTAAACCTGCTGCACCACAATCCTGTAATCCAATAACTTCTTCGAATTGCGTTAACTCCAGACAGACTTCAATCAATAATTTACCGGCAAAGGGGTCTCCTATCTGGACGGCGGGACGATCTTTATCGGATTGCTCAGTAAGTGGTAAGGAGGCAAAGGCAGCCCCTCCTATACCATCCCGTCCCGTCTTTGCTCCAATCAAGATAATAGAATTTCCTTTCCCTTTAGCTTGAGCCTTAATAACTGCTCCTCTTTTTACTAAACCCACACACATTACATTCACCAAGATATTCCCCTGATAACTCTGGGCAAAGATAGTTTCACCACCAACCGTTGGTACCCCTACACAATTACCATAAAAGGAGATACCCCCAATTACCCCATGATATAAATACTGAGTTAAATCTCTCTTAAAATCACCAAAATGAAGAGAGTCAAGAAGAGCAATAGGTCTAGCTCCCATAGTAAAAACATCCCTCAAAATACCCCCTACTCCGGTAGCTGCACCCTGGAATGGCTCTACTGCTGAAGGGTGATTATGACTTTCCATCTTCATTACCACTAAAACATCTTCTCCAATATCAATTATGCCTGCATTCTCTCCTGGCCCCTGCACCACCCAGGGTGCCTTACTGGGTAATTTTTTTAATAATTTTTTGGAATTTTTATAGCTACAATGCTCACTCCACATAACAGCATAGATAGCAATTTCTAATTCATTGGCTTTACGTCTTAAGGCCTCACCTATCAATTGATATTCCTCTGAAGATAAACTCCACTTCTGCCCTATTATTTCTGATGTTAACTTAGACATATTTAATACTCCGGCTACCAGGGTTATTTACTGTAATACTTAAATTTTTAAATAATTGATAATTGACTCAAATATAAGTCTACCATCTGTAGAACCCAAGCAATCTTCCATACTTCTTTCGGGATGGGGCATAAGACCAATAATATTTCTCTTCTTATTACAAATACCTGCTATGTTATTCAAGGAACCGTTGGGATTGGCATCTGAAGTAATTCTCCCCTGATTATCACAATAACGAAAGAGAACCTGATTATTAGCCTCTAATTCTTCAATAATATATCGATCTGCATAATAACATCCTTCACCATGAGCCACAGGTATCTTTAATATTTGGCTTTTTTGACATAAGTTAGTAAATGGGGTACCAATATTTTCTACCCGAATGGTCTGTTGCTTACAGATAAAATGAAGACAATTATTTCTTATCAGGGCACCAGGTAATAATCGTGCCTCAGTTAGGACTTGAAAACCGTTACAGATACCAATTAATAAGCCACCTTTTTGAGCAAAATCCAATATAGCTTCCATAACAGGAGAATAACGTGCGATTGCCCCAACTCTTAAATAATCACCATAGGAAAATCCGCCTGGTAAAACAATACAATCATAATTAGCAATATCACTCTCTTTATGCCAAATAAATTCAGTAGGCACCTCCAAAATGTATCTTAAAGCATAATAACAATCAAAATCGCAATTTGAGCCCGGAAATTGAACAACACCAAATTTCATTTACGATTCCTCAACTTCATAAACAAATTCTTCAATCACAGGATTAGCAAGAAGTCTCTGACACATCTCTTGAACCTGTACCTCAACCTCATTTAGGGAAGCACCTTCTATTTTTAATTCAATTAATTTACCAATTCTGACTTCCTGAACCTTAGGAAAACCTAAAGCCAGAAGAGCTTTATAAGTCGCCTTACCCTGAGCGTCAAGAACACCCTTTTTTAATGTTATCTTAATTCTGACATTCCATATCATAGATAAATAATCCTTAATTTTAATATTATTAGTTTATTACTGTTTATTTAACTTTTGATAAAATCATGTATTTCCTGTAATATATCCAGCAAAGAAGGGATTCCGATAAACCATTTTCTTTCGGTTAATTCATTGGTAAAAGCACAATATAACCAAGATAGTAATAACTTCAATCTGGGGGGTAAAGGTTGTGGTTTCTCCTTTACTAATTTCTTCCAATTAGTGGGATCTTTTTCTTTTGCTTTTACAATATCTTGATACCACCTGCTTTGGCGGTAATAAAGACGAGCAATCTCCTTACTAACCGGTATTCCTCGATAGGTAAAACGGCATTCATCTAACGTGCCCACTACATCAATTAAAACAACATTCTGTTCATTATCTAAAGCAAATTCTAATTTTCCATCTTCATTTTTCAGACCAATTTTTTGTACTTCTTTACTAATCATTTGGTTAATACGTAAAGTTATGGCATTTATCTCCGATATTTTCTGATGAGAAAGTTGTGATATCTCTTGAGCTTCCCGCCAATTTAGATAACGATCAGTCGCTTCTAACTTGGTAGATACATCAAGGTAGGGTTTCTGCAGTTCAATTCCTTCTTCTGGAAAACTTTCCAATCCTAAATCCTCTAACTTTATATTTCCTGCTTTTAATCTGTTAAATATACTAGAACCAGCAGGTAGAGTATTACGATAAATTATTTCTAAAGGAATTAAAAAATTACCCACTTCCTGTTTATAGAACCGATAATTATAGTTATTTTTTTCTGTTAGCTGAGGCTTTAATACTCTATACAATTTAGTGGCAAGAATATTAGTCGGTTGACTTATTGTAGATAGAGATTTCATCTCTTCATTTTCCACCAAACCTAAATAGTGAGTCATAATTCGTTCTTGTTCTATTTTTTCAAAAAAATAAGCTGCAGTAAGACATAGTGCCGACCCTTTCTGAGCAATATGATCTGGCATTTCACCCCAATCAAACACAGAATAACGGTCCGAGAAGACAAACCGACCCAGACCAGGACAATCTTTAGTAGGTTCTTTTATTACCAATAGATCCTTTACACTACCCATTTATCATTACCTCCCCATTTCAATAACTATCCAATTCCTTGATTAATTTCTAAATTTCTTATCTTTTTCTCCATCTTCTTAATATAAGAGGTCAATTTTTGGGCAATCATATCATCTTGTAGCGCTAAAATTCTTGCTGCTAATAGAGCAGCATTAGTGGCATTATTGATACCCACTGTAGCTACTGGTACTCCTTTAGGCATCTGAACAATTGATAATAAAGAATCTAATCCTTCTAATATTTCTGTTTTAATGGGAACTCCAATAACTGGAAGTATGGTCTTACCTGCAATAACACCAGGTAGATGAGCAGCACCACCGGCACCAGCTATAACCACTTTAAATCCCCTCTGAGGAAATTGGCTGATATATCGAAAAAGAAAGTCAACTGATCGGTGTGCAGAAATTGCTCTTAACTCATAGCTTATTCCTAATTCTTCTAAAGCTTCTGCAGATTTTCCCATAATAGGTTGATCAGACACACTGCCCATAATAATACTAATATCCATAATATCCTCCTTATTTAAAAAATAAAAACCCCAGCACAAGAGCATTCCATAATAAGAGTGGAACCTCTCCGCCTGGGATTTTAGCCCTACGGTGTAGTATAAATATACACTTTGCACCACTTGGTTCGAACCCTGCTTGATAAAATTATCTGATAAATAAGCAAGCAGGTGAATCCCTAAGATGCACTTCCACTCGTAGCCTATTGTGATTTACGGTCACTTGGTAGAAACGCCTTCGCCCTATTCGAAAGCTTATACGAGTTTCTTGCTTTCTTTAACATCCAATTTTTCTGATTAGAATATAGCATCATTTCCTTTTCTTGTCAAATAAACTAATTGCCTCATCAAAAAAGTACTCCAAATACATTCGATGCCTCATATAAAAAAGTACT
>Ga0067045_1003110_pt1 | contig 29885 bp, 22 predicted proteins | sample TerdegcTABiofilm_FD_59184 | JGI IMG/M metagenome (GOLD analysis project Ga0067045, IMG submission 59184) | Combined Assembly of (Gp0054472, Gp0054536) Wastewater bioreactor microbial communities from Singapore -Terephthalate degrading...
GCCGGCAGCACCGACTACGCCTCCCTTCGTCCTGACCACTGGGCCGCCTCGCACCCGGAGCACATCCGTACCTACCGGACCGAAGAACGCCGCGACCGCGCCGCCGCCCAGCATNACCGCCGCGCCCATCGCCGNGCCGCCAAGCGGAATCCCAGCTAACCGCCCCCCCTCGCTCCCTGGTTCTGCTGCTCGCTCACGAATATGGGGCGAGGCTGCCCGTTCCTCCGACCGGCCGCCACGATCGCGGTAGCCGTGCCCGACAGTATGGCCCTGCCTGGCGCACCCAATTGGCCGCTTTCCTCGGCACTCCCCCTCCAAGGCCGCTGGAACCCGGATGCTCGGCCCAAGCCTTCACCAGGGCCAGGGCCACTGGGGTGTCAGCCGGACGACCCCACGGTACGCCGAGGTCCGGCCACCGTGCTGCGTCCTTGGTCGGTGATCCACTCCAGACCGTCGCCGATCCGCTGAGGCTGGCTGGCCCAGGGACCCCGCGGGGCGATTGCCCGTGGTCTGCCCCTGGCCGCGGGGATTGTCCCACGCCATTCTGGGGCCACGGAAGAGCAGGCGAGCCCGAGGCGTCAAAAGCGTCCCCGCCCAGAGAATCGGCATCTCCGGCACAACCCGTCAGGACAATACATCCGGCACAGGCATCCCGCACCGACCGGCCGTTGCCTAGTGACATCGCCTCTCCGTATGGGCTACAATGGCTCTACAAGGCCCCAGGAGGGCGGATCAGGGCCTTCGGCGGGTCTTTCGTCGGAACCGCTCGATCTCAGGACGGCCGTAGGTCCGTCCGAGACGCCTTCTGATTCTCTCTCCAAAAGAATTGCCGTCCTCCCGTCGAACGGGAGAGGGGAGTGGGCTTTGGAGGGCCGTTTATGGGGATCCCGGCGTTGTTTGTGCCGCGGCTACTTCTTTGCCTGCCGTGCGATGGCGTTGGCCCGCGCGGCGAGCTTCTTGTTGGCCGTGGTCTTCGCGACCTGCTTCATCACCGCGGCCGCCTCGGCACCGTGGGCGCCGACGATCTTCTCGGCCACCGAGACCGCGGCCAGACACGCCTCCTCTTTCAGGGCGGCGTTGTCCAGGTGTGAGGCGATCAGCGTGAGGGCGTCGAGCGTGGCGACATTGCCCAGGGCGCTGAGCACAAGGCGTTTCTCCTCGGTGCGCGAGGCAAGGCCCATCGCTTCCTTGAGCGAATCGAGCTTCTTCGCGGCGGGGACGTCTTCCATGGGCACCAGACGCACGAAGCCCCGCAGGGCGAGGATCTTGATCGTCTCGCTCGGGGCCTTCTTGATCAGGCCGGCCACCAGGGGCAGGGCGTCGGGCGTGGGCCAGTCGCACAGGGCCCTCAGGGCGGTCTGCTTCACCTGGGCGTCCGGGTCGGTCATGGCGGCCTGGACGGTCTGGAGGGCCTTGGGCCCGCCGGCCGACCGCAGGGCCCGCACCAAGGCGAGCTTCGCCTCGCCCTTCGATCCCTCCATCGCCGCGCAAATGGCGTCGACGACCGCCGGGGGCGTGGAGATGGCCGTGAAGGCGACGGTCTCATTCTCGCCGGCGGTCTTGCTGGCCGCCACGCCGTTGACGGTGTAATCGACGCGGAGCCTCTTGACGACGCCGTGGGCCGGGTCGCCGAAGTTCCCGTTGGTCGCCTCGACAGCCAGCGCGCCGCCCTTGACCAGATCGGCCACCTTCTTGGTAACATCGGCCGCCGGGCCCTCCGGCAGCTTGCCGTACTCGGCCTTGACGATCACCACGTTGCCGCTGGCGGGAGTGCTCTGGCGGGCACAAAGCGAGGCCAGCGCGCTCTCGGCCGCCTGCAACTCCGCGGACGAGCGGGCGTTGACCAGGACCTTCAGCAGGGCCGGCAGTTCGGACAGACCGACCAGGTCGCGCATCGCCTTGATCGCGGCGACGCGGACGCTTTCGTCGCCATCGTCGCCCGCGGTCTTGAGGAGGCTCTCGCACGCCCCGGCCGCATTGCGCTGGCCGATCATCTCGACGGCCAGGCTGCGGACCTTGGCGTCGTGGTGGGCGAGCATGGCGAGGATGGCGGCCTGGGCGTCCTTGCCCGGGAAGTTGCCCAGGCAGGCCCGTGCCGCCTCGGCCAACTCGGCGTCGTCGGCCAGCGAGAGCTTGGCCAACAGCGGCAGCACCGGCACGTAGCCGAGGTGCGTGAGGTTGTTGACCGCGGCCAGGCGCACGGCCCCCGAGCCCTCGGAGGCCAACGCGAGCAGGGCGGGCCCGGCCGAGGCGTCGCCGCGGTAGCCCAGCGTGTTGATCAGCAGCACCTGCTTGTCGGCGGGGAGCTTGGGCAGTTCACCGGCCAGCGCGGCCGTGACCTCCGCTCCGGGCATCTCGATGGCCGACCGGGCTGCAGCGGCCGTCAGCACGTAGTCGCTGCCGCGGATGGCTTCGAGCATCAAGGGGATGCCTTCCTTCCGGCGGAGGAGGATCGCGCCGCGAAGGGCCCCGGCGCGGACCTGCTGCGGAACATCCAAGGTGATCGTTCCCTGAAGATCCCCGGAGCGGACCTTCTGTGGCGACGAGAGAGCGAGGAGCCGATCGTAGATCGCCTTGGCCTGATCGCCGTGCCCCTCGGCCGCCAATGCCTCGGCGCACCGGAAGAGGCCCTCGCAGAAGTCAACGCGGTTGGCCCCGGAAACGCCGGCCAGCGCGTCGCCGAGGGCCTTGGCGGCCTCGGGCGTGCCGATCTTGCCCAGGGCGCGGGCCGCGGCCTGGGCGATCTCAGGGTCGGAGTCGGCCAACAGCTTCGCCATGGCCTCGACGGCTTTGGCGTCGCGTCGCACGCCGAGGCTGCCGATGACTCCCGTCAGCAGCCGGCCCTTGAGTTTGCCCATCGCTTCACGCAGGGCGGCGTCCGCCGAGGGATCGGCGGTCGTTTCCATCGCGTAGCGGGCCATGTGCGAGAGTTTTTCGTCGCCGAGCAGCGAGGCCAGCACGGGCACGGCCTCCTTGGTGGCCACGTGCGACAGCTCACGGCACGCACCGGCCTTCTTCTCCAGATCCGCATCCGACTTCAGCACGGCGATGAGCTGCGCCTCCTGCGCGACGGAAACGGCAGCGGTCACGGCCACCAACGCGGCGGCCAGGGCAAAGGTCAGGGTGTGTTTCAACATGACGGCGTATTCTCCTTCTTGATGTCGATTCATCCTAGTCTCGGTTCCGAAGACCTCCGTAGGGTGGGTCGAGCGAAGCGAGCCCCACCGGAATCAGGCGATATTGTCGTTGGTGGGGCTCGCTTCGCTCGACCCACCCTACCGTCGTTCTCCCGAAGCGGGAGAGGGGAACTGTGCTTCAATAGACGTACGGTTCCCGCATGGCACGGGAGCGGAAGCGGTTGGCCTCCTCGTCGCCCACGAACTCCTCCTTGACCGGATCGTACTTGAGGCTCCGCTTGAGCCACATGCAGACGTTGGCGGCGTGGACCGTGGTCATCGAATGGTGCATCACGGCGGGGCTGGCGACCGCGGGCTGGCGGCTCTTGACGCAGTCGAGGAAGTTCCGCATGTGGTTGAGCGCGCGGCCGGTCCGGGCCACATAGTCGCCGACGACCTTCTTGAACTCGCCGAGCATGGCCGGCGAGGAGACGTCGGGCTTGGCGTAGCCGTCGGCGGCGGCGGCCCAGCCTTCCGTGCCGTCGAACCGCTCGCCGCACGAGCCGTGCCAGTACTTGTCGCCGCGCGAGAGGATCATCTTCACGCCGCTGGCGAAATGCGTGACCATGCCGTCGCCGCTCTCGTTGGGAACGTATTCATACTCGGTGGGCGACGACTCGCCGCAGTCGAGCCCGGCCTGGGCTTGGGCGAAGGTATGCGCGCCCCACTCTCCGATGCAACTGGTGTGGAAGTCGTAATGACCCCGCCATCCGCCGGCCACGTAGCTGGGGTTGTAGGGCCGCCACGGGCAGGGACCGAGCCAGGCGTCCCAGTCGACCTCCTCCTTGGGCGGCTGGGGGGCGGCGGGCAGCCAGTCGTAACGCATCTGCGCGGCGTCCCACGGGGCGATGTGGGCATAGGCGGTGTGGATCTTGCCCAGCCGGCCGGTGCGGGCCATCTCGATCGCGAAGACGTGGTTCGCCTCGCTCAGACGCTGCGTGCCGGTCTGGTAGACCCGGGCGTAACGTCTGGCCGTTTCGACCACGGCCCTGCCTTCGGCGATCGTCATCGAGGAGGGCTTCTCCGTGTAGACGTCCTTTCCCGCCCTCATGGCCAGGATCGACGCCAACGCGTGCCATCGGTCGCCCGTGGCGATCAGCACGGCGTCGATGTCCGTGCGCTCGGCCAGGAAGGCGCGGATCTCCGGATACATGGCGCAGTCCTTGCTGCCGTAGCGGTCGTCGACGAAGCTCTTGACGGCCAGACGTTGCTTCTTCTGGAGGTCGCAGATGGCGACGAACTGGACGTCGGGCTGGCCGATCATCCACTGGAGGTCGTGCATGCCGCGTCCCCGGATGCCGATGCCCCCGGCGACGATCTTCTCGCTGGGCGGCACGGCGCCGTTCTTGCCCAAGACCTTGGCCGGAATAATCGCCGGCGCCGCGAGGACCGTCCCCGCCAAGGCTGCCGATTTCAGGAATTTCCGCCGCGTTACGTTCGCACTCCGCATGTCGATCACCTCCTGGCTTGTCATCGTCGGAACCGCAAAAGAAGAGGTTCATCCGGGATTTCCGGGAGACACCGGATCGCACGAGATCGCAGGGAGAGTACCGGTGCTTCTTCCCTGTTCGCCTTCTGCACGGGCGCGGGACAGAGAAGAGGCACCGGTACTTCTTCGTCGCATGCCTGTGACTCCCCGGAATTGTCGGATGAACCAAGAAAGACTAACCTCAGCGCTCCCCAGGCCCACGGGTTGCGACCCGTGGGCTTCCCTCGAAACCAAATTGTGCGCCTCCGTGATCCCAAATGCAACATGAGGGGAACTCGGAACCGCGGAAGAGGGCCTTTGGGAAGCACGCCCGGCTGGCGGGACCTACTCCTCGGCAATCAACTCGATGCCGCAGATCAGCGGCGGCTTCTGGGTCCGCGCTGAGAACTCCAGGCGAAGCGAATCCTCGATCGGCACGCCCTTGGACTCCAGGACGAGCCCTCGGTGCGTGCCGCCCGACTGGTGCACGATGTCGAGATCGCGGGCGATCTCGCGGCCCTGAAACGCGACCCCGAAAATGCGCTGCCCGGATTGGAGTTCCTCCGGCTCGGCGAAGAACAGTCGCACGGTGAACGGTCGTTTGGTCGGCGCCACCGGCGCGGCCGCTTCCCGAAGCGGGGCGGGCAACTCGTCGCCCCACGCGAAATCAATCTGGGGATCGACACGGAGCACGGCGGGGCCGGCGAGTTGCGGCTCTGCGTAGTAGGACCCTGTCAGCCCACCGGGCTGGCCGGCGCTGTCCAGCAGCCGTGCGGCGGGCACCCGTTCCTTGGACGTCCCCGGACCGGACCAGAGGAGTTGTGCCCGCGGGTCCTTGGGCCGCCCCTGCTTGGAATGGAAGCACTCCATGCAAATCGGGACCTTCCGGCCAGCCTCCAGGGCCATGGTGCCGGTAGCCTCCCGTCCAGCCCGGCCGCGGAGGATTTCTCTGCCGTTGTCGATCACCAGGCGCTCGTCGATCCACAGTCGGACGCCGTGGCCGGTCTGGGCAAAGAAGGAGTACGACCCGCTGCGCAGGACTTCGAGGAAGCCGCTCCATCGCACGCTGAACGTGCTGCCCAGCGGCTCGGAGCGACGGGCCACCGGTTCGATCGTCACGCTGCGGACGCCCTGGATGCCGGAGCCGGTCACCCACGGCCATCCCTGGCCGCCGTGCATCCGAGTAGCGTGCCGATAGAAACACTCGGGGCGTTCGGGGACCGTGCGGACGGGAACCGTCGGCGACGGGCCGCCCACCGAAGGCCAGTCGAGCCACAAGGTGCCCTCGCGGGTCATGCGGTCGCCCGGCGCGGCGAAGTTGATCCCAACCCGCCGGACCGGGGCCTCGACGGCCACGCCACCCCACGCCGCCCACTGCTCGTACTCCTCCGGCATCCGGACCAGGGCCAGCGACGTGCTGACCGGGTAGTTGCAGGTGCAGTTGCCGGTCCACGAGGGGAGGCAGAGCACGCCGTTGCCCGGCACGATGCTGTTGCGGCACCCGGCCCGCATCCCGCTGATGTTGATGGTGCCGCTCTCCAGGACCGAATCGTAGAACGCGCCGGTGCCCGACCGCATCGTGAAGATCCCGCCGTAGTCCACGGCCGACTGGTCGCAGCCGTAGGTCTTCACCACCTCGCGGCCCTCGACGACCCCGGTGATCGGGTTCCGCCGGCCGTGCGACTCATGTGGCACAGCCGCCCCCGGCTGTGCTGGCGAGACGCTGTCGACCGAACGCGGCGGTTCTCGGGAGATGCGCACAGCCGAGGGCGGCTGTGCCACAGGGGGCGACTGTGCCACAGGGGGCGGCAACTCCGACTCCGCGAGCACACGGCCGGTATAGACGTCGGTGAGGGCTTCGACGTAGTCCAGCTTCGTGTCCATGTGGCGGAGATATTCGGTGTAGGTCATCTTCGGCGGATTCGGGCCGTGGGGAGCCGCGGTCGTCGCGTAGCGGAGCGCCCCGCCGACCACGCGGATGCCCTGCGGCAGCCCTCGCCCGGTCTCCGGAGCGAGGTAGCCTTTGAAATAGAGCTTGTGGTGATAATAGGTGTCGCCAAACCACAGGAGGCCCAGCGGAGCGGCCACCAACGCATCGTGATTGGGCTCGCCGGTGTAGTCGGCCGAACCGGGCGGCGGTCCTTCGCGGACCAGCAGGGAGAACGGGCCCTCACGTCGCAGATGCACGCCGGCCGCTTGTGGCACAGCCGCCCCCGGCTGTGCTGGCGAGACGCTGTCTACCGAACGCGGCGGTCCCTGGGAGATACGCACAGCCGAGGGCGGCTGTGCCACTTCACGGGATTGGGTCTTCACCCATCGGTCGAGTTGTTGATGTTGGTCCGCGGAAAGCGTCAGGCAGGCCGTTCCGCCGTAGGGCCGCAGCACACGCAGGCACTCCCGGGCCGTCGCCTCACCCGACTCGACGTTCAGGGCAGTCCCGTCCTCGGAGACGAGGAGCGTGGCCAGGTACGGAGGAAGCCCGAACTCCCACGGCCGTCCCACATGGACCGCCACGCGCGAGCCATACATCCCCGCCCGATCCAGACGGGCCCGAAGCGACCGGACCTTCTCGGCGTCCGGGTCCACGGCGATCACGTTCAGGGCCGACTGCCGGAGCAGTTCTTCCACGAGTCGGCCGGTCCCCAGGCCGCAGACCAAGGCGTAGCCCTTTTTGACCCCGGCCAGGCGGAGGATCTCGGCGGTTCTCTCCTGCCAAGAATCCTGCGTGGGCGGGAGCGGGGGCGCCGCCAGGGCGTGCCGGATCGGCGGGGCCTCGCCCGACGCGAAGCAGTAGATCGGGCCGGATCGACTCACCACGAACAGCTTCCCGTCGGCGGCGAGCATCGAGTGGACCCGGCCCTCGACTCCCGGGAACCCGTCGGCGAAGCGATACTCCCGGCCGCCCACGGTGATCGCCTGGGCGATGCCGGGCCGGATGCGGTACGTCCGCTGGCCGATGCGGATCTCGTCGGGAATCTGCTCGTCCTTCTTGCGGATCGGTCCGGCCTGGCCGATGATCTGTTGCCCGCCGTCGTGGATGCCCGTGTTGATCTCCGGGTCGACGCAGAGCCGGCCGGCCTCGGTGGCCAGGAACCAACTGCCCGGCCGGCTGCCGAAGCCTCCGTGTCCGAACTCGAAATGGGTCAACTCGCCGGTCCGCCGGTCCAGCGCCGCGGGAAAGGAGCGGCTGCCGGGCACGATCACCTCGTTCCCCTGGATCACCAGGTAGCCCTGCGGCGACGGCCCACCGAACGACATGGCCGCGTGGGGATGCTCGACGTACCGCGAGCCGATCCGGTCGTTGAACCAGAGCAGCCTGCCCGTCTGCGCGTCGGCTGCCCCGAAGAAGATCCCCTCAAAGGGCCAGACCCCGGCCGCGAAGTAGACCACGCCGTCGGCCACCACCGGGCCGCCGCGCACCGGCCAGACCGAAATCAACCGGCCGTTGCCGAGCACTTTGCGCGGCGAAGGCGCGATGGGCAGGCTCCAAACGAGTCGGCCATCGTCCGCGCCAAGGCAGTAGAGCCGGCCGTCGTCGGAGCCGAAGCAAACCCGGCCTTCCCAGGCCGCCGGGGCGAAGCGCACGGGTCCGTCCGCGTAGAACCGCCACCGCTCCTGCCCGGTCTCGGTGTCCAACGCCACGACGGAATCGTTCGCGGAACTGCCGACGAACATGGTCTTCCCCAAGACGACCGGCTCGTAGCCCGCGTCGAATTGCAGCCGCTCCTGGAACACCTGCCAGAAGGCCGGACGCAAGGGAGGCAGCTGGCGAACCCATTTCAAGTGCAGACGCTCAGGGAGTTGCTCCGGCGACGCGGCCGTGCGGCCGGCATCGTGTCGCCACATGGGCCAGTCGGCAGCCACGCCCGGGACGGCCAGGAGCACGCAAAGCGTCACCGCCTCGCCCCAAGCGCGGCAGAACAACTTGTCCCGGCGCACGGTCTTCTCGCTCATAGGATCGCCGCGCCTTGTCGTTTGAGGGTTTCGCGGAGGCGGGCCGTGTCGATCTCGGCGACGGATTTGCCGGAATCGAGCGCGAGCCAGGCGGCCGCGCCCGCGGCCTGGCCCATCTGGTTGCAGTTGATCATCACCCGGACCGCGCCGAAAGCCCCTTCGTCGGCGTCGATGCTCCGCCCGGCGATCAGCACGTTGCGGGCATCCTTCGGCACCAGCGAGGAGTAGGGAATCTGGTAGAAGGGGGCTTTTTCCAGGTGCCGGAACGTCACGCCTTGGCCCCGGGCGTTGTGGATGTCGACCGGATAGGTGCCGTTGCCGATGGCGTCGGGGAACCGCTGGCCGCTGAGGAGTTCCTCCTGGGTCAACGTGTGCAGGCAGCGGGCGTGGCGGCTCTCGCGGATGCCGATCTTGGCCGGCAGCGTGACCAGCGGCGTGCCTCGCCCGTCCATGAAGTTCTCCCGGAGGATGTCGCAGACCGCGCGGACCTGCCGCCGCCCTTCGATCGACGCCGCGGTCAACTGGTCGGCGTCGGAGCAGTCGGCGCCGAACACCCGCGTGCCGGCGAGCATGTACTCGTCGTGGCCGCCGGGCACCGAGTGGCCCCACGCGAAGCCCGGCTTCAGGGCCTGCGGGTATCTTGGGTCGAAGACGACCTCGTGCAGCTTGAAGCCGGGGTGCTTCTTGCGCACCGCGTCGAGGCCGCGGAGGATGACGCACATGGTGGGCGGCTGCACCTGGTCGCGGCGATAGACGGCCAGCCCCATCCGGGCCACGACGTCGGCGTCGCCGGTGGCGTCGACGAACTGCTTCGCCCGGATCGCGCGCCGGCCGGACTTGTCCTCGACGATGGCGGCCGTCATGCGGCCCTCTTCGACGACCGGCGCGACGAACATCGTGTGGAGCAGCGGACGCACCTTCGCCTCCGTGACCAGGAGGTCGAGCTCGATCTTCAACTCCTCGGTATTGAGGGCGTAGAACGTGCGTTTGCCCTTGACGACCGAGAGCCCGCCGCGGCGGTCGAGGCGGTCGAACACTTCGGTGGTCAACCCGGCGATGATCTGCTGCCGGTTGTTCATATCCTCGGTCGAGTGCCAGAGGTTGACGAGGCTGGCCGTGGCGACCCCGCCGAAGAAGCCGTTCCACTCGATGAGGGCCACCTTGGCGCCGAGCCGGGCCGCGGCCACCGCGGCGAACACGCCCGTGGCACTGCCGCCAACCACGCAGACGTCGCAATCGGCCACGACGGGGACCTGCCGGGCCGGCTCGGCAATGGTGCCCAAGGCCGGCGAGGCGGCCGCGGGCGCCGCTGCCTGCGCCGCCGGCTCCCCGGCCACCAGCGATCCGATGCCGGCCGCACCAACCGCCCGAAACAACCCCCGACGCGACCACTCCCGATCCGTTGCCATGGCGACGATCTCCACTGCTTGAGTAGCACAGGCTTCCAGCCTGTCGCAGAACAGCCAAGATGGCTGTGCTATTGACAGCCAAGATGGCTGTGCTATTGACAGCCAAGATGGCTGTGCTACAGGCTCTTGATCCGGATATTCTTGAACTCGGCCCACATCGGCTTGCCCGCGTGGAGTTGGAAGGCGAGGATGCCTTCCCGCAGGGCCAGCTTCGGGTCGTCGTCGGTGAAATCGAGGATCAGCCTGCCGTTGAGGTAGTGCTGAATGTGGTTTCCCCGGGCGATGATGACGACGTCGTTCCAGTCGTCGAGCTTGAACAGTCTTTGGAACTCCTGGGCGTCGATCAGGGTCCCGGTCACTTTCTTACGGCCGTCTGCTTCCCAAATGGCCTTCTCGCCGACGAGGCAGATGCGGCCCCGTTTTCCGCCCTCGTCGTAGATGAACCCGGACACGCTGGGCAACTTGTTCTCGTTGCGGATCTCGTGCTGATAGCCGCGCACGACCCATCGGTTCGAGACCTTGCCCTCGGTGATGTGCTTCGAGCGGTACTGGATGCCGGAGTTGTTCGCGGCGTTGCAGCGGAACGAGAGACGCAGTTCGAAATCCTTGGTCACGCCGTCCTTCCAGAGGATGAAGGTGTTGCCCTTGGCGGGGTTCTCGGTTGTCGTTTCCCCGTGCAAGACCCCGTCTTTCACCGACCAGAGCCGTGGGTCGCCGTCCCAGCCCGCAAGGTCCTTCCCGTTGAAGATGACCCGCATGTCGGCCGGCTCGGGCGGCGCCTTCTGCGGACCGTCGGCCGCCAAGGCGGGGAAGGCGAAGGACGCGAGGGCAAGGAGCATCAGCGAGCGGACCATCGTGTTTCTCCCAGGTGCGAGAAAGGGTTGTCCATGCCGGAAGTACGCGACGGACCGCGGCGGTCCATCGGACACCAAGCCGTAGTGTGTGTCGGAGGGGATCCGATTGTCAAGCGATCCGATTGTCAAGCGCTGCGCCGCGCCGGGGCACCCCGATGGCCGCCACCGTGGGAGTAGATCTGGAATTCCTCGCCGGCATGGAGGATAATTCCCGGTCGGGGCCGGAAGGTCCCTCGTCAGGGCGCGATTCCGGCGGGCAGGCTTCAGCACGAAAGGGATGGGTCGATGACGCCACGAAAACGAGTCACACGCCGCCGCTTGCTGGGCGCCACGGCGGCCACGGCCGGCGGGATGCTGTTGCCTGGGGCGGCGGGGCCGAACGCCGACGCCGCGGACGCCGCGCCCGACTTCCCTTCGACCGAGCACTTCTGGTATCGCCTTCAGCCGGCGGGCATCTACATCGACTCGCAGCTTCGGAACAAGGCGTTCGGATATCGGGAGGGGACCATCTGCCTGTCGGAAGACAACGGGCGCACGTGGCCGCACACCGCCCCGTTTCCCGACGCCCGACACATCACCTTTAGCTGCATCCTGAACCGCGGGAACATCGTCTTCAGCACCCGCGAAAAACTCTTCCTCAGCACCGACAACCTGAAGACCGTCAAGCCGATCACGGTCAAGGACGCCCACGGCGCCGATTACCTCCCGCACACACCGAAGAACCCGGACCAACCGGGCTGGTACTTCCACACGCTCTCGGGCGTCAACTCTTGGGATGTCGGCGGCGTCGAGATGCTCGTGTGGGGGAACTACTGCAACGTGCTCGGCGGCGCGACGCCGGTGAACATCTACTACTCGACCGACGGCGGGCAGACCGTGAAGATCGCGTATTCCTTCGGGCAAAACCCCTACTTCCGCGACAACGGCTCGCCCGGCGGGGGCAAGACCGGCACGCTGTTGGGCGACCCCAAGAACCCGGTGATTTGCCGCCACATCCATACCGTGGCGTACAACCCCGCCGAAAACGCCTTCTACGCCTGCACCGGCGACGGCGACCGGCCCGAGGGATTCGAGTGCCACTGGCTCCGAGGCACCTACGACGCCAAGAAAGACCAGTGGCAATGGAAGGTCATCGTGTCGGACCACCTGAACTCGCGCTACAAGGCCGGCGGGATCAACTTCGTCGACGGCAAGGTCTACTGGATCAGCGACTCGAACGGCCCCAAGCCCTACGACCGCGGGATCTTCTGCTGCGACCCGGCCGACATCCCCAATCCCAAGGCCCACAAACGTCTGTTCAACCCGGAAGTCGAATCCGGAAACATGATCATCCAGGACGGCGTGATCCTGGCGTCGCACTGTGCGCCAGCGTCGCCGATGGCCACGGGGATCATCTACTCGCCGGACATGGGCCGCACCTGGGCCCAGTACGACCTCAAGGAGTGCGGCCGCCGCTCGCCCACCCGCTTCCACCAGAAGAACGGCGACGGCTGGTTCCGCATGGACCTCCGCTCCGGCTGGATCCAACGCGCCGAGGTCCTGTTCCTCAAGCCGAAGAGCGCGCCTGGAGCGTGATGCCCTGATACCGCGTGGGGTACGGCTTCGGAGATCCCCTGTGGCACAGCCGCCCTCGGCTGTGCAGGGCATTTCGCACAGCCGAGGGCGGCTGTGCCACACGTCAGAGCACCACGGACGGAGCACTAGCCAACGCGCCGGCCGGCCGCTACAAAAGAGGGCGCCGAAGGAACTCAAGCTGCCTTGCGACCGAGGGGGATGCCATGCCGGGAGTCTCGGAACACGCGGCCCGCCCGCCCTACGATCTGAAATACGTATGGAGCATTTCTCTGGTCGCGGCGATGGGCGGGTTGATGTTCGGATACGACTGGGTCGTCATCAGCGGCGCCGAGCCCTTCTATAGACGGTTCTTCGGGCTGACCAGCGCGGCCCAGGAAGGCTGGGCCATGGGCAGCGCCCTGATCGGTTGCCTGCTCGGAGCGGTCCTGTCCGGCGGATTGAGCGACAAGTTCGGACGCAAGCGGCTTCTGATCCTCTCGGCGGTCATCTTCGTGGTCTCCTCGATCGGCACGGCCCTGGCCGGCGATTTCGTCTCGTTCAACGCTTGGCGCATGGCGGGCGGGGTTGCCATCGGGTTGGCGTCGAACCTCTCGCCCATGTACATCGCCGAGATCGCCCCGGCCGCGGTGCGCGGGCGTCTCGTGTCGATGAACCAGTTCACCATCGTGATCGGAATCCTGCTGGCCCAAGTGGTCAACTACGGCATCGCCTGGCACGGCTCGGCGAGGGATCGGGCGGCGGCGGCCTCGCACGCCCGCGGCCCGGACGCGGGCCTCGATGCCCGCCGCGTCGGCGAAGAGATGGCCTGGCAGGTCCGGGGCGAAGATCGCCCGAAGGTCGTCGCGCAGTTCCTTGCCCTGGCCGGTCAACGCCAAGGTCCGTTGGATTTTGCAGCCGTTGCTGCGCTGGTCGACCGGATGAACGCGGATCGGGCCGAGAAGCTCAAAGCCGAAGCCGTGCCGGTGGAAATCGCGGGGCGAGGGTTGACTTCGTGGAACGTCACGCCCGGCTGGCGGTGGATGTTCGGCGTGACCGCCGTGCCGGCATGTCTTTTCTTTGTCCTCATGTTCTTTGTCCCGGAGAGCCCGCGGTGGCTGGTCAAGAATGGCAAGTCGGCCGCGGGCCGTGCCGTGCTGGCCCGGATCGGTGGGGAGACGTTCGCGGACGGCGAGATCCGGAGCATCGAGGCAACCCTGGTGGGCGAGATCGAGAAGGTCCATTTCCGCGACCTGCTCCAGCCGCGGATGTCAGCGATCCTCGTGATCGGGATCGCCCTGGCGGTGCTCCAGCAGTGGTGCGGCATCAACGTGATCTTCTACTACGCCGCGTCGCTCTTCAGCATGGCGGGCTTCAACGTGGCCGACGCCCTGCTGAATATCGTCATCATCGGCACCGTGAACCTCGTCTTCACGGTGCTGGCGGTATGGAGCGTCGATCGCGTGGGCCGCCGCGCTCTCATGCTCCTCGGCTTCGCGGGCCTCACCGTCACGCACCTGGCGATCGGCGCGAGTTTCTACGCCGGGCAAGGAGGGGTCTTTCTCCTCGTGCTCACGCTGGCGGCGATCGGCTGCTACGGCCTCACGCTGGCCCCCGTCACCTGGGTTGTGCTGTCGGAGATTTTCCCCAACCGCATCCGCGGGGCGGCCATGTCGGTCTCGGTCTTCTCCCTCTGGACCGCTTGCTTCCTCCTCACTTTCACCTTCCCGCTGCTCCGGGAAAGCCTCGGCACGGCGTCCACCTTCTGGCTCTACGCGGCGATCTGTGTGGTCGGATTCTTCTACGTCTGGCGGCGCTTGCCGGAAACCAAAGGCAAGACGCTCGAAGAGATCGAATGCGAACTGGTCGATATTGACCGGTGCCGCCCGTCGTTGTAGGCTTGAGAAGGAGTGGAACGTTCCGCCGATGGATACTGAGCGATGAGGGCGTTCATGAACACGGAGATCACGCCGGAAGACGAACTCTTTCTCGAGCATGTCGTGGCGGCCGGGATGTTCCACGACCGTGGCGAGGCGATCAATACGGCGATCTCGCTCTTGAAGCGTCGCGCTGACTTGATTCGCGACGTGAACGCGGGCATCGAACAACTGGAACAAGGATTCGGTGAGCCGGCAGACTTCGAGGCAATGATGATCGCGATCGATGCCCGGCTCGAAACGCAAAGCCAGTGAGGCACTGAATGCCTCGGCTCGAACTTTCGCCTTTGGCCAGAGAGGACCTTGTCGAAATCGGCGTATGGATTGCCCGCCGCAGCGGAAGCCGAGAGACCGCCCGACGGTTCTTGCAGAAGGTAATGGCCGTCTGCGATCGGCTTGCTCGCAATCCCAACATGGGCCAACTGCGACCGGAGTCCCCGCACCATGAAATCGTTGTTCTCGTGCGTCGCGTCGATTCTTCTCTTCGCTTCTCAGGCATCGGGCGCCGGCAAGCCGAACCTGATCTGGATCATGGCCGACGACCTCGGCTACGGCGAGGTGGGCTGCTACGGGCAGAAGGTCATCGAGACGCCATGCCTGGACCGCATGGCGGCCGAGGGGATGCGTTTCACGCAGTTCTACGCCGGGGCCACGGTGTGTGCGCCGTCGCGGAGCGTGCTGATGACCGGACAGCACCAAGGCCACACCCGGGTGCGCGGCAACGCCGGCCGCGACAATCCCGCGGCCCAGGCCCTGAAGCCCGGCGACCTCACCGTGGCCGCCCTACTGCACAAGGCCGGCTACCGGACCGCGCTGCTCGGCAAGTGGGGACTCGGCGACGTCGGCCCGGCCGCCACCGGCTTGCCACGAAGCCAGGGTTTTGACTTCTTCCTGGGCTATCTCAGCCAGCATCACGCACACAATCATTTCCCCGACTTCCTCTGGCGCAACGAAGATCGCATGAAGTTGCCCAACGTCGTCACGCCCGTGGGCAGCGACGGCGGCGGCTACGCCACCGAGGCGAAGGTCTATGCCGACGACGTTTTCTCGGAGGAGGCCGTCAAGTTCGTGGCCGCCAACAAGGACCGGCCCTTCTTCCTCTATTGGAGCATGGTCGTTCCGCACGCCAACAACGAGCGTGCCCGCGTGCTCGGCGACGGCGCCCACGTGCCCGACTACGGCCTCTATGCCGGGAAGGACTGGCCCGCCCAGGACAAGGGCCACGCCGCCATGATCACGCGTCTGGACGGCTACGTGGGCCGCCTCCTCGATGCGCTCCGCAAATACGGGCTGGCCGAAAAGACCCTGGTTGTCTTCACCAGCGACAACGGCCCGCACAACGAGAGCAGGCACAACCTCGACCGGTTCAACCCGTCCGGTCCGCTCACCGGAATCAAGCGCAGCCTTACCGACGGCGGCATCCGCGTGCCCTTCATCGCATGGTGGCCGGGAAAGGTGTCGCCGGGCGTCACCAGCGGGCAGGTCGGCTACTTCGGCGACTGGATGGCCACGGCCGCCGAATTTGCCGGCGTCGCGACGCCCGCCGGGACGGATTCCCTGAGCCTCGTGCCCACGCTGTTGGGGCACGCGGGAGCGCAGAAGCAGCACGAGTTTCTCTATTGGGAGTTCCACGAGGGCGGTTTCAAGCAGGCCGCCCTGTATCAAGGCCGTTGGAAAGGCATCCGCGCCGGGGGCCCCGACGCCCCGGTGGTGCTCTACGATCTGAAAAACGACCTCGGCGAGAAGACCGACGTCGCCGCGCAGCACCCCGGCATCGCCAAGAAGATCGGCGACTACCTTCAAACCGCCCGCACCGACGTGCCCGACTGGCAACCGATGTGGCGGAAACCGAAACGCTGACGTGCGGGAAACGTAGGGAGGTGAAAGGCCGGTTGCACTGGAACGGTGAGATGGAATGGTGCTGCCCGCCGACAGCCCCGAAATCCCGAAAACATCCGTCAAAGGCCCACCTTTCACCCGCTTTCCTACGACCCGTCTAACGAGAAGACTCGCCAGAGTCGCTCCGTCTGGCGCCGCCGTACGCTTCCCTGTTTCGTTCACAACGGTTGTCTCTCGACGAACGGCGCCAAGGTTGCTTCTGCGAGATATGCTTCCTTGAGGGCCAGTGTCGGGTATCGGTTGCTGTTCTCGCGAGGAGATCATCATGTCGCAAGGATCGGAGACCGCCTGCGCCAGCTTCGTCGATCGGCGCAACTACGAGGTCTTGAACGGCCCACCTACCTTCGAGCGCCGCCAGTTCACCAACAGCCACGAAGAGCTCTCCGCCGAGGCCCGCGAGCTTGCGATGGCCATCGACGGATACAAGATGCGCCACCGCAGGCGGTTCATCAACTCGGAAGAGATGCTTGCGGTCGTCAAGTCGCTCGGCTATCACAAGTGAGCCGAGGCCGGCCCGGTTCTCACTCCCCCGCGGTCGTCCGGCCCGTGGCCACGTCGAATTCGTAGAGCGCGGGCACGAGCATCGCCGCCGTGGTGAAGCCGTAGGAGAGGGCGATGACCAGGAAGACGCCGAGCGTCTGATTCAAGAACAGGCTGGTGATCGCGTAGAACGTGGCGAAAGGGCAAAGGAAGGACGCCACGCCGATGGCCGTCGAGGGGTTCCTCGCCCCGATGGCCACGTAGAGCCCCACGCCACCCCCCACCATGAAGGCCAAGAAGGGCTGCAACTGGGCCTCGAACGAGCCGCTGAACACGACCATCATCCACATGCAGGTGGCCACGCCGAGGAACAAGAAGAAGACGGTGCCCAGGCTGGTGGCGATGGCCGTGCGGGAATTGGCGTAGTTCATGCCGGCATGAACCCCGAGCATGGCCACGAAGCAGTCCAGCGCCGCCAGCCCGCCCACCACGTACACCAGGTTCTCCAGGCTCAGAGCCCCGGCGTACCAGAGATACCCGCACAGGAGGATCGGCAGCAGGACCATCTCCTTGGTGTTGTAGAGCACGCCGCCGAGCTTGCCGAAAACGACTTCCTTCGGCGTCAGATCGCTGACCAGTAGGAGGTCGAGGGCCCGCGCGTCGCGCTCGCTGGTCAACGCCGTCACCGCCTGGGCGTTGATCAGCACGAGGCTTAAGAGGAAGAGCGGGGCGAGAACGGTGGCGCCGGCAGCGCGGGTGACGGGCTGTCCGCTGGCAACGAGCCACCAGAGACTGCTTGCCGCCAACGCAAACAGGAGCAGGTAGGCCAGCCGGACCACCAGGATTTTCCGACCGTAGGCCCAAGTGCAGATCTCTCGCCAAACGACGGGATTGTCCCACACCTGCCGGCTGCGAGCGGCGGGGCGTGAGGCCCCGGCCGCCGATGGCTGGGGCATCGCCGCGGCCGGCTGGGTCTGCCGGGCCTCTTGGGCCAGGTCGTATTCCGCGCCCCAGATGCTCGCGCGGTGCCAGGTCTCATCTTCGCGGCGGAACGAATGGGCCTGCCGCGACGGGTTCCACACCCGCACCATCGCAATGGCCACGCCGTTCAGGATCGCGGAAAGGCCGACGGCGACCACCAGGTACCAGTGAACGGGCGTGCCAGGCAGTCCCAAGGCGGCACTGGACGGGAGATAAGGCCGGGTGGCTTCCTGGACCGCCTCCCACGGGCTGAACGCGGCCGACCAACTCCCGCACGGTATCCCCCACCACGACGCCCCAAACAGCCCCGCCCCCACGGCACGCCATGCGGCCAGCCAAAGGACCAGCACCAGCAAGGTCATCGCCAGCGACTGGTACGTCTTCTCCCGCCACAATGCAAGGATCGAACCGAGACTCCCGCACACGAGCACGCTGGCCACCGTCACCGCGTACACGCGCCCAATCTGCCCGAAAGAAATCCCGCCGAACAACGCCGCAAGCATGAACAAAGGCAATGCGGTCGCCAAAAGCATGAGCACGTGCAGAAGGCTCGCCATCAGCTTCCCGAGCACCAACTCGCTGTTGTTGAGCTTGGTCAAGAGAAGCAAGAGGAGCGTCTGGCGGTCCTTCTCCTGGGCCACGGCGCTGGCGGCCAACAGCGCGGAGAAGAACATGGCCATTGCCAGTTGCAGAGGGGCGAGGAGCTGAAACAGACTTGTGGCGAAACGGGCAAGATCGCCGATGTCGCGGATCAACTGCGTGCCGGTCAGCACGAGCCACGCCGTGCTCATCAGCACCAACAGTGCCAGGCCGTAGGCCACCCGGACGATGTACGTCCTCGGCCGACGGGGGGCAAGAACCGCCTCGCGAGTAAAGACCGGTCCGACAAACAACGGTTAACTCCTCTGGGGGTAACAGTCTCCGACGCTGTCCGGGGAGCCCGCTGCAACGGTCCCCTCTCCCTCTGGGAGAGGGTTAGGGTGAGAGTGAGGGCTGTTGGGCGGCGAGATGATCGTCTCATCTACGCAGCTTCTATATGCCCTCACCCCCGACCCCTCTCCCAAAGGGAGAGGGGAGACTTCTCGGATAGCCCCTCCATTCCGTGACAGGGCGTCTCCCGGCAGGTTTCCCTGCGCAGGGATCTGAATCCTCTGTACGGTGAGACCGGGTCGCTGGTTCCCGGATCCCCTCCAAACGAGTTGGCTACCCATGGTCATCGTTCGTCCGGCATGATCACGGGAATCGCCTGTCGGACGTGCCGACGGTAAATTCGGAAGTGGCTGTCCAGCGTCATGACCGCGGAGTCGGCGTAGCACTCGCTCATGCGGACCAGGCAGGCGTCGGCGAGCGACATCGGCATGCCGGCGTACTTGCCAAGCAGCTTCGCCACGGGGGCTACGTGGTCCTCCAGACGGAAGCCCACCACGACGATCTTGCGGCGGACGAGTTCCATCACCGCTCCGCACCCGCCCGGAGCCCCCCGTAACAGAAAACAAGCCTCGGAAAGGACTGCTTCGCAGCTAAGAAGCGGAGGTGTGACAAGTTCCCATTGCGCCGCCGCCCACGCGTGGAAGACGTCACGATGGTTCAGCAATGCCACCAAGGGGCCGGTATCCAGGAGAACGGGCCGCTTCATTTCCCGTAACCGGTAAGATGGTCTTCGTCGCACGACAAGTCGGCCGGTCCCTCAACGCAACCCACCAGGTCCGAGGCCAACTCGAGGCAAGACCCGCGACCGGCCGGGGGGACCTCGTCGAAAAACCGCTCCAAAAGGTCGCGGACGAGGGCCGACTTCGTCTGCTTGCGCTGCCGCGCGGCCGCCGACACCCTGGCGGCCAAGGCTTCGGGAAGCTTAAGGGACATGTTCGTCATTGGGGAGGACCTCGTAATACAGGTACGACCGAATTGTAGTACCAGTTCGCCCGGCGGTCAATCCGGCGACGGGATCGCTGGCTGAGGGCCAGGCCGGGAGACCCGTGCGGTCATTGCCCTTTGCGCGGGACGCGGGCTGGCGTATCCTATGGCGAGTCCCCCCGGCCGTGGCACTTCTCGGGAGAATCGGTACTTGGTTCAATCGCCGGCGATTTCCTGGAGCAACCGCTGAATCACGAAGCCCCCTGACTGCGATGCTCAACGACGTCCGCCGACTGATCAGTGTTCGGGATGTCCTCTGCTATGCCGGCAGCCAGCTCTACAAGCGGAGCCTTCGCTACACCCTGCTGACGGCGGCGGTCAGTCTCCTGGGCTACCTGGGCAACTTCCTGCCAGGCGTCGACACGTACAATGCCAAGGTGGCCATCACCCTGCCGCTGGCGGTCGGGTCGTCGATGCTTTTGGGCGGGTTTCTGCTGAAGACGATCCCCGCCCTCCTGGCTTCCCGTGCGGTGAACGTGGCCGAGGCCCAGGACCTCGACCTCATGGAGGACTACCGCAAGTGGCGCGAGCCGGAGCACCTGGCAATTCTGTGGGAGCGGGTATTCCGTCACGAATGGGCGGTGGGCTCGGCGGCCAGCCGTGTGCGCGAGCATCCGGCCGAGGCGCCGCCGGAAGTCTGCCTGCTCAATTCCGGACCGGAGGACTCGCGGCAGCAGTTCCTCGCCCGGGCCCGCTTTGCCCTGGCACGTCCCCAGCCGCAGCCCCGCCAGCGATATCACCTCGGCATCGACCTGAGGTTCCTCGAAGACTGGCGCAACGGCGCCTACTTCGACCGTCAGGACGTCAAGCTCGTCGAGCAGTTCGCCGGGAGCGCCGCATTGGAGGCCATCAAGCGTGAAGCGGGCCGCGGCCGCTTGGAGGCGCTCAAAGACCTGTCGCTCAAGTGGTACCAGAAGTTCTGGTTCACCATGATTACCCGCGCCGTCGCGATCCACGTCGGCGACACGATCACGGCGCTCAACCGCCGGTATGAAACCGATTGCTTCAACGCCCAGGTCCTCCTTTGGCCCGAGGAGGTCGAGGAGCCGTGGGTGAAGGAGTTTCCCAGGGCGGCCGAGGAGATCCGCCGGAAACGGCGGCAAATCCTGGCGAGCGTGCTCGGGGAGGATGCGGCGGTCGCCCGCCGCGTGCTCCGCCGCATGCTCTGGCCGAGCTGCTGGCTCGCGGCGAAGCTCCGTGCGGCCTACGACCCGCAGTACGTCGACGGAACCTTGGGCTCCGACCTCGTGAAGGACCTGGAAGAAATCGAGATCGCGCCGACTGCAATGGTGCCGTACCGTCAACTGGCAGCGGAGGTGGCCGCCGAGCAGACGGCCCTTTCAGCCTGGCTGTCGCAATTCCGCCCGGAGCTGGCTCGCCCGGAGCATGCGGAAGCCCTCCGGGCCGCCCGGATCGCCGTCCACGTGCGGCGCGATCGCCTGCGGCGGTATCTCACCGCCGATCTCCACGATCGCCGCGCGGGCGAGGAGTTCATCGAGAACGTGGTGGACGTTGTCGATCGGGCCGTGCGGGCACGGGAACGTTTCTCGGCCCGCCTCGTGGCGCTCCGAATGCACCACGAACTCACCCGGCTTCACTACCAGGAGTACATGCGGCTCGTGGGACTGCTCACAGATGCCGCGTTGTAGCCCGATCTTAGGGCCTGCTCCTCACGGACACACATGGTCAACTGCTTGCGGTGCGGGTCGATTCCAAGGTACAACATCATTGGTTCTCCTGCGTGGTCGTGGAAAAGGAATCGTGTACTTCCTCTCCTATAACACCAGGAGAACCGCCCTTTCGATCATTTGACGTGGTCTGACTCCTACGATGACTGAGGAAGGCGGGAGCGATGTGCCGAGACGGATTGGGCCTCGGTCGTCGGCTGGCCCCGAAGGCTCCAGCCAACGCCGCATCGTGGGCATCATGCTCGTCCTCTTTGTCCTGGCGGCGGCCGTTCTCTTTCTGACGCGGGAGAAGTGGCTCGTGAACCTGCGGCAGGCCGATCGCCCGGGTACGGTGCAAGGCCGGATCGAACGGGAGACGAAGCCGGGGCGTGTTGCGTCGCGTCGCGTCGAGACGGGCAGCGGCGGAGAACTCTACGCGTCGCACTGCGCCGTCTGCCACGGCACTGAAGGCAGCGGCCTCGGACAGGCGGCCCGCTACTTGTTCCCGCGTCCGCGCGACTTCGGCGCCGGCGGCCTGCAACTGGCCGGCACCGACAACGGCGTGGCCTCGCGGGAGGACGTCGAAAAAGTCCTCGCCCGCGGAATGCCTGGGACTTCGATGCAGGCCTTCGACACCACCCTCAGCCCGGCCGAGCGAGAACGCCTGGCACAGGAGGTCCTGCGCCTGCGGCGTGAAGGGGCCCGCCGGCAACTCCTCCGCGCGATGCTCGAGGCGGGCGAGGAGCCGGTCGAGGACGAGGTGCGGGACGCCGTCCAGCGGACGACCACGCCGGGCCGGCCCATTCCCCTCCCCGATCGCTGGCCGAGCGGCGACGACGCCGTGGCGAGGGGCAGCGTCGTTTACCGGACGTTGGGCTGCGGCAAGTGCCACGGCGACGATGGCTCCGGTGCCGCGGACCAGCCGTTGTTCGACGCCCTGGGGGAGCCGAACCGGGCTCGCGACCTGGTCCGCGAGCCCTTCAAAGGGGGACGCGAGCGGGAATCGATCTACCTGCGCATCGCGGTCGGCATGCCCGGCACGGCCCACCCCGCCGCGCCGGGGCTCCCCCAGGAAGAACTTGCAGACCTGGCGGAATACGTGCTCTCCCTCGCCCGCCCGCCGGACTGCGTATTGACCAACCACGAGCGCCGCGTCTATGCCGACGTGCGGGCCTACCGCTTGCTTGACCTTCGTCGGCCTATCGACTAGACTCGCGCGTCCGGGGGACGTTTGAGCTTTCGGCGTTTCCCAATGTCCCTCCGTCTCACCCATCCTCCTCTTCCCGGGAGCCGCCCAACATGCACCAGCCTTCGCAAGTCACTCGGCGTTCGGTCTTGAAGACGTTCGGCGTGGCCGGCCTCGGCGCCTGCGCCTTGCCGTGTTTCGTGCCTTCGCGGGCCTTGGCGGGAGAAGGGGCCAACCGCAGGCTGAATCTGGCCCTGATGGGCTGCGGCGGGCGCATGGGGCAGATCCTCGACTCGGCCCTCCAGGAGGGCGACCCGGTCGTCGCCCTCTGCGACGTGGACGCCCGGCAGATCGCACACATCAAGAAACGCTTCGGCGCGAAGCTGGAGAAGGCCAAGGTGTACGGGGACTACCGCAAGCTCCTCGATTCGGAGAAGCGTGTGGACGCCGTGGTCATGGCCCCGGGCCAGCGCTGGCACGTGCCGATGAGCAAGGCCGTCATGCTGGCCGGCAAACACGTCTTCTGCGAGAAGCCGCTGGCCCATAGCTGCGACGAAGCGCGGGAGATCCGCGAGCTGGGCCGCCAAAGCAAGCTGGTCACGCAGCTCGGCACGCAGGGCGGCTCGACCGACACGTTCCGCCGCAGCATGGAGGTGATCCAGGGCGGTCTGCTGGGCAAGATCCGCGAGGTCCACTGCTGGATCACGCGCACCTTCCCGCCCAGCGCCCCGATCGACAGCAGCGCCGATTCGATTCCCGAAGGGCTCGATTGGGACTTCTGGTGCGGCCCGTCGCCGCTGTTGCCCTACAAGAGCTACTACATCGCGGCGCCGGGTGCCGTGGGGTGTTTGCACTGGGGCCGCTGGCTGCCGTTCGGCGACGGGCACCTGGCCGACATGGGCGCGCACGGCCTGAATCTCCCGTGGCGGGCGTTGAAGCTCGGCCCGCCGCTGCGGGCCTCGGTCGCCATCCCCGAGCCCCTCAAGGACAGCTACCCCTCGGCCACCGACTTCCGCTGGGACTTCGCCGCCCGGAAGGGTTTTGAGCCGGTAAGCGTCTGGTGGCACGACGGGCCCAAGGCCGGCCCGCCGGAGGAACTGGGCAAGGAATTGCTGACGACCTACGGCAAAGTGCCCGACAACGGCGTGCTCTTTGCCGGCGAGAAGGGCATTCTCTTCTCCAACGCTTGGGGCGTCGGCGGCGTGGTCAAGCTCAAGGGCGAGGCGAAGTGCCGCGGCGTCAAGGACCACGAGGCCGGTCAGTCGATCCCCGTGACCCTCCCGAGGGCCAAGGACCACATGCGGGAATGGCTCGATGCCTGCAAGGGCGAAGGCAAGACCTTCCAAGGCTTCGATTCCTCGGCCTGCGTGGCCGAGATCGCCATGGTGGGCATGGTCGCCATGCGGCTCGGAAGACCCATCGAGTGGGACAGCGACGCCCTCAAGGTCAAAGGCATCCCCGAGGCGGAACCGCTCGTTCACCTGGCGCAGCGCAAGAAGTGGCTGTAACGGCAGTCTGGCGGAGGACATCGCCCGGCGGGGGCTACGCCGGCCGCGTTCGACGCCACAGTCAGAGGCGGTCCGCGAACCCTCCCCTCCCTCTTCGGAATAGGGGCTATAGGGTGATTGGGAAGGGCGGGCAAGGCGGACCCCTCTTCAGGGAGGCTGCCCTTGGCTCTGGCGACGTGCTATCGTGGGCTTGCACGAAACGCTTCGTGGCGGGAAGAATTTCTGAGGAAACGAAGCAACTATTCGGCGAGGGGCACGAGAATAGGAGTGTGTGGCGTCCACTGAACCCGTTAAGACGAAGGAGTGAGCCATGGCATTCGACGCATTTCTGTACATCAAGACGATTCCGGGCGAGAGCACCGACGCAGCCCACACAGGCTGGATCGAGCTGCTCTCGTTCAGCCACGGGGTGAGCCAGCCGGCGAGCGGCTCGCCGAGCGACCGTGGCGGGCGATCGTCGGAGCGGTGCAACCACCAGGACTTCGCGATCGTCCACGCCCTGGACAAGGCCAGCGCCCCCTTGTTCCTGGCCTGCTGCAACGGCGAGCACATCCAGGAAGTGACGGTGGAATTGTGCCGGGCCACGGGGGCCAAGCTGCCCTACATGAAGTGGAAGATGGAGGACGTGCTGATCACCAGCGTCTCCCCGGGCGGGTCGAGCCAAGGCGCGGAGACCGTGCCGATGGAGACGGTGACGTTCAACTACGGCAAGATCACCCTGACCTACACCGAGAGCGACCACAAGACCGGGGCGAAGACGGGCCAGGTCGAGAAGTGGTGGAACCTGGTCGACAACACGGGCGGCTAGTCGTCGCCCCCACGGTGGTTGGCGCGATGCCACGGGACACTGTGGCCACGGGACCGGGGTGCGATGCCCCGGTCCCGTGGTCGCTGTCGCGGTGCGTTCTTCTCCCCTCTTTTTCGGCAGCCCCTTTGGAGATCTCCGGGAGGCCTCTATGGCGCACATCACCCAGGAGAACCGGCAGCTTGCGGTGTTCACGCCGTTGGGCGAGGACGTGCTCCTGCTCGATGCGTTCAGCGGCCAGGAGACGATGTCGCGGTTGTTCGCGTACCACCTCACGATGTACTCCGAAAAGGACTTCATCCCGCCCAAGGAGATCGTCGGAAAGAGCGTCAGTTGGAGGGTCCGGCTCCCCAGCGGCGAGCCGCGGTGGTTCAACGGTTTCGTCAGCCGCTTCGCCGCCGGGTCGCGCGAGACGGGCATGCGCCGCTACGAGGCCGAGGTCGTCCCCTGGCTCTGGTTCCTCACCCGCACCGCCGACTGCCGCATCTTCCAAGAAAAATCGGTGCCCGAGATCATCGAGCAGATCTTCGGCGACCTGGGGTTCTCCGACTACGAGGTCTCCGAGATCCAGGAAGACCACCGCAAGTGGGAGTATTGCGTCCAGTACCGCGAGACCGACTTCAACTTCGTCTCCCGCCTGATGGAGCAGGAGGGCATCTTCTACTACTTCCGCCATGAAGAGCAGAAGCACATCATGGTGCTGGCCGATCAGAAGGGGGCGTACAAAGACCTTCCCGAGAAGACGGTGGAATACGAGTATTCCTACGGCACCCGGCTCACCGAGGACGCGGTGATCGCTTGGGAGCACGCTTTCGAGTACACGCCGGGCCGTTGGACGCAGACCGAGTACAACTTCATCGATCACCCGCACCGCACCGCGGGCACCCCGTCGAAGCTGATGATGCAGAGCAAGCCCTCCCTGGTGAAGCTCCCGAAGATCGAGAAGTACGAGGTCTACGACTACCCCGGGGAGTACGACATCAACAAGGAAGGCAACGATTACACCCAGGTCCGCATGGAAGAGGATGAGACGCCTCACGATCAGGCCCGCGGCTCGAGCACTTGCAAGACCTTCGGCGTGGGCGGGAAGTTCACGTTCAAGGTGCACGACTGCGAGGCCGAGGTCGGGAAGACCTATGTAATCACCGAGATTCACCACGGGGCCCAGGAGCCCACGCAGCTCGGCGGCGGGGAAGGCGCGGGGTTCGAGTATAGCAACAGCTTCTCCTGCATCCCCGACTACGTGATCTTCCGCCCGGCCCGCACCACGCCCAAACCCATCGTCCAGGGCTCGCAGACCGCCGTCGTCACCGGACCGCCGGGCGAGGAGATCTGGCCCGACAAATACGGCCGCGTCAAGGTCCAGTTCCCCTGGGACCGGGAGGGCAAGCGCGACGACAAGACCTCGTGCTGGATCCGGTGCATGCAGACCATGGCGGGCAAGAACTGGGGGGCGATGTACATTCCCCGTATCGGCCAGGAGGTAGTCGTCAGTTACCTCGAGGGGGACCCCGACCGCCCGCTCATCACCGGCCTGGTCTACAATGCCGACCAGATGCCCCCCTACGCCTTGCCCCAGGAGAAGACCAAGAGTTACATCAAGACCAACTCCACGCTCGGCGGCGAAGGCTTCAACGAGATCCGCTTCGAGGACAAGGCGAGCCACGAGCAGATCTTCGTCCATGCCCAGAAGGATATGGACGTGCGGGTCCTCAACGTCTCCCGCGAGCGGATCATCGCCGACCGGCATCAGATCATCGGTTACGAGAAGGACGGGAAGAAGGGCGGCGATCAGCGGGAGATGATCTACGTCGACAAGCACCTCAAGGTGCACCGCAACCATACCGAACACATCGGCGGCGACATGCAGCTCCTGGTCGGCGGCATCGACGGGCCCGGCAACCAGGACATCGTCATCAAGGCCAACAAGAAGGAGTTGATCGAAGCCGATAGCCACCTGCACGTCAAAGGCAATCTCCTGGAGAAGGTCGACGTCGACCAGTCGCTCACCGTCGGCAACAATCACCAGGAAAAAGTGGGCATGAAGTACGCCCTGGAGGCAGGCCAGGAAATCCATCTCAAGGGCGGGATGAAGGTCGTGATCGAGGCCGGGATGCAGTTGACGATCAAGGGTCCGGGCGGGTTCGTCGATATCGGCCCGGCCGGCGTGACCATCCAAGGAACGCTCGTGAACATCAACAGCGGCGGCTCGGCCGGCTCCGGCGGCGGCTCCAGCCCCACCGAGCCCGAAGACGCCAAGGAAGCCCAGCCCACCGAACCCGACATCGCCGACGACCACAAGACCGGGAAGAAATCGGCCCCCGATTCGCTCTCCTGAGCCGGGAGGTCCGCTGACGGCTCCTGGCGGAGATCCCAGCCGAGGGAGTGGTTCGGCGGAGGGGCCAACGCACGAGATCAGTCATGGCTATCCCCAAGGACCCAAACTGCCCGAAACACGGCGACAACCGGAAGTCCCGCGGCGCCAAGAAGACCTATTCCGGCGCCGCAGGCAAGTGTACGTGCTGGGAGCACTTGCGGGAGACCATCAGGAAGGACGTCCTCTGGGTCAGTTTCATCGCTCAAGACTTGTGGGGGCAGGTCCAACAGAAGACGATCACCGATGCCGCCGCCGTGAAACGTGTGCTCAACCACGCCGCACATCTGTCGCTCGCCTCCGGTTATCCCGACGAAATGGTCTACCTCGTGGCAAACGTCCTCGTCAATCTCTCGAATTTCAGCCAAGACGGCTTCACGAACTCGATTCGACGCACGGTCGCTGTAGAACCGCAAGGCCACTACTTCGTGAACTTCGCCAACAGCGGCTTCTGCCGACTCTTGCGGGACCTTCCAGAGAGCGACGAAGGAAACCTGCCTCACCACATGCTCGCCTATTTCGTCATGAACTACTGCCTGCAGCGAAAGGGCTGGGGGGAATGGGGTAGCTCGTTTATCAGCGTGGGTGTTGTCGCCCACGAAATGGATACGCTCCTCAAGACCAAGTCCAACCCCAACATGGCGGGAGACTTGCAGTCGGGAGCACTCGGAGTGGAACTGGCGGTCTTCCTCGCCGAGAGTCCGAAAAGTCGCTTGGCCCAATTCGAGGAGTACTTCGCGAAGCGGGCACTGATGACCAGGTGCGGACACGCCGAATGCAAGAAGTGAAACGATGCGGGTAGTCGTGCAGATAACCTCGGGTCCGGCCACCGGCGGGCGCATGGCGCTCGGTCCGGGCCAGGTGCTCCAGGTCGGACGCACCGAGTGGGCCGACTTCGCCGTCCCGAACGACGGGCAGATGTCGAGCGTCCACTTCGCCCTCGAAACCGAGCACAACGCCTGCTACATCAAGGACCTCGGCAGCACCAACGGCACCTTCCTCGACCGCCACCGACTCCAGCCTCAGCAGCGCGTCCCGCTGGAGGACGGGGCCGAGGTCCTTGCCGGCCGGAGCGTCTTCCTGGTGCGGGTCGAGAAGAGCGGGGGGGAGAGCACGTCGACCACGTCGCTGCAATCGCCGCTGGCCTCCAGCGTCACGAGCCGGCGCGTGCCTAAGAAGCAGATCGTCCCCGCCTACGTCCCGCCCGCCCCCATCGCCCAGCAACGGTCGTTTAGCGTCGAGAAATGCGATTCGGGCCTGACCCTCTGCCGGGGCTCCGCCGACGAGATCCCGCCGGGCGAACTGGCCGTGACCGTGTGCAGCATGCTGCCGGCCCACCTGATCGTCGATTTTCACAAGCTCGGCTCCCCGCGTCCCGCCGAACTCGAGGCCCCGAATTACCTCTTCGACTGGCTGGATACGCCGGTGGCCGACCTGGTGTCGCCGATCGTCGTGTCGCAAGACGAATATCTCTCCTGGCCCAACCTGATCGACGAGGGTTGGGGCAACGACGCCGTCGTCTGCCTCTTCTCTCGCCAGGAGAAACCGCAACTGCTGGAGCATCTCCGGCAGGCATTGCACAAGGGACCGGGCGACGGGCAGGGGGGCGGAATCGTGGGCTATTGCTGGCCCTCGGTCCTCGGCCCGCTCCTCTCGTATTCCCGGCCGCAGTTCATCAAACAGTTGCTCGCCGGGATCGACGCCGTGCTGGTCGAACTCCCCGACCTGCCCGACGCCTGGCAGATCTACGGCAGCGAACGGGCCGCCAAGGTACTTCGAGAACTCGGGTTCCAGGAAAAACCGCCGGAGGGCGTCGCTTCCGCTCCGCAGGAAACGCCGGGAGGATAGCGGCGGCGGGCAGTGGTCGGTGATCGGTGGTCGGTGATCGGTGGTCGGTGGTTAGTGGTCGGTGGTCGGTGATCGGTGGTTAGTGGTCGGTGGTTAGTGGTCGGTGGTCGGTGGTTAGTGGTTAGTGGTTAGTGGTCGGTGGTTGCCGATCGAGTGGTAGAGTATCCGTCAACCAAGGATCGTTTAGCGGGCGGGCTTGCCCGCCGTGAATCGCCCAAACACGTCCCGCAACAACAGCAGAGGAGCGACCCATGCCCCCCGCAGCCCGAATCGGCGACATGCACGTGTGCCCCATGGTCACCGGCGTGGTCCCGCACGTGGGCGGGCCGATCGCCATGGGTTTCCCGACGGTGATGATCGGCTTCATGCCGGCCGCCAGGGTGGGCGACATGGCCGTATGTGTGGGCCCGCCCGATGCCATCGCCATGGGCTCGATGACGGTCATGATCGGCGGCCAGCCCGCCGCCCGCATCGGCGACCTCACCACCCACGGCGGCACCATCGCCATGGGCTGCCCCACGGTCATCATCGGCGACGTAGGGATGGGCGCGGCCGGCGTTGCCATCGGCGCGTTCAAGGCCGCCGCCAAGGCCGGTACCGCGCTGGTCTGCAAAGGCCCGTGTGCCGCCTGCGGACACCTATAGGATAACGAACAAACGGAGGATGACGCTCGAGACTCCCCTCTCCCGTCGGACGGGAGAGGGGTCGGGGGTGGGCTGCTAGAAACGGTGATGCGATGACCTGGATTGTGTTCCCTCGATTTGTCCCGCCTTCAGCCGTTTTCTCTAGCCCAGGCGTTTACGCCTGGGTCCACGAGCCGGATCAGGGAATGGTCAGGCCCGTTTACGGGCCTCCTCCGTCGACAACCGGCAGG
>Ga0067045_1028630_pt1 | contig 29875 bp, 20 predicted proteins | sample TerdegcTABiofilm_FD_59184 | JGI IMG/M metagenome (GOLD analysis project Ga0067045, IMG submission 59184) | Combined Assembly of (Gp0054472, Gp0054536) Wastewater bioreactor microbial communities from Singapore -Terephthalate degrading...
GGGCGCCGCCGCGGAGGGCCGCCCCCTCGCCACCACCCGCCACACCAGCGCCACCAACACCACATGCACCCCCCGCACGAGCAGCGCCGCCGCGACCTGTGGGTGCCCCCTGGACCGTTGCCCGAAGTCAGCGGCTACGCGGCAGCGCTGGCACCGTTCGGGCTGGAGTTGACCAATCACGACGACTCCGCGGGCGTGGCGGTGCCGGTGCCAGGGCACATGGTCTTCGCCCAGCTCACCCTCACCCATTTCGCCGCCGAGGCGGGGTTCCTGTTCAACGTGCCCGTGGCCAAGTGCCACAACTTGTCGTGCACGACGCTGTGCACCAAGAACCTGCAGGGCCTGGTCCTCAGCCCTCAGCGCCACATGTGCGGCGTCCAGCAGGAGGACGAGCACATCGCCGCCGAGGATCTGGCGCGCCTGACCGACAGCGGCCTGAGCCTGCACGAGGAACGCTTCTGCCACAAGCACGCCGATCTGCTGGTGGCGGTGCGGCAGACGCAGGTGCCGCGGCTGTGCGTAGTCGACGGCATGGTGGGGCGCGACGGCACGGCCTTCAACGAGGGGCGGAACTATCCGTTGGGCTGGACGCTGATCGGCGTCAACGAGGTGCACGTGGACGCCGTGGCCACCTACCTGTTCGGCTTGGACCCGGAAAGCACGCCCTACCTGCGCGTGGCGGCGGCGCGCGGGCTGGGCACGAACCGCGTCCGCGACATCGAGGTGGTCGACCTGGCTACGGGCACCACGCTGGATGCGCGGGCGCTGGCAGCGCACCGGCATGATCCGCCGCTGATGCCGGTGGCCCGGTACGAAGGCGGATACTATCGGCGATTCCGCGCGGACGGTTCGGTCGTGCCGTGGGCCTTGGATCACGTCAACCGGCAGCGCCAGGCAGACGGGTTGCCGCCGATCTCGCCCACCTGAGCGGCCTCTCCTGTCCTGCTGGTCAGCGGAAGCGGAACGAGTACAGGTCGCCCTCGCACAGCGCGAAGCGCAGGCGCACCGGCTGGCCCGCGTGCGCTGCTGGCCGGAGTCCGTCCCGCCAGTGCACCACGCGCTCGAGGTGGTCGCCCACGATGCACTCGCTGTCGGCCAACGTCAGCCCGGGCAGCGGCCGGCCGACTGCATCCTGCAGCTCGACGCGCAGGCTGCCAGCCGCCGAGGTGCTGTAGTTGACCACCAAGTCGCCGCCGGCAAAGACCAGCGGCTGCGTGCACAGCTCTCCCGACACAGATCCCGCGTGCACCGAGACGAAGCCATCCAGGCGCAGCGTGTACCGCACCCCGCTGTGGCTGTGGTACAGCGACATCTCGGCCGGCGCGGTCGGCACGATGCCGCACGCCACGTAGTTGGCGCGGTTGCCCCAGCGCTCCGGATCCAGTCCAGGACGGATGAAGGCCTCGGTGAACAGCCGCGAGTACTGGGCTGCCCCCGCGCGCATGGCCATGAACAGGATGTCGGTGGAATCGCCGCGCTCGGGGTGGAACCGCGTCGGCGTGGCCACGTACAGATGCGGCGCGCGGAAGTACGGGTGCGTGCCGGTCACGTACAGGTGCTCGCCCGGCAGGTTGGGCTCCAGCGCCACTGGCTCCGTCCAGTGCAGGTAGTCGCTGGACGTGGTCCGGCTGACCGTGCGCAGGCGCCCGTGACGGGTCTGCCAGGTGCGGAAATAGCACACGTAGCACTGCTCGACGTCCGACCAGAACGAGACATTCTGCGAGTCGAAGGCAAACTGGGCGTGGGTGACCACCGGCCCTGGCGCCAGCGGCTCCCAGTGGATCCCGTCCGTCGAGGCAAAGGCATGCAGGCCGTCTGCGGCGGGTGCGGCGTGGCCGCTGCCTGGGTGGATGCCGGCCAAGGCGCGAAAGCGGAACGGCGAGCCGGGACGCGCATCCTGCGGCACGCAGGGCGCGAAGTTGTGGCTGAACGGCGGCGAATCGGCCAGGATCGCGTTGTTGTGGCGGGCGCCATCGACCGCGAATAGCCCGAGGTCGGGGAATACCCATTCGTGGCCATCGATACTCTCGGCGTAGCGCGTGGTCTCGCCGCGGTTGCCGTCTACGAGCGGTCCGCTGTAGGAGGCGGCGTACTGGCGGTAGTAGGCCCGGTACCGCTCGCCGTCGTACAGCACGCTCATGTACGCCCCGCGCACCGGGCTGGCGGCCAGCGGCTGCGGCTGCGGCTCGTGCAGCCGCAGGGTCGCGCCCCCTGCCAGACGATCCACCAACAGATCGTCGACGAACAGCTCCAGCCTCGTGCCGATGGGCACCGGCGGAGGCGCCGCGCTGCCGCCGACGCTCGGGCTGCCGCTGCCAGCCGACCTGTCCATGGCCCGCTCTCCGTTGTCCGGCCGGCCGTTGCCTGTGCGCGGGCCGCGGCCCTTGGCAGCCGCGTGCCGCGATCGCTGGACCTCGTCCGGCGCCGCCGCACCCACGCCCAGCAAGCCCACCGGGATCAGGGCTTGCGCGCGCGGATCCTCGCGCTCCAGACCTTGCCCGCGATCTGCTCCAGGCAGCCGTCCAGCGAGCCCGAGCTCGCGCCGCTGCAGCCACAGCCGGCCGCACGCCGCTGGTTGGTCACCGGGCGGGCACCACAACACCCCTGGCCAGCGCGCGCATCGACGCTCGCCTCGGCACTGGCCGCTTCGGCACCGCAGCAGCCGCTTTCCTCGCCGCCGCCGCAGCCACCCATGGCGGTCTCGTCGGCGCCGGGCTCCACCCCCTGGGCGGGCCGGCCCGCGCCGCAGCAGCCACCGTCTTCCCCCAGAAGCGCGGCCAGCTCCTTGTGGCCGTACACCAGCCGATCTTCGACGACCACGTCCACCAGCCCTGCCGCGCGCATGGCTTCGAGGTACTCCGTCTCGCAGATCGCGCCAGCCACGCAGCCCACCAACGCCTCGACGCTGCCGACCAGAGCCGCGGGCAAGTCGTCGCCGAGCACGATATCGGCGATGGCCACCCGGCCACCGGGCTTGAGCACCCGGAAGACCTCGCGGAAGACCTTGGCCTTGTCCGGCGCCAGGTTGATCACGCAGTTGGAGATGACCCAGTCCACGCTGCTGTCGGCCACCGGCATGGCGTCGGCGTCTCCCTGGCGGAACTCCACGTTGGTCGCGCCAGCGGCCGCCGCGTTGGCCCGAGCCAGCGCGATCATGGCTGGCGTCATGTCCAGGCCGATCACGCGCCCCGCAGGCCCCACCCTGCGGGCCGCGATCAGACAGTCCAGGCCCGCGCCGGAGCCGATATCGAGCACCACCTGGCCCGGCGCGATCCCGGCCAACGCGAAGGGGTTGCCGCAGCCGAAGGTGCTGCCTACGGCTTTCTCGGGAAGATCGTCGAGGTCTGCGGCCTCGTATCCGAGTCGCACAGCCAGCCCCTCCTGCGTCCCGCTGGTGCAGCACGCGCCGCTGCCGCACGCACCGCCGCGCTGCGCGGCGCGCGTGTACCCGGCCCGCACCGCGGCCTTGATCTGCTGCTCGGTCGTCATCCTGTTGTCCGCTGCTGCCATGTCTGCCTCCTTCCGAGGCTCGTGTCGATGGGGGCGGATCGCGAGCGGCGCTGCCACCGGCGACACCCCAGTCTCCTGCCCATGCGCCTGCTTCGGTGCCGCGTCGGCCCCGATGGCTGCCGCGGGCGACACCGCGGAAATCGGCCCACCGTCCCCACTGCCAACCGAGGCTGCGGCTCGGCGGACGCGGCATCCAGCGCTCAGCACGACGCTCAGAATAAAGAGGCTGCCCTGTCCAGCGGCCAGCGATGGTCGGCCATCCTGGGTACAGTTGGGGCGGCGCCGCTGGCCAGCCCCGCTCGCGGGGCACTGGCTGCCAACTACCAGGGAACGCATGTCCGCGGCCCAGCGGCGATTCGTCGCCCGGCCGGTCGCGAGCCCACAGCCACGAGTGCGGCAGTCAGACGCGCGCTGACAGGGGCCGCGATCCACCCCGCGGGACGAGCAACACGCGGCCGATCGCCGAGCTGCTGCGCCACGGCTGTCACCAGGTGCCGCCAGTGGAAGCTCGCTGCCCGCCCATCGAGCAGGTCGACGCGGCACACCTGGCGGAGCCCGAACGTGATCCTTGGATCCCCATGGCGAGGGCACCTGCAGTGGGCGGGTGCAGACGTTCTTGGAGAAGGGACCGGCGGCTTTCGCCGGCATGGCGTGGCCCGCCGGTGCCCTGTTGGCCGTGGCTCCGCTTGCCGTACCCACCATTCCTCGTCGCTGTCTTCCCACACGAACCGCGGACAATATCACGCAGCTCCCCAAGGCAGCATCCCGCTGCTTGGCTGCGTCTGCCTCAGACCTAGAAAACCCTTGACCACCCCCAGCGCCGCCCTGTACCTTGCGCCACGACAGCGGCACAGAGGGAGCCCGGCGCCGGACCTCCCGCCCCACCCTTGCAGCGCACGTGCCGCTGCACAGCCAGGAAACGTGCCAGCGCTAGATTCGTTATCACGACACTTCCTGAGGACTTGGAGGTGCCACCGCCCCTGACGAAGAAGCACTTCGCCGGTGGGCTCTACGCTGCCCATGCCATAGCGATGGGCCAGTTCGAGCAGTGGGAGTGGCTCTGTAGCTGGGTGCGCGAGAGCCCCCGATACGAGGAGAACTGGGGCGATCCCGAGTGCATGGGCGGGTTACTGGAGGAGGTTCTCGACTACATTCACCACATTGGCCATTTGTCCGATGAGGAGTCTCAGCGTGGGGTGCAGCTCGACCTGCTGTTCCCGATCAAGCCGCGCCAGAGATCCTGAGATTGCGTCTGGGGGCCTGAGCGGGCATCGGTCCCTGACGCGAACGCCTTCGATCGCCCGGCAACAACAAGGCCTTCAGCCCGACGGCCGAGCCCGAGGCAAAGGGAACTGACGTGTCGGCCGCCGCCACCGTGTCGTCGGCCAGCAGGCACCTTCATGCCGCGAGCGTGTGCTAGCCCACGGAGCACTGGGAAGGCGACGCCCCGAGGTGGAGGTACGCAAGCCAATCACACCGACACAATCTAGCAGATCTTGGAACTGCCGTGGCCCGGAAACGCGAATTGATAACATGGTGTTAGGCCGGTCAACCATCATCGTAGCTGACCGAGGAGCCTTAGTGTCCGAGAAAGAAGCCACAGCCCGCATCAAGATCAACAAGCTGCTCGAAGCAGCCGGCTGGCGCTTCTTCCCTGACGGCTCTGCACCGGCCAACGTCCAACTCGAGCCGAAGGTGGCCATCACCGCCGCCGATCTCGACGCCCTCGGTGAGAACTTCGAGAAAGCCACCCGAGGCTTCGTCGATTTCCTTCTGCTCGACAGTCGCGGCTTCCCGCTGATCGTCCTGGAGGCCAAGGCGGAGGACAAAAACCCGCTCATCGGGAAGGAACAGGCCCGCAAGTACGCCCGCTCCCAGAACTGCCGCTTCGTCATCCTCTCCAACGGCAACCTGCACTACTTCTGGGATCTGGAGCGGGGCAGCCCCCACCTCATCACCTCGTTTCCGACACCGGATTCGGTCACCAGCTACAACCAAGTCACCCCGAATCCGCAGCGCCTGATCGACGAGCGCGTCGAAGACGACTACATCGTCCTGACCCAGCGACCGACCTACAAGTCCGAGGCCGGGTGGAGGAACGAGGCGGAACGTCCCGCCTACATTCAGGCCAACAAGCTGCGCTTTCTGCGCCCGTACCAGCTCAAAGCCATTCATCAGCTCCAGAATGCAGTACAGAACGGGAAGGACCGCTTCCTCTTCGAGATGGCGACCGGCACCGGCAAGACGCTCACCGCCGCCGCTGTCGTGAAGCTCTTCCTCCGCACCGGCAACGCCCGGCGCGTGCTCTTCCTGGTGGACCGCCTCGAGCTCGAAGACCAGGCCAAGAAGGCCTTCACCGAGTTGCTGTCGGCCGACTTCCAGACCGTGATCTACAAGGAGAACCGCGACGACTGGCGCCGCGCGGAGATCGTCGTCACGACGGTGCAGTCGCTGCTCTTCAACAACAAGTACCAACGCCTTTTTTCCCCGACGGACTTCGATCTGGTCATCTCGGACGAGGCGCACCGTTCCATCGGCGGGAACGCCCGCGCGGTCTTCGACTACTTCATCGGCTACAAGCTGGGCTTGACCGCGACGCCCCGGGACTACCTGCGGCGCTTCGATGCCAGCACCGCAGGCACCCGCGACCCGCGCGAGGCCGAGCGCCGTCTGCTCCTCGACACGTACCGCACCTTCGGCTGCGAGAGCGGCCAGCCGACCTTCCGCTATTCCCTGCTCGACGGGGTCAAGGACGGCTATCTGATCAACCCGACCGTGGTGGACGCGCGCACCGAAGTCACCACCCAATTGCTCTCCGCAGAGGGCTTCATCGTCACCTTCACCGACGACACCGGCGAAGATCAGCAGGAGTCCTACAAGCAGCGCGAGTTTGAGAAGCGCTTCTTCTCGGACGCCACCAATGCCGTCTTCTGCAAGATCTTCATCGAACATGCCCTGCGTGATCCCGTCAGTGGTGAGATCGGCAAGTCCATCGTCTATGCGGTTAGCCAGAACCATGCGGCCAAGCTGGCGCAGATTTTCAACCAGATGGCCGATCGCATGTTCCCCGGCAAGTACCAGTCGGACTTCGCTGTGCAGGTCACCTCATCGGTGCCCGACGCCCAGCAGTTCACTATCAATTTCGCCAACAACAACCTGATGGGCTCGGGCAACTTCATCCCGGCCTACAAGACCAGCAAGGCGCGCGTCTGCGTCACCGTGGGCATGATGACCACCGGCTACGATTGCACCGACATCCTCAACCTCGGCCTGTTCCGCCCCATCTTCTCGCCCACGGACTTCATCCAGATCAAGGGGCGCGGCACCCGCAAGCACGATTTCCGCGAGCAGGTCTTCGACGACGCGCTGCGCGAGAACATCGCCCAGCCGCAGAAGACCGCCTTCAAGCTCTTCGACTTCTTCGCCAACTGCGAGTACTTCGAGACCGAGTTCAACTACGACGAGGTGCTGAAACTCCCGCGCCCGGCCAGCAGGCCGCGCGAAGATGCCCGCGACGCCGGGCCGGTCAAGTACGAGGGCACCTACGAGCACCTCGGCGCCGACATCCTCGCTTCCATGCGGGAAGAGACCATCGGCTACGACGGCATGAAGATCGACCGCATGTTCTTCGAGCGTTTCGAGGAAACCGTGCGCGAGGACCCGGTTATCGTTGCCGCCGTCGAGGCCGGCCAGTGGGATCGCGTCATCGACTATGTCAACCGCGAGGTCTTCGACAAGCCCGAGGAGTACTACAGCCTCGACAAGTTGCGCAAAGCCGCCGCCGTGGATCGGCGCATCACCCTGCGCGAAATCCTGGAGAAGGTGTTCGGCTTGATTCCGCGCTTCAAGAGCAAGGACGAGCTACTCGAAGAGGAGTTCGCCAAGTTCGTCGCCGACCACGTGCCCGAGTCGCCGTCGGCCATTCCGGCGATCAAGCACTACTTCAAGGCCTACGTCACCAGCGGGCGCGTGCGCGACATCATCGACAGCCGCGAGTTCACCGATCTGGCCACCAACCCGGTGTTCTCGACCCGCGACTTCAAAGCCGTGCCTGAGCCCTTCCGCACGCTCGTGCCGGAGTACATCAAGGACTACGTCTCCTTGAATCAGTTCGCCGCCTGAGGAAGACAGCATGCTCGACACCGACACCAAACGCCGCATCGACACCGCCCGCGACATCCTGGTGGGCAAGGTGCCCGACCCCAAGAGCCAGGTCGAGCAGATCACCATCGCGCTGATCTACAAGTTCATGGACGACATGGACCTGGAGGCCGAGGAACTGGGCGGCCAGCGCAAGTTCTTCGCCGGCGACTTTGCCCGCTACGGCTGGGCCAGGCTGATGCGCTCCGGCCTCGGCGGCCACGAGACGCTCAACCTCTACGCCGAAGCCATCGCCAGGATGCCGGAGAACCCCGGCATCCCGCCGCTCTTTCGCGACATCTTCAAGAACGCCTTCCTGCCCTACCGCGACCCCGAGACCCTGCGCGCCTTCCTCAAGGTCATCGACGAGTTCGAGTACGACCACTCCGAGCGCCTGGGCGACGCCTTCGAGTATCTGCTCTCGGTGCTCGGCAGCCAGGGCGACGCCGGCCAGTTCCGCACCCCGCGCCACATCATCGACTTCATCGTCGAAATCGTGGACCCGAAGAAAACCGACACCGTGCTCGACCCGGCCTGCGGCACCGCCGGCTTTCTGATCTCGTCCTACAAGCACATCCTCAAGGCCAACACCGACCAGGACGGCCACAGCACGCTCACCCCCGACGAGCGCGGGCGGCTGGCCGCCAATTTCAAGGGCTACGACATCTCGCCGGACATGGTGCGCCTCAGCCTGGTCAACATGTACCTGCACGGCTTTGCCGACCCGCATATCTACGAGTACGACACGCTCACCAGCCAGGAGCGCTGGAACGAATACGCCGACGTGATCCTGGCCAACCCGCCCTTCATGTCGCCGAAGGGCGGCATCAAACCGCACAACCGCTTCAGCGTGCAGAGCAAGCGCAGCGAGGTGCTGTTTGTGGACTACATGGCCGAGCACCTGACGCCCGGCGGCCGCGCCGGCATCATCGTGCCCGAGGGGATCATCTTCCAGAGCCAGAGCGCGTACACCCAACTGCGCAAGATGCTGGTGGAGGAGTGCCTTGTCGCTGTGGTCTCGCTGCCGGCGGGTGTGTTCAACCCCTACTCCGGCGTCAAGACCTCGATCCTGATCCTCGACAAGGCGCTGGCCAGGCAGACCGACCGCATCGCCTTCTTCAAGATCGAGAACGACGGCTACGGCCTCGGCGCCCAGCGCCGGCCGATCGACAAGAACGACCTGCCCCAGGCCCGCGCCGAGATCGCCGAGTATCTGCGCCGCCTGCGCGCACGGGAGCCGCTGGACGACTTCCAGCCAACGCTGGGGTTGGTGGTGCCGAAGGAGAAGATCGCGGCGAATGGGGATTACAACCTGAGCGGGGAGCGGTATCGGGCGAATGGGGCGCGCATCCACGCGTTTCCACTTGTGGCGCTCGGCGAGGTTTGCTCGATCAATCCACCAAAATCCGAGGTGCTGTCCCGACCGCCCGATATGGTCGTTTCGTTCGTGCCAATGTCTGACCTTGCGGAAAACCGCATGAGCTTCACGCCCAAGGAGACCAAGCGGATTGCTGAGGTAGGCGCGAGCTACACCTACTTTGCAGACGGTGATGTGCTCGTCGCGAAAGTGACGCCCTGCTTCGAGAATGGCAAGGCTGGTGTCGCTCGCAGCCTCATCAACGGGATTGGATTCGGCTCAAGCGAGTTCTACGTCTTACGACCGACCGATCGTGTCTTGTCAGAGTTTGTCTACTTCTGTGTCACGAGTCGACATTTCCGCGAGCCTGCCATCGCTCAAATGACGGGAACCGGCGGTCTCCAACGAGTACCCAAGGGCTATCTCGAGCAGTTCCAAATCCCCCTCCCGCCGCTGGAGGTGCAGAAGGAGATCGTGGCGGAGATCGAGGGCTACCACAAGGTCATCGACGGCGCCCGCGCCGTCCTCGACAACTACCGCCCCCACATCCCCATCCACCCCGACTGGCCGATGGTGGAACTTGGAAAGGTCGCCGATTGCGATTGGGGCAATACAAATCTGACGAAGAGTGCCTATGTTGACGACGGGCCTTATTTGGGCGTGTCAGCAGCCGGTTGTGACGGGAGGGTGGATCACGCCGAACACAAGGTCGGGACAGTGGTTCTCTCGGCCATCGGGGCCAATTGCGGCCGGGTGTTCTTTCCACGAGAAGATTTTACAGCCATCAAAAACACAATCACGATAAAGCCGCACCCGGAGAAAGCGGACCCGCTATACGTGTACAGGATGCTTTCGCTGAGCACGTTTCCGCGTCGGGGAGGGGGACAGCCATTCATCGCCAAAGGCGATGTTCTCGCGCATCAGATCCCCCTCCCACCCCTCGAAACCCAGCGCGCCATCGTGGCCGAGATCGAAGCCGAGCAGGCGCTGGTCAACGCCAACCGCGAACTGATCGCGCGCATGGAGAAGAAGATTCAGGCCGTCCTTGCCCGCGTCTGGGGCGAGGACCAACCGGCTGCGGCGGAGGCGTGAGCCATGGAAGAAGCCGCCGAACTGGGCAACTACCTGCCGCTCTCCTTCAAGAGCCCGAAGGAGCAGGAATACATCGAGTTCCTGTGGGACGCCTTCGAAACCAACTACACCCACGGCAAGTACCAGTTCGCCTTCCTCGCCTACCACATGCTCACTATGAGCTTCGTCTACTTCAACATCTGGCAGATCAAGCAGACCGAGCCCGGCGACTTCGCCAAGGGGCTGATCGGCTTCGGCAAAGACGTGGAGAAGAACCTGCTCGAAGCGACCTCGCTCTTCGTCTTCAGCACCGTCAACGAGCGCAGCATCCTGCGCTTCCTGAAGCTCATCGCCTGCGATAACGCCCAGATCGGCACTTACGCCAAGCTGGTGGACGACCGCAACGACACCGCGCACCCCAACGGCAACATCTTCTTCAGCACCCAGGCCGCCCTCGATGCGGGCCAAGCGGCGCAGGAATCGGCTGCCGTGCCCGCACCCCGCGCAGGACACGCAACAGGGACCTCTGCGGCAGCCGGCCGCAGCGGACGCCGCCTGAGCGCCGGCGGTGATCTGGCTTGTTCCGCAGTTCCTACCCCAAGCAAGGAGGAGGCGCACGATGAAAGTGGCGGTGATCTATCACTCGGAGACGGGCAACACGCGGCAGATGGCCGAGCTGGTGCGCGATGGCTGTCACCAGGTGCCGGAAGTGGAAGCCCGGTGCATGCCCATCGACCAGGTGGACGCGGCGTTCCTGGCGGAGGCTGAGGCCGTGATCTTCGGCTCGCCCACGTACGAGGGCACCTGCAGTTGGCAGATGAAGAAGTACCTGGACACGGGGCCGGAGGGTCTGGCCGGCAAGCTCGGGGCGGTGTTCGTGTCGCAGAACTGGCCGGGCGGCGGCGGCGGCAGTTTCGCCGAGATGACGATCATCGCCGCGCTGCTGGTGCACGGCATGCTGGTGTACTCGGGCGGCATCTCCCAAGGCATGCCGTTCCTGCACTTCGGGGCAGTCTCGGCCAAGGCGCCGCGCGATGAGCTGTACCGGGACCGCTGCCTGAAGCTGGGGCGCAACGTGGCCGCCAAGGCCGTGGAGCTGTTCGCGTGAGCAGCCGCCGGGCATGGCTGGCTCGGCAAGGCTGCGGCAGGCTGCTGGCGCTGGTCTTGGGGTGGGCGGGCGCAGCCCCTGCGACGGGAGGACTGCCCATGCTAAGAGTCGCGGATTCGGGTCGGTTTCTGGTCCGGGAGGACGGTTCGCCCTTCTTCTATCTGGGCGATACGGCCTGGGAGCTCTTCCACCGCCTGACGCGCGCGGAAGCCGACGAGTACCTGCGCGTCCGGGCCCGGCAGCGCTTCACGGTGATCCAGGCCGTGGTGCTGGCCGAGTTCGACGGTCTGGTCGTGCCCAACGCGTACGGCCAGGTGCCGCTGCTGGACCTGGATCCGACCCGGCCGAACGAGGCCTACTTCGCGCACGTGGACTGGGTCATCGCCCGGGCCAACGAGCTCGGCCTGTACGTGGGCTTGTTGCCGACCTGGGGCGACAAGTGGAACCAGAAGGGGGGACGAGGACCGGAGATCTTCACCCCGGAGAATGCCGCGGCGTACGGTGCCTGGCTGGGCGCCCGGTACCGGGACCGCGGCGTGATCTGGATCCTCGGCGGCGACCGGCCGATCGAGACCGACAGGCACGCGCAGATCATCCGCGCCATGGCCCAAGCCATCCGCGCTGCCGACGGCGGCACCCACCTGATGACCCTGCACCCCAGCGGGGGCCGCAGTTCGTCCGAGTGGTTCCATGACGATGGCTGGCTCGATTTCAACATGCGGCAAAACGGCCACGAGACCCGCTTCGCGCCCCGCTATGCGGGAACGCGCGCCGACTACGACCGCGTGCCGGCCAAACCCGTGCTCGACGGCGAGCCCGTGTACGAGGATCACCCGATCTCGTTCCAGGCCGCCGAACACGGCCACTCCCTGGCCGCCGACGTGCGCCGCGCCCTGTACTGGGATTTGTTCGGCGGGGCGTGCGGCCACACGTACGGCCATCATTCGGTCTGGCAGTTCTACGACGCGGGCCGCGCCCCGAAAAACGCCCCGCTGTGCACCTGGCGGGAGGCCCTGGAGCGTCCCGGCGCCCAGCAGATGCAGCACGCACGCGCCCTGCTGGAGTCGCGGCCGTTTCTTCGCCGCCTTCCGGACGACAGCATCATCGTGCCCGCTGCCGTGGCCACGGCGGTGCCGGGTGCGGGCCTCGGCCGGATGGTGGCGACGCGGGATGCGGATCGCACGTACGCGCTGGTGTACTGCCCGGCCGGCCGGGCGTTCGTGGTGGACCTCGGGGCCATCGCCGCCGCGACCGTCGCCGCCTGGTGGTACGACCCACGCACTGGCGCGGCCACGCCGATCGGGGAGCTGCCCAACACCGGTCGCCAGCAGTTCGTGCCGCCGGATGCAGGCGAGTACCTGGACTGGATCCTGGTCCTGGACGACGCCAGCCGGAACTACCCGCCGCCGGGGACGCAGCCAGAGGCGCAGCACCCGAAGAGGTAACGCGCAGCCGCCCCGCGCAGGGCGGCCGGGAGCATCCGGTCCGGCCGCCGCCCGCCCGCCGTCGCCGTCACCTCGGGCACCGCACGGCAACGCCGGCGCCCGCCAGCCACGGCGCTCCGCTCCGCGTGTCGAAACGTGCACGGGGACGCCCTCTCGTCGGGGTGTCCCATCCGCGCTGACTCGCCTCGGCCACTGGGACCTGCCACCGGGAGGTTGCGCCAGACCATCCGGTGGGGCCGTGACCTCAGCCAGTCGCACGGTGGATCGTTCGTCCGTCCCCCTCGCCGCCGCTGCCCGACACCCTTCCTCCAGGACGTCCCCGTCTTCCTTGCCCAACAGGAACCGAACTGCCTGTCGCCTCCAGGTCTGCGGGCGCGCCACCTGCCCGTCGCTCGCCTAGCGCCCGCCCAACAGGTTGCCGAGAATGCCGCCCGCGTCATGGCGCCCGCCGGTGTCCGCCTGCGACGTCGGCAGCCGCGGGATCAGCCAGTCGAGGAACGCCTGGTGCGAACGCGTCTGCAACCAGACGTCGCCGGCCCCGGTGAACTCGCACACCAGCCCCTCGCCGCTGACGAGCGAGGTGAGCAGACCCGAGACCTTCCGGACCTTCCAGCGCAGCCCCGGCGTGAACGCGACCACATGCCCGGTGTCGACGATCAGGCCCTGCGTGCCGTCCAGCGTGGTCTGGTGGATCGCGCCGAACGAACTCAGCAGCGCCAGGCCAGAGCCCTGCAGGTGCAGCAGGAACAGCCCCTCCGAGGCGAAGAAGGAGGTCGCGCCTCCCCATTTGATGTCGATCTCGATGTCGGTCTGGCCGGCCAGGAAGGAGCCCGACTGCACGTACAGCTCACCGGGAACCTGCACCGCGGTGATGTCACCGGGCAAGCTCGGCGCCAAGGTCACCTGGCCCGGACCGCCCACAGCGGTGAAGGTGTTGACGAAAAACGACTCGCCGCCCAGGACCTTGCGCACAGCCGACTGCACGAGCCCGCCGGGCAGGCCGCTGTCCACGGTGACGTTGGCGGACATCGACACCATCGCCCCGGTTTCGGCGCGAAGGCCTTCTGCGGCTGCCAGGTCGACGACGGCCAAGGCGTACGCGGGGCGATGCTCGACACGCACCTGCATGGTCAGCGCTCCTGTGGCGGGCACCCGCTCGGGCCCCCTCGCTGCTGCTGCGATTCGTCGCACATCGACGGCGAACACGGACCGCCCAGGTGCCCGCCGCCACCTGGCTCGACCGCCTCCGCCCAGGCCGCGGCTGGCGTGGAACCAGCCTGCCCCGTCGGAACCGCCCGCCGGGTGGGCGCCGGCTGGCACCGCGGGTCCGGCCGGCGCGCAAGCTCTGCCGGACCGCTACGCAGATAATCCAAGCCTGCATCGCCGTCAAGCGAGCCGGCGCCGCGGGCCCGCGCGCCACGACCCGCCGCCAGGTTGACGCGCCAGGACTCCATGCCAATCTTGCGCGCCGGCGGTCGGTCGCCGGTCAGCCGCGAGGCCGTCGTCGGACCGCGCCAGCATTGCACAGCGAACCCCACGAAGGCGAGCCGATGGCCTGCATAGCGGTACTGGACGGGACCTGGGAACTCACCTGGTTCGTCGAGGGCACGCGCGCCGTGGCCGGGCCTGCGGACCTGGCGCGCCTGGACACGCCCCGCATCCCCGCGCGGGTGCCGGGCAACGTCGAGCTGGACTTGGTCGCCGCCGGCCTGCTGTCCGACCCCTTTGTCGGCGACAACATGCACCGCCTGCGGGAGCTGGAGGCCTGCGAGTGGTGGTACTCGACGCGCTTCGCCACCCCGCCCGCCGGCTGCGGCCAGCGCGTATGTCTGGTCTTTCACGGGCTGGACTGCCTGGCCACCGTCTGGCTGAACGGCCAGCTCTTGGGCCGGACGGACAACGCTCTGGTCGAGCACGCCTTCGAGGTGACCGGACTGCTGGCCAGCGAGGGCGACAACGAGCTGGTGGTGCGTCTGGGATCGGCGGTGCATGCCGCACGCCAGTACGACTACCCGCCCGTGACGCAGGCCATGGTGACCAACTTCGAATCGCTGTACGTGCGCAAGCCGCCGCACGCGTACGGCTGGGACATCGCCCCGCGGGCGGTATCCGCCGGCATCTGGCGCAGCGTCGAACTGCAGACCGTGCCGACTCCCGCGATCGAGGAGCTGTACTACTTCACCCGTCGGGTGGACGGTGATCGGGCGGTGCTGGGTGTTCACTGGCGACTCCGTCTGGACACGGCGCCGGTGGACGGGCTGGCGCTGCATTTTCGCGGCGCGGGCGCCGACCACAGCTTCGCGCACACCGAACCCGTGCGCTTCAGCGCGGGCGTCGCCGAGATCGCGGTGCCCGAGGCGCGGCTGTGGTGGCCCCGCGGGTACGGCGAACCCCACCTGTACGAGGTCACCTGCCAATTGCAGCGGGATGGCCAGGTGGTAGCCCAGCGGGTGGACACCGTGGGCCTGCGCACGGTGGAGCTCGTACGCACCGATACCACCTGTGCCGACCAGCCCGGCCAATTCCTCTTCCGGGTCAACGGCGTGCCCATCTTCTGCAAGGGCAGCAACTGGGTCCCCGCCGATGCCTTTCACAGCCGCGACGCCAGCCGGTACGAGCGTCTGCTCGGCCTGTGCGCGGATCTGGGATGCAACATCCTGCGGTGCTGGGGCGGCAACGTGTACGAGGACCATGCCTTCTTCTCCCTGTGCGACCGGCTGGGCATTCTCGTGTGGCAGGATTTCGCCTTCGCCTGCGCCTTGTACCCGCAGGACGACGCGTTCCTCGCGCGCGTCCGGACCGAGGCCGAGAAGGTCGTGCGCAAGCTGCGCAACCACCCGAGCTTGGCGCTGTGGGCGGGAGACAACGAGAACGACGTCTTCTACCTGGGGCAGGGCCTGGACCCCGGCGCCAACCGCCTGACGCGCGACGTCTTGCCCGAGGTCTGCCGCCAGTGGGATCCCCGGCGGCCGTATCTGCCCAGCTCCCCGTACGCGGCCCCCGAAGTGGTGCGCCGCGGCGATCACCGGCTGATGCCGGAGCAGCATCTGTGGGGTCCGCGCGACTACTTCAAGAGCCGGTTCTACACGGAAAACACCGCGCATTTCGCCAGCGAGATCGGCTACCACGGGTGCCCCAACGTGTCCAGCATCGAGCGCTTCATCGAGCCGGCCTACCGCTGGCCATGGCAGGACAATCCGCAGTGGCTGACCCACGCGGCGGACCAGATTCCCGGGGGTGGCCCCTATCGGTACCGGATCCGGCTCATGGCCGACCAGATCGAGGAGCTGTTCGGCCGGCGGCCGGACTCGTTGGCCGAGTTCGCGCTGGCCTCGCAGATCAGCCAGGCCGAAGCGAAGAAGTTCTTCATCGAGCTGTTCCGCCTGCGCCGGTGGCGGACCACGGGGATCATCTGGTGGAATGTCAGCGACTGCTGGCCGCAGTTCTCCGATGCCGTGGTCGACTACTACTTCGGGCGCAAGCTGGCCTACTGGTACATCCGGCGCGTGCAGCAGCCGGTGTGCATCATGGTGGCCGAGCCGGAAGACTGGCATTGCCGCGTGGTGGTGGGCAACGACAGCCGCCAGCCCGCCCGCGGCCGCTGCCGCGTCACCGACGCGGACAGCGACGAGGTGCTGTTGGAGACGCCCTTCGCGGTGGAGGCCAACGCCAACCGGGACCTCGGCCGGGTGCGCGTCAGCCGCGGCGCCCAGCGGCTGTGGCTGATCGAGTGGGAGCTGGAGGCCGGACCGGGCGCACCCGCCCGCGGCGCCAACCACTATCTGCTCGGCTCGCCGCCGTTCTCCTTGGCCACGTACCAACGGTGGCTGCCGCGCATCGCCGGCCTGCCGCTCGGTTTCGCGGCGTCGCAGGTGGCGCGGTGAAGACGCGGCGCCGAAGACCACAGGAGTATGGGAGTCAGCAAGTGAACGATACCGACGACCTCCGGAGCTGTGCCGACGACACCGTGCAGGCGCGCGGCGCGGATCTCACCTGTGCGGGCGATTGGCCTTTGTGGCGGCGCGACCGCAGGCTCACCGCGTACCAGCCCTTGGCCGGTGCCATGGCGACAGCGCCCCGCATCGTGGCCGAGGTCGCTCTCGACGCGGATGTCGGTCCGCTCATGGCAGCCGACCTGAGCGGCGACGGGCAGCAGCAGTACCTGATGCTGGCGCGTGCGCGCCTATATGCCTTCGGAGCGGACGGCCAGCCTCTGTGGGAGGCCCACCCAGCCGGGTACTGGTTGCAGGAAGTGCTGACGGTCGCCGATCTGGACGCAGACGGCCGCCCCGAAGCGCTGGTGTTGGCCGGCCACCTGGGGGCTCCCTGCCTGGCGCTGCTGGTTCTGGACGCTCGCGATGGCGCGGTGCGGGCCACCTATCCGTTCAACGGCGGGCAGTTCGGACTGGCGCGATTGTGGGGCCGCTTTCTGCCTGGTTCTGCGCGGTGGCAGATCGTTCTGGTGACCTCGGGCTGGCAGAACGAGCGCAAGGAGTGGGCCAGCAACGGCCACATCGCGGCGCTGGAGCTGGACGGCGATCGACTGACACCGCGCTGGGACCTGGAGGTCGGCGAGTACGCCATCGAGTACCCGGCGGCGCTGGTCGGCCCGCTGGACGCCACGGACCGTCCCCACGTGGTCGTCGACTCGTGGTGCCATGTGTGGAATGTCGACTTGGACAGCGGCACGCTCGTGTCGCACACCACGTGGGATCCCCAGGGGGCCAACGCCCGGCACTATGGCTGGAACGAGCTGACCCGCATCGGCGGCCGGCCAGCCTTCGTCAACCTCTCGCTCACCAAGCACGTGGATGTGCTGATGGCCGACCAGCAGGCCCGTCTGGAGCTGGCCTGGACGCGCGGCTGGCCCGATCCGGTGACCACCGAGGCGCGCTCGTTGGCCTGCCCTGGCGACCCCGTAGCCGACGTGGACGGCGATGGCACCGAGGAGATCGTCGTTGGCCTCTTCGACGGTACGACGGACAGTCGCTGGCATCTGCTGGCGCTGGACGGCCTCAGCGGCCGGACCAAGGCCGAGACGCTGGACGTGGTGCCGCTGGCCACGATCCCGCTGGGTTCCAGGCTCGGCGCCGCCGTGCTGGGCGCCCGCTGCCCGACCTATGCCCGTCAGGCCGTCGAGGCGCACGAGCTGTGGCTGGTGCGGGCGGGGACGTGGCAGCGAATGTGGGTCGCCGACGGCCCGTTCCTGCTGGCGCCGGTCGCGTCCACCCCCAGCCTGGCGGTGGGCTTCAACGGCTTGAACGCGCAGCGAGCGGTCACGGGACGCCGCCACGACGATGAGTCGTGCGAAGTGTTCACCGGACCGCGGGAACAAGCGCGCGCCTGGCGGGTCCGGGCCGACGGCACGGTCATCCGCAGCGGCGCAGCGCCGCCACCGCGGGCAGCGCCGGGGCATCGTGCGCCGGCGCTGCCCAAGCTGTGCGGTGGCACCGTCCGCTATGTGCTGGCCGCGGACGTGCGCGGACGAGGCCAGAATCACCTTTTGGCCTGGGACGGGGCCACGGTGCAGGAGTGGCTGCTGGTGAACGGCACTCTGGAGCCGGGCTTCTCGGTGCCCTCTGTGGAGCTGCCGGCCGTCTGTCCGTTGCTCGATGACGGGCGGCCCTGTCTGCTCACCGGCGATCGCGGCGCGGACGGCAACCTGCGGCTGACCGTCCGTCGCTGGGATCAGCACGACCGGGAACCGCAGGTAGTGTGGTCCCAGCGCTTCCCCGACACCCAGGGGTGCGGCCAGTACATGCAGGCTTTGTTCATCGCCGTGGGCCGGTTCACCGGCCGCCGCGGCTTCGACGTGTTCGCGTACACCACCAAGCCCGGCGCCAGAGCTTGCCTGCTGGACGGGCGCACGGGCCAGATCCTGTGGCAGCAGGACGAGATCGCGGGGATCGAGCGCCACTTCCAGCCGTTCGGCGGCCGGGCCGGCGTCTGGGATACGGATGCCGACGGCGCGGATGATCTGCTGTTCTGCTGTCCGGACTACTATGCGGTGGCCGATGGGCGGACGGGCGCGTGGCATGTGGCTCCCGTGTTCCTCCCCGAGCTGACCGGCTTCTGGTCAGCCTACGCCTCGCCTGCTGTGCTCGCCCAGCAGGACGGCGCGCCGGTAGTCTATCTGGGCGGCGCGTACGAGTCGCGCTGCAGCATCCGCGCCGATGGCACAGCCAGATTGTGGAGCGAGTTTCTGCCGGTCCACCGTTGGGGCTTGCTGGTCGATACCCGCCAACGTTTCCACGAAGCACTTCTGCCCCCGCAACAGGGCCGGGGTTGGCGGGTCGTGCAGGCCCAGGTCGACGGCCAACTGGTCTGCTTCGACGCGCGCACCGGCGCGCATGCGTGGGAGATGCCGTTGGCCGCTGCCCCGGCTCCCATGGTGAGCGGCGATGTCGATGGCGATGGCCGCTGCGAATTCGTCCTGGCTGGCCAGGACGGGGATCTGGCCGTCTGGCGGGACGCCGGCTCGCATCCCGAAAGAGTCTGGGCGACGCGCCTCGGCGGCCCCCTCGGTCCGGTGATTCTGGCCGATGTGAACAGCGACGGCCAGAGCGAGATCGTGGTCGCCGTGGGCGATGGCCGCATCGTCGTGCTCGCTCCTTGAGCCGCCGATGCCAGAGACGTATCGGCACAGGAGGTCGCTGCATGGATTCGCGCGAACGCGTGTTGCTGGCGCTGCACCACCGGGAGGCAGATCGAGTGCCCATCTCCGACTTCCCGTGGGGAACCACGGAGGCGCGCTGGCACCGCGAAGGACTACCGGAGGGCGTGTCCGCAGCGGACTACTTCGGCTTCGACCTGTGGGGATTCTGGGGCGACAACTCTCTGCAGTTCGAGCCGCGGACGCTGGACGAGTGCGCCGCGTACACGGTCACGACGGGGACCGACGGGCAGACCGTGCGGAACTGGAAGGACCGCACCTCGACGCCCGAACTGATCGACTTTGCCATCACCTCGCGCGAGCGATGGGAGCAGGTGAAGCCGCGCATGGCGTACAACGATCGGCGGATCGCGTGGGACAGCGTGCGCGCCGGCTACGAGCGGGCCCGCAGCCGCGGCCTGTTCACCTACCTGGGCCTGGGACCGGGGTTCACCAAGGTCTGCAACATGGTCGGCCCGGAGCGCTGTCTGATGGCCATGGTCGAGGACCCCGAATGGGTCCAAGAGATGTTCATCACCGATGCGCGGCTGTGCGCCGCGATCGCCGAGCAGGTCCTGGCGGCGGGCCTGGACGTGGACGCCGGGTGGATCTTCGATGACCTGGGATTCAAGCACAAGGGATTCTTCTCTCCGGCCATGTACCGGGAACTGCTGCTACCCGCGCACCGGCTGATCGGCGACGTGTTTCGGCGCCACCGGAAACCGGTGATGCTGCACAGTTGCGGGTACGTGAGCGAGTTCGTGCCGCTGTTCCTCGAGGCGGGCTTCGACTGCCTGCAGCCGCTGGAGGTCAAGGCCGGCAATGACCTTTTGGCCCTGAAGCGCCAGTACGGCGCCCGCCTGGCGTTGATGGGCGGCATCGACGCCCGCGCCATGGCCGATCCCGAGCCGACGGTCATCGAGCGCGAGATCGCCACCAAGGTGCCCCAGGCCAAGCAGGGGGGCGGGTACCTGTTCCACTCCGACCACTCGGTGCCGGACAACGTCAGCTTCCAGCAATACTGCCGAGTGATGGAGCTGGCCATCCGGTACGGGACCTACTGAAGAGCAGCCCTGGCTGGCCGGGCGGTGTTCAGGCAGCGCGGCTCTGGGGCAGCAGGTGGGCCACGCGGTCGGCGTGCAGCGCGACCTTGCGGATGGCCAGACCAACCTGCTCGACCACCCGCTCGGGCACGTCGGTGAAGGCGGGCGTGCCGACCATGCGGGTGCACAGGTCCTCGGTGATCGGCAGATCGCCGGGCTTGTACCCCAGGCCGCGGGCCAGCTCGGGCCGCTGGGGATCCCAGTAGCAGCCGCCGAGCTGCGTCCGGTCGAAGGCGTTGTACAGCGGTGCCAGATGGAGCAGGCCGTAGGTGAAGTTGAGCGCGGAGTACCGGTCCACCTTGACCGGCGCGTTCTCGGCCTGGCAGGCCTTGGCCAACTGCTCGCGCGTGATGCCCAGGGTCCGCTCGTCGACGACGAACTTGAACTCCAGGTACCCGCCGCGTTGGGCGCCCGGCAGCGGGTCCACGACCCGGATCCCGGGGACCTGGCGCAGGATGTCGTTCAGCAGGGCGTAGTTGCGCGTGCGTCGCCGATTCAGCTCGGGCAGCCGCGCCAGATGGCAGCGCGCGATGGCCGCGGCGTACGGATGGGCGCGGTACTTGCTGCCCAGGCTCATGTCCCCGATCCCCGGAAAGGTGGGCCCCGCCTGGCCCTTCTCGATCCGGCCGAAGTGCCCCACCAGCAGCATCCGATCGAACAGCTCCGGCCGGTCGGTGACCGCCATGCCCAGCTCGCCACCGCTGACCGCCTTGGCGCCCTGCATGCTGAAGCAGGCGATATCGCCGAAACTGCCGACTTTCCGGTCGCGCCAGGCCGCGCCATGCGCGTGGCTGGCGTCCTCGATGAGGATCAAGCCGTAACGATCGGCCAAGGCGCGGAACCGGTCCATGTCGGGCACGTTGCCCCAGACCTGCACCACGCAGATCGCCCGCGTCCGGGACGTGATCCGGCGCTCCACGTCGTCCGGGTCCAGGCACAGGGTGCGAGGGTCGATCTCGGCGAACACCGGCGTGGCGCTGGCGTGGAGCACAGGCGTCACCGTGGCATGCCAGGTGTAGGCCGGCACGATGACCTCGGTGCCCGGACCGACGCCGGCAGCCACGTACGCCGAGTGCAGGGTGCTGGTGCCGTTGCAGCAGGCCAGGCCGTATCGCCGGCCGATGAAGGCGCTGAACTCTTCCTCCAGGGCGCGGATCACCCCGCCGGAGGCGACGGACAGGATGCCCTGGTCCATCAGTTCGAGCACCGCCTTCTTCTCCACCTCGGTGATCTGCTGCCAGCCTTCGCGGGGCGGCTCCGCTAGCGCCGGAGCGCCTCCTTCCAACGCGAGTCGGTCAGTGGTCATCGGGGCGTCCTCGCTGAAATGGCGCGTCGGTGGCCGAGCGCCTTGCGGCCCATCGCCGACGCTGCGGGCCGTTGCGGGCACCCGCTGCCGGCCAGACCGGCAGTGCGCCCGCGCTTCCGTCGACGACGCCGTACGAACCCCCAACGCCGGCTGGTTGTCAAGACCGCATCGGCATCCGCCCGGCTTGACTGGAAGGACGCGATCGGTCTGTTTGCGCGGGGTCGGTGCCGGTGCGGCGGCGGGCGACCGGCGGGACGGCTGCGCCGCATGCCATCACTGCCTTGAGAGGCGATCATGGGCTTGTTCGACCTGAACGTCATGCTCGGACCATCGTCCACCAACACGGAGAGGAGTTTCGCCAGCGCCGCCGAACTGCTCCGGGAGATGGACCGGTACGGCATCGACCAGGCCCTGGTCTACTCGAGCCACGCCCGGTTCGCCCATCCCGACGAAGGCAACCGGCGGCTGCTGGCGGACCTGGAGGGACACCGGACGCGGCTGTTCCCGTGCTGGGTCGGCCTGCCCAACGCCACGGCCGAAGTGCCGCCGCCGGACGAGCTGGCCCGGCAGATGCGCGCGCACGGGGTCAAGGCCCTGCGCCTGATCCCCGGGCAGCATCTGTTCCCCTTGAGTCGCCGCGTCCTCGGTCCGCTGCTGGGGACCATGGAGGCGTACGGCTTCCCGGTGATCATCGATCTCGAGCGCACCCATTGGTCGCAGTTGTCGCCCTGGGACGCGCTGTTCGAGCTGTGCGAGGCCCATCCGCGCCTGCCCATCGTCCTGCTGCGCGAGGGGGGCGCCACCACGCGAGCCTTGTATCCGGTCTGGGACAGGTACCCGAACCTGTTCCTGGAGACCTCGTACCTGCAGTCCGCCGCATGCCTGGAGGAGATCAGCGGCCGCTTCGGGGCGGCTCGCCTGCTGTTCGGCAGCGGCATGCCGCAGTTCGATGCGGGCGGCCCGATCGCGGCCGTGCGCGGCAGCCGACTGGCCCCCGCAGAGCGGGCTGCGATCACCGGCAACAACGCCCGGAAGCTGCTGGGCATCGAAGCGGCGGTTGAGACTGCGGCGGCCGCATGGCCCGTGGGGCCGGGCGGATTCCGAGTGTGGGACGCGCACGCGCACCTGGGCCCCTGGCATCGGCTGCACTACCCGGTGCACGATGCCGCCGGCACGGTGCGCCGGATGGACGAACTCGGCATCGAGCGGATCACCATCAGCGACATCGCCGGCATCGAGAACGACCCCGAGGCCGGCCACCAGCGGCTGCAGCAGGCCATCGCCGAGCATCCGGGGCGGATCTACGGATACGCGGTCTTCGCGCCCGGTCACCATTGCGACGCGCCCCGGCGGTTCGAGCGCTGGCTCGACCAGCCCGGCATCGTGGGCATCAAGCTGCACTGCGGCACGCACGCGACCCCGGCCGAATCGCCGCGGTACCGGCGCGCGTACGAGTTGGCCCACGAGCGGCGTCTGCCGGTCCTGGTCCACGGTGCGCCGACGGCCGAGTTTCTCGACAAGCTGCTGCGCGAGCTGCCCGGGATGACCTGGGTAGCGGCCCACGTCGCGGCGGGGCCGCCCGAGACCGTCGAGCCGTACATCGCCCTGGCCAACGAGCTGCCCCATCTGGTCCTGGATGCCACCGGCTCGGTGATGGAGCGCGGGGCCTTCGACCGCCTCTTGGCACGGGTGCCGGCGGCGCAGATCGTGGCCGGCTCCGACTTCCCGATCATGGACTTTGCGTATCAGCTCGGCCGCGTGCTGTACTGTCGGGCCAGCGATGCCGTGAAGCAGCAGATCCTGTGGGACAACGCCGCGCGACTGTTCGCAAGACCCCGCGCGTCCGGGGCCCGCTAGCCCGGGATGGCAGGAAACGCCGCTGACAACCCCGGCAGGACCAGGCCCCGTCGCGCTGACTTTGGTGCCCAGGGCGCCGCGCTCGCCGCCAGCGGGTCCGAACCTCGGGCGGGGCGCGAGCGCCTCCGGGATCTTCTGGGCGACCCAGATCGCTGACGTACTCTGCGCGAGGGGGAACCATGCACTTCGACACGGCTCCGGTGCGCTTCGGCGACCGCCAGGTCCGCTACTGGCAGATCGGCACCCTGGACCTGTGGGTCCGGCGGGCGGGCCAGCGCGAGTGGTGGGTGGCGTACCAGCACGTCGCCGACCGCGAAGAGGCCTTGGTGCAGGCCGCCGAACCGCCGGGGGAACCCGCGGGCCTCGACTGGCGACGGTACGCCGTCTCCGCGGCCGGCGCGACGCTGTCCCTGCGTCCGCAGATGCCGGACCGGCCGCTGGTCGTGCGCCCCGAGGCCGGCTGGAGCCTGAGCCCAGGCAGCGAGAGCGCCTTCTACGCGCTGCTGCCCTGCTGGCTCCGCCTGCTGGCGGGGGACACCCCGCTGACCGATGTCCCCACCGTCCGCCTGAGCAATTCCTGGTTCGGCGACCCGGTGAGCGGCGTGTTGTGCTACAGCCTCCGCACGCACGCCCGGCGATCGCTGGAGGACCTGCCGCCGCGGCCGCATCGCGCGGTGTGCACGCTGCGCCTGCGCAACCAGGACGACCAGCCATTCGAGTTCCGCCGGGTGTGCCTGGAAGTCGCGGCGCTGGCCATCTACTGCGGCCGCCGCTTCTGGACCAGCGAGGTCAGCGTCGCCTACCTGGGCGACGGCGCCTTCAGCGACCTGCAGGTCGGCCAGACCGCACCGGCGGGAGATCCCGCCGCGCAACTGGTCACACCCGCCCGCCAGATGCCGCAGGCAAACACCTTCATGAGTCGCTTCCGGGCCGTCCAATGGTTGATGGGTTGAGGCCCTGCCGGCCACGGCCATCGCTCACCGGAGGGAATAGCGTCCATGGAAATCGTCCGCGACCTCGTGCTCGAGGTGAATCGCTTCCTCGGCAGCGTGCCCTATCTGCGGAGCGCCGTGCGCTTGCTATTCATCCTGTTCCTCGGCGTCCCGCTGATCCTGTTCCTGTCGCGCCAACTGCAGACCCACGCGCAGAGGAAGCTCTCTGCCCAGGGAGCCATGCTCGCCAGCAAGGCGATCCGCTATTTCGGCTTTCTGCTGATCGTCTTCACGGCCATGCGCGAGCTCGGGTTCGAACTGGGGCCGCTGTTGGGCGCGGCGGGCATCCTCGGCCTGGCGGTCGGTTTCGCCTCCCAGACCAGCGTGTCGAACATCATCAGCGGCATCTTCCTGCTGTCCGAGCGCCCGTTCGCCATCGGCGACGTGATCGACATCGGCGGCATCACGGGAACCATCCTGAGCATCGACCTGCTCTCCGTGAAGCTGCGCACGTTCGACAACCGCTTCGTGCGCGTGCCCAATGAGACCTTGATCAAGAGCACAGTCATCAACATCACCCGGCACCCGATCCGCCGCCTCGACCTCAACCTGGGCGTGGCGTACAAGGAGGACATCGGCCGCGTGCTCGCCATCCTCAGGGACGTGGCCGAGAAGAACCCCTGGTGCCTGGACGAGCCGGAGCCGATCGTGCAGTTCGTCGGCTTCGGGCCTTCCGAGCTGCAGATCTTCTTCGCCGTCTGGTTCGCCAAGGACGACTTCATGCAGGTGCGCGGCACCATCGTCCGCGAGATCAAGGAGCGGCTGGACGCGGAAGGCATCGAGATCCCGTTCCCGCATCACTCGCTGTACGCCGGCAGCGACACCGACCCGTTCCCGATTCGCCTCGTCGGCGACCGACCCAGCAGCAGCGCTGCGCGTGCCAGCGCCCCGCCGCCGGCGGATGCGCCGCGCCCGGCCGGCGCCCCGACGGCGTCCTGAGCCGGCAGCCGTCGAGCGCCTCGGGGGTAGCGCGGGCTGCGCAGCGTTCCGGCCGTGCCGGTTGCACCCTTGACGGGCGGACGCGGCGAACGCTTGCTTGGCTGAGCGCGGCCGGCCCCAGGAGCGGAACCCGAAGCAGGCTGCGGCGTTCCTGTGGCAGAGCCCGACCAGCGGCCGCCAGGGTCCGGTGCCGGCCCGGCCGGCGCCGCCGATCCACCGCGCGACGCCTGCGGCTGACAGGCACCGCCCTGCAGCCCGACGCGCCATCGGGCCACAGGGCGCCCATGGCCGCGCGGGCAGCCGACCGGCGCAGGGAGGACAAGGCGATGAGAGTCTGGGCGATCATCTTCTGCGTGGCGGGCATGGCGGTCCTCGCAGCATGCCAAGAACACGCCAATCCGGTGTCGGACCGACCCACAGGGAACTATCCGTTCGCCGTGGCGCGGGCCGCCGACGTCCAGCGCGATGCGAGTCCGGTCGCGCCGGAGTTGCTGCGCGCACAGGCGGAGGCCACCAACCGCTTCGCCGTGGCCCTGTACCGGCAGCTCGTGCAGGAGGGGCAGAATCTCTTCTTCTCGCCGCACAGCATCAGTGCCGCCCTGGGCATGACCGCGGCCGGGGCCCGCGGCCAGACCGAAGCGCAGCTGCGTGCAGCCCTCCAGACGACGCTGGCGGGCGAATCCTTCCACCGCGCGCTCAACGGCCTGGAGCTGGACCTGGAGGCCCATGTCGCCGGGGTGGACGGCGTCGAGCTGAACATCGTCAACGCGGTCTGGGCCCAGACGGGCTTCGACTTCCAGACCGCCTATCTGGAGCTGCTGGCGCGGGCGTACGGAGCCGGCGTGCACCTGCTGGACTTCGCCAATGCGCCGGATCCCAGCCGGCTGGTGATCAACGACTGGGTGAGCGACCAGACCCGCACGCGCATCCGGGATCTGTTGCCGCCCGGTTCGGTCTCGACGGACACCCGCCTCGTGCTCACCAACGCGGTGTACTTCCTCGGTCGGTGGCTGTATCGCTTCGATGCCGCCGCCACCACGGACGAGCCCTTCTACCGCCTGGATGGCAGCACGGTGAGCGTCCCGCTCATGCAACTGGGCAAGCCGGCCGACAAGGTCGAACTGGAATATGCCCGGGACCCGGAGGCTGCCGTCCGGGCGATCAATCTCTACTATCGGGGCGAGCGCCTGTGCATGACCGTGCTGCTGCCCGATCGCGGTCACTTTGCAGCGTACGAGCGCACCTTGAGTCCGGAGGCGATCGACGCGCTGGTGGCGCGCTTGTCGCCGACCAGGCTGCCGCCGGTACGGCTGCCCCGCTTCAAGTACACGACCTCGTCGCTGGCGCTGAATCAGCCGCTCGAGGCCTTGGGCATGCACGACGCCTTCGTGCCGGACCTGGCGGATTTCTCGGGGATCGACGGCCGTCGCGATCTGTTCGTAGGGGCCGTCCTGCACAAGGCGTTCGTGGCCGTGGACGAACAGGGCACCGAAGCGGCCGCGGCCACGGCCGTGGTCATGGAGACGACCGCCGTGTCGACGGAGACGCCGCAGTTCGTGGCGGACCGGCCGTTCATCTTCCTGATCCGCGATGCGCAGACCGGCCTGATCCTGTTCATGGGGCGCGTGCTCGACCCGACGCAGAGCCAGTAGCCGGCCCGCGAACGCTGGTCCGAGCGATCACTTCACCGCGACGTACAGCGTGACGATGCCCAGCCACCGGGGCCGCGACTGCACGCTCGCGAAGCCAGCGCGGCCGAGCAGCGCCACGACCTGGGTGTCGTCGTAGTAGTGCACCGCGGAGTGGGCCAAGTACCGGTAGGCGCCGCGCTGGCCCGAGAGGATCCCGCCCAGCGGCGCCACCACGGCCGCGAAGTAGGCGTGCACGAGGCGGCGGACGAGGCGATGGGGCGGCTGGCTGGTCTCGACGATGACCAGCCGACCGCCGGGTTGCAGGACCCGCAGGATCTCCGCCAGGAACCGCTCGCACAGCGGATTCTGGAAGGTGAGATTGCGGAAAGCGAAGCCGATCGCCACCGCGTCGAAGCACCCGTCCGCAAACGGCAGACGGGCGGCGTCGGCATGGACCCAACCCCCATCCGCGCGGGCACCCGCCCGGCCGTGCCGCTGCGCCTTGCGCTGCGCCACGCGCAGCATGGGCAGGCTGTAATCCAACCCCACGATCTGGCTGCGGTGGCCCGGCGGCGCCAGCCGGCGCAGCCACAAGGCCAGATCCCCGGTCCCGGTGCCCAGGTCCAGGATCCTGGCTGGTCGACTCGCCAGGCACAGCGCGGCGGCCTGGCGGCGCCAGCGCTCGTCCAGCCGCAGGGTCAGCAGCCGATTGCACAGGTCGTAGGTGCGAAAGACGCGGACGAAGATGCCGTGCAATGGTCTGCTGGGCATGTGGCGTTCCTGTGGACCATGCGGGCGGTGGGCGAGCCCCTGCCCGGAGCGGCCGCGGATTTCCGGCCGACCCTGCCCGGCACCCCCGACTGCCGCGTCGAGCGCTGCCGATCGCGCCGTGCTCGCGGGCGCTGCTAGGCGGCAAAGAACGACTCGCAGGCGCCCCAGAAGAACGTCTCGAGCTGGGCTTCGGTGCAGCCGATGACGTCGCGCAGGATGGCCACGTCCTTGGCCACGTGCACCGGGGCGTTGGCCGCGAGGTTGGCCGGATGCGTGTCCACCCCGAACATCAGCCGCTCCATGCCGCAGAACGGAATCGCCTTGCGCAGCGCCTCTTCGCGCCAGGCATCCGGCGTGCCCCGGCAGGTGTCGATCCACATCTGGTTCTTGGCGCTCTGGTAGCCCGCCGCGGCACGGCACCGGCCGAAGACGGCGATGCACTCGTCCACCCACGGCCAGCCGATATGCGCCAGCGCGAAGCGCAGACCCGGGAAGTTGACCAGCACCTCGTACAGCGCCGGACGGCAAAAACGCGAACTGTCGCCGAAGCCGTACAGGATTCCCGCATGAAACTGGATCGGCTTGCGCAATGCGCGGGCCTTCTCGTACAGCGGGAACAGGAACTCGTCGGTCGGCGACCAGTGGTCCGGGATCATCTTGACCCCGCGCAGCCGCAGATCCGTCAGGCCGCGCTCCATCTCCTCGACCATGCCGTCAGCCCGCGGGTTGGCCCATACCAGGCCGTAGATCCGCTCCGGATCTGTCGCCTGCACCGCGGCGATATGGTCGATCGCCGCGCGCACATCGTCCCGCGTTCCTGCCTCCGGATAGCGGGAGAACAGCGTCAGGCGATCGACCTTGGCGGCGTCCATCTGCCGCAGCACCTGCTCGCCGGTCTCGTCGCCCCGAGCGTGACAGTGACAATCCCAGATGCGCATGGAATTCTCCTTTCGTCTAGGCCGCAGGCCGCCCCGCCCAGGCAGGTCCCCCGGGCAGGACCACGCCGCCTGAACGCTCGGCCAGCCCACCGCCGGCCATCCGACCGGCGGTGGGCATTGCCCGCAGGGCCCGGCGTCCGAAGGCCGACTCGCTGCGGGTCGCCGCCGCGCCAGGCAGCTAGCTGGCCAACGTCTATAGCCTAGTGCGAACGACCTTGTCAAGCTGGCCCCCGCTGACCGGCTGCGGCCGCGCTTGCCGTCTGGGACCCGCCCAGGGCAGGGCTTGCGGCCAGTCTCGCCGCCGCGTACGCTGCGCACGGTGCGCCCGGCCCGAGGCAGGCCCCCGGAGAATACCGCACACGACCGCACGCGGAATTGGGCACGATGAGCGAAATCGACCTTTCGGAGCTGGACTGGCAACTGCGCGGCTGGCGGCCGTTTCAGTGGATCCTCGACAAGCCGGCCGAGACCGGATCCACCCGCCGGGCGGAGATCGGCCCCCTGTCCGCCCGCGTGCCGGGGTCCGTGCAGCAGGCCTTGCGCGAGGCGGGCCTCCTGCCCGACTGGCACGTGGGCGTCAACTCGCGCGCCTGCGAATGGGTGGAGCACCGGCACTGGGACTACTCCACGGTGCTGCCGGCACGGCGGGTGCCGCCAGGTCAGCGCGTGGTGCTGGGGGCCGATGGGCTGGACTACAGCGGCTGGCTGTTGGTCGACGGGCGCAAGGTGGGGCGCTTTGTCGGCACGCTGCGGCCGCATCGCTTCGACCTGACTGCGAGTCTGAGCGATGGCGCCGCCCACCAGCTCTCGCTGGTCTTCGAGGAACCTCCGCGCGAGCAGGGCCAGTTCGGGTACACCACGCGTTCTCGGCACTTCAAGCCCCGCTATCCGTACAGTTGGGACTGGTGCCCGCGCCTGGTGCCGGTGGGCGCGTGGGAGCCCCTGCGCCTGCGGTGCGGTCTGGCCGCCGAGCTGGAGGTCCTAGGCGTGTGGACCGCGCTGGCCGAGGACCTGCGCCAGGGCCGGGTCGAGGTGGAGGTGGACTGGCAGCCCGC
>Ga0067045_1003755_pt1 | contig 29855 bp, 28 predicted proteins | sample TerdegcTABiofilm_FD_59184 | JGI IMG/M metagenome (GOLD analysis project Ga0067045, IMG submission 59184) | Combined Assembly of (Gp0054472, Gp0054536) Wastewater bioreactor microbial communities from Singapore -Terephthalate degrading...
CGACCACAAACCAAAGAATCGCCAAAATCGAAATAGATAAGAGCCAAAGCATAAAGCCATTTAATACATTTATAATTTTGAACTTGGTTCTTATTTTTGATACTTCTGATCTAAGTTCTCTATAAGAATTATCTGCATTTTCTATATGTGGGATATATGTTTTTGATATTGTTATATCTGACATTTTAAATTTCCATAGAATAGATAATTTATCTTTTGAATCGAAATAACTACTTTATGTAAGTATTATACACTAATGTTTTATGTTCTGCAATCATGTATTGTAATAATTACTTAATTTCATTGCAATTTGACATAAATTTAACGATTCAAATATAGTGAAAGTTTACCAATAACATTACTCTTGAATAGTAATATAAGTTTAGGTTATGTTATTATATATTAAAAACAGGGAACAAAAGAATCAGAAAGCTAATGGGAGAGATTTATGGAGATAGAAAATTTAGATATAAAAGAGGTAGGTATCTTGGCTGACACCTATAATAATCAGATCGTTGATATTCCGCATTGTTATAGTGTTTCGCCAGAGGAATTTATAAATGGATTTCCACATCAAAAATATTCACGTCATGGTTACAACGAGGAAATATATTCTGAAAAGCTGATAGTATGCAAAGAAAAAGATAAAATAATCGGCTTTGCTAATGTTGCGATAGCAGATACACAACTTGATGGGAAAAAAGAGCAAAAAGGATTCATACGCTTTTTGACATACAAGCCCGGATGTCGTTTAGCAGGACAATTATTATTAGATGAATCAGAGAGATATTTAAAAAGTTTTGGTATACAGGAGATAAAGGCATTTCGGTTATTATACATCAATGACCATTGTGGGTATCGCTTTTATCATTTAAGTTATGGTTTGCTTTCAGACAAATTAGGGCATATTTTTGGGCTTTTTGGTATGAATGGCTACAAAATAAACGGTGGCGAAATTTTCATGGATCAACCCAATTATAATGTCAATGAGCCTATCTTGGCTGATAAAAGCATTGATATTAAAGTAGAGCAGAAAGAAGGACGTGGAAAATTGCCTAACCTAGAAGTATATGCTTACTTAAATGGCAATCAAATAGGTGAATGTATATCATGCTCAATCGGTGAATTTATTAACGCAAAAGAGGCGCAAGAATGGATTTTTATAGCAGGATTATTTGTTGATGAATCTGAACAAGCAAAGGGTTTGGGACGTTATTTGCTACAAAGAAACCTTTGGGAATCTATGAAACTTGGATATAAGCATACATCCATAAGCACCGATTGGCAAAATTATAGAGCATTGCTTTTTTATACAAATTATGGTTATTACTTGGTTGATACGTCCTATGAGTTTATCAAAACTATAGTCTAATATTGAAAGTCTCCCTTTCTCAAGAGGTGATTTAGAGGGATTTTCTGGTAATTAGGTAATGAACCCCATTCTTAAAAGTCTCATTTGTTTTCTTTATCCAGCGCAATGTCATCATTGCAAAGAAAATTTGGCTCCAACGGATCACTATATATGTAAGTCCTGTTGGGAACAATTGGAGTTTATAAAAGAACCTGTCTGCCAAACATGTGGTTATCCTATTGAATTTGCAGATAAAACAAGCGATGAAAGACCTAATGATGTTTGGTTCAGAAAGGCGCGTTCAATAGCGAATTATTATGAATATGATAAGGGTATATCAAACGATTATGGGATAAATAATAAGCCTAGCAACTCATGCAATAGATGTCCAAAGGATGTTAAGCCATTATTTAGCATAGATTTATATTTTCATAACGAGTTAAATAAAGGTGCAAAAGGATTTATAAAGCTAAAAAGCAAGCCATCAAAGGAATTATTATCAGCATTTGGAGAATATTCATCTAAGGCATTTATAGCGGTTGATAAGGTTGATTATGGATGGCAGTTGATAGATAGAGATAGGGAGTTTTTGCTGAGGAGAGGTGGTGAAAAAATAAATGTCTATGGAATCAATCCAGTTCACCATTTGGAAAAGAGGGCTAGAGGGATTTTACAATCAGAACCAGAAAAGCCAATCTCTGCAATATCAAAAGCCATTCACTTATTGAAATACGGAGGCAAGGCTATTATGGCTGATCCGTTGGCAAGGCTTATGATAGAAAATATGCCGAAATTGCTTAATAAGGATGATTATGATTTCATAATTCCTTTGCCGATGTATAAAGATAAACTGCGAAAGCGTGGCTATAATCAGGTTGAATTGATAGGGCGCAGGCTATCAAAAGGAATCGGTATTCCTCTTGATACAACAAGCCTAATTAAGATCATGGAAACGGAATCTCAGGCGAATTCGTCATTTATGAAAAGGGGCATTAATCTAAAAGGGGCGTTTGATGTTTCGGATAAATCAAAGATAGAAGGCAAGCGTATTCTGCTTATTGATGATGTTATGACTAGCGGTGCATCCATGAACGAATCTGCAAAAGTATTGATGATAAAAGGCAAAGCTGAATTTGTTGATGTGCTTACGCTTGTAAGGGCGGTGTAAGGTCTTGAAATGGTGTTAAATTTATTGTATCATTAAATCAGGGGTTTATTTTTTAATAATTGGTTGCAAATAAGGTTCTTAAAATGAAATTTTCTGACGAAATATTGAATCTATTTGATAAAAAAGATATAGATAAAGATTGGTCTTTTATTGAATACAAGCCATCGGATACAAGCAAATGGACTCATGGCTATCATCGTTATCCTGCAAAATTTATTCCACAACTTGTTGAAAGATTGTGTGATGAGTATATATCAGGCAAAGAAGCACATATAAATGATCCATTCTGTGGTTGTGGCACAACAATTGTTACAGGCATATCAAGAGGATTTAAATCTAGTGGAACTGACATTAATAAATTGGCTTGTTTAATAACTAAAGTAAAATCTTATCCAATTGAGCCTTCATATCTTGATATTAAAATTGAACGTTTCCTTAAATTAATAAAGGATATAGATAAAACTGGAAATTCCCTTTTTAGTGGAGGTATAGAACCATTAATACCGCAAAGACATATTGACAAAATTGATTATTGGTTTCCAGTAGAAAATAAAATGGAACTCGGTAAGATATTAAAAATTATTTATGAAGAAGATGACGAAAAGATAAAGAATTTTCTTTTAATTGCCTTTAGCCATGTTCTAAAAAGTTGTTCTATCTGGCTTCAAGGAAGCACAAAACCAGTGAAAGATAGCAAAAAAAATCCCTCAAAACCTTATGATGTTTTAAGTAAGCATTTGAGAAAGATGCAAAAAGGCAATAAAGCTTTTTATGATATTGTCCCTGATAAATTTCGACATGGTTTAGATGGTGATTATAATGTTATATCTGCTGACGCAAAGCAACAACCAACAGATGATAATACTGTTGATCTAATTGTTAGTTCAAGTCCTTATGTTACAAGCTATGAATATGCAGATTTACATCAATTGTCAACGATATGGCTTGATTTAGCAGAAGACTTAATTGAATATAGAAAAGAATTTATTGGAACATCATATAAAAAATATAATGATAGAAAACCAATAAGTAAAATTGCAATAGATACAATTAATAAAATGTCTGAAAAAGATTCAAAAATGGCAAAAGAAATTGAAGCATTTTTTATTGATATGCAAGATGTATTCAATGAGAGTTTTAGGATATTAAAACAAGGTGGTAGATGCTGTTATGTTATAGGAAATACGAAATTAAGGGGGGTAGATATACCTAATGCTCAAGTTTTTGCCGAAAGCTTACAGTATTCAGGATTTAAACTTGATAGGATAATAAAGAGAGAGATCCACTCAAAAATTCTACCGCAAAAAAGAGATGAAAAAACTGGGAGATTTGCCAGTAGCGAGAGTGCAGATACAGAAGCCTATCCAATAGAGTATATTGTTATTGGGTTAAAGGAGTAAAGATCATGCAATTTGAGGACTTAAAGGGCTTGTATCTAAAGAAAAAAGAAAGTTTCGGTTCTGAAACATACAGGCATATGTCAGAAATATTAACGGAAGCAAAAGAAATACATAAACAAGATTGGTTAAATCATCCTACACCAAATAATGATCACGAGCAAAGTTGGAGAGCTTTTAAAGGAAAGAATCTTGAAAAGCTAATTCAATATATAATCACTGATGAAATTGAGGAACTCGGACTTAAAGTTGTTAATGGTAACAAGTTGGAAAGAAACAGAAATTTATCAAGAGAATTAAGCCAAGTGGCAAGGAACTTAGCTATTCGGTATGGGCAATTTGGCTTGCATCTGCCAGATGTTGATATTGTAATTTATAAACCTGAAGATTGTCAAATTTTATCAGTTCTTTCCATCAAAGTTACTTTAAGGGAAAGAATTGCACAAACAGGTTATTGGAAGCTCAAATTTTTGGATGACCCAGCAACAAAGCACATTAAAGTTTATTTTATTACACCAGACGAAGATGGAACATTAAGCATTATGAATCCTACTAAAAAAGGAAGAGCCATTGCTGAAGTAGACTTGGATGGAAGTTATGTTTTAACAGAGGAAAATGTTGAGGAAAGTAATAAAGTTAAATTATTTGAGCATTTCATAGAAGATTTAAGAGAATTATTAAATAATGGAAGATAAAGAACCCAAATTTGAGACAACAACACTATGGGATTTTCCAACCCAAAATTATGGACATACACCTCACGGCGATAATAAATTTAATGGAGTTACTCCTGCATTTGTAATATGGAATTTGTTACAAAGATATACAAATGAAGGCGATCTGGTCGTGGATCCAATGTGTGGAAGTGGAACAACAATTGATGTGGCTAAGGAACTAAACCGAAATGTTATAGGTTATGATATTAATCCTGTAAGACCTGATATTATCAAAAATGATTCACGAAAAATTCCTTTACCTGATAACTCAGTAGATTTTGTTTTCATTGATTCGCCGTATTCAGATAATATTAAATATTCAGATGAACCTGATTGCATTGGAAAAATATCATGTGAAAGCTTCATTTTTTATGATGAATTACAAAAGGTAGCAAAAGAAATTCTAAGAATTCTAAAACCAGATAAAATGATGGCTTGGTTAATAGGTGATCAATGGGAAAAGAAAAAATTTATGCCAACAGGATTTTTGCTTTATCAACGACTAGATAAATACTTTGATCCGGTTGATATAATATGCGTAACTCGTCATAATCAAATCTCAAATACAGGGTTATGGCATTATAGAGCTAAAAAATATAACTTCTTTTTAAGAGGCTTTAAGTATCTTTTCATAATGAAAAAAGGTAAATTATAAAGCATACAATCTATACAGTTAAAAGCTGTTCCAAATTCTCATACTCCAAAAGTCTTTTTTTGGCTAGTTCGCAATATCCTTCGTCAATATCTGTTCCAATACCTTTTCTATTATTCAGCAAACATGCAACAAGGGTTGTTCCACTCCCAAGAAAAGGATCAAGTATAGTATCATCAACAAAGCTAAATAGCTTAATACATCTTCTTGGTAATTCAATGGGAAATGGTGCAGGATGACCGATCTTTTTCTTGCTTTCACCATTGAAATTCCAGACACCGTTTGTCCATTCCATAAATTCTTCTTTTGTAATGTCTGACTCCTTGCTTCCGCTAGTTTTTTTCCAGCTATCTTTGTATAAAACGACAATGACCTCAACAGGTGCTATCACATATGGTGCAGATGAAGAAAGCCATGATCCCCATGCGGTTCGCCTCGATATATTCTGCTCATTCCAGATAATTGTTGAATGATATTTCCAGCCTATATTTTTAGCAATAGTTGTAATATCAGCGCAGACGCTTTGTTGACCACCTTTATTTTTATCAAGAGGGATATTCAAGCAGAATCTGCCATCATTTTTAACTAATGTGTAACATTTTGTCATCCATTTTTCCGTCCATAAAAGATAATCATCATAAGTCATTTTATCATCATGGCTATTATAGCTAATATTAACGTTATATGGCGGTGATGTTACGATTAGGTCAATGGAATCTTCTGTAATACAATCAGTGCTTATAATATCGTCATTATAGATATAAAGTCTATCTGTATTATAATAAATCCTATCATACATGGCTGATTTTCCTAATTTAAAAATCTACTACATTCAGAACCAAAAGCGATTAAAATCATTAATAGGTATTATAACAAATTCTTTTGACGTTTGCTAGTAAATTTATTGACGATAATACGATAATTGATTACTTGTATTCAGACCAATTGTATTATATCATTAAATCAGGGATTTATTTTTTAATAATTGGTTGCAAATTATGTTGGTGAAAGCTAACAATTGTTTGTAATTACCAACAACAATTTTAAAAATTCTCAATCACCTTCAGTTTTTATATTTAAATATTGTTTATATGTTAACCATTATGTTAAAATATGCCATCAGTTAAAAAATATCATAATTACATCTATAAACTGAAAGGAAAAAAATGCTACCAAGAGAAAGAGTATTTACCGCATTAGAACACAGAGAACCAGATCGCATCCCTTGGGGTGAACATTCAATTGATTATAATGTTTATGAAATGGTGCTTGGTCGTCCAACCCTTGCCCAATCTAAGATAAGAGAGACAAAGGCTTATTGGGATGGGCGAAGAGATGAAATAGTTGAATGTTATAAGCGTGATCGAACTGAATTAATCAAAGCTTTGGAAATGGATATATACTTTGTTGGAGGTGTTCCGAGCAAAGGTTATCATCCGAAACCCATGAAACAATTAGATGATGAAACTTATGAAGATGATAATGGCAATATCTATCGTGTATCAGCGATAACCGGCGACCTTATGCCATATCATATTAAAAGGACGCCTATATTCCCTCTTTCCGATGAAGATGTTAAAAATAGAATGGAAAGTCTTGAAAAACAGATCGAAAATGTAGAAAATGAGCCTATCGGTGATCCCAATTCATCTAGTTGGGAGTTTGTTCATTATGCTGTAAAGGAGATGAAAGCTACTCATTTTATCTTGCTTATGGTAGGTGATATTGGCTTTCCTGGGTTTGGTGGGACAGAAGAGGAAACATGGATGAGTTTACTTGAGTATCCTGAAATCTGTAAAAAGATTGCAGAATTACAAGGAAAAAGGCTTGTTCGTCAAGTAAAGCTATATGCACAACTTGGCGTTGACGGTATAATGCCATGTGGAGATCTTGGGAGTAGCACAGGTTTGCTTGCGAGTCCGAAAATTTATCGCGAGATGGTTTATCCATGGCATAAAGCGCATGTTAAAGAAGCCCATAAATACGGGCTTAAAGTTTTAAAGCACTGTTGCGGTCATGTTTGGCCTATCATAGATGAGCTTGCAGAAGTTTATGATGCCTATGAAGGTATTCAAGCAAGCGGTGGCATGGATATTAAGCTACTAAAAGAGCGTGTTGCAGGAAAATTATGCTTATGGGGCGGTATATGGCATGAGCATATAATCAGTGGTTCTGTTGAAGATATTCGCAATGACGCAAGATATGCCTTTGGAAACGCTGCTCCAGGTGGTGGATATATTATGGGGTCATCACATTCCCTTGCTGTTGGCGCAAAATACGAGAATTTAATGGAAATGAAGCGTTGTCGTGATGAATGGGGAATATATCCTATAAATCCAAAACGTTTTATCTAGTTAATATGAGTTTTTCACTTGTAGCACAGAGAATCCTTCCTTAAGATCGAGCTTAGTGAAAAAAGCATTATTCTAACGCAGTGATGAATCTTCATAAAGGCTGTATTAAGATAATTTTTGTTTAAAATGATAGCTTAATTGCATAAAATCGTATAACAAAAGAAGAAATATTTTATTGAAATGTAGGTTGAGTTATATCTCAACCTACAAATGATTTGCTAGATTATCACGTATCCAGCACCAAGAGCCTGTTTAACTTCACCCTCAAACTCCATTTTGATTATGGCTACATTTGCGAGTTTATCGGGACAGGTTTCAGGCAAGCCTTTTATTATAAGCTGGTTTTCTGTCTGCTCAAAATCCAAAGGTTTTCCATCAGCTAATAAGCAAGCGCATACCAATTTTGTTTTTAATCCACCAATGACAAGTTCTTTTGGTGACCAATTGTGACACCAGAAGTAATAAGTATTGCCTTTTCTTGTCCAGTTACCTGTTGGGACCCATTCAACTCCCTCAACTCTATCAACTTTTCCATAAACCGCTTCACTATTCAAAGCAAGCCATCTACCAACAGTAAGCAATCTATCATATGCTTCTTCTGGGACGGATCCGTCAGGTGCGGGACCAATATTTAAGAGCAAATTGCCTTGTCCAGCAGTCGCAGTTCTTAACATACTAATAACTTCTCTAACAGGTCGCCAGTCAACAGCAGTTGGGAAGTAGCCCCAAGAACCGTTAAATGTCATACATGCTTCCCAATCACGGCCTTTGCCCTCTGCGGTAACGTGTTCTTCAGGCGTGCCAAAATCTTCAGGCAATTGTGAGCGGTTATTAATGATAATATCTGGTTGGAGTTCACGAACCATAGCATTACGCCTTTCACTTTCCCATAATTCAGGTGAACTCAATGGCCAAGAAACATCATACCATAGTATATCAATCTTACCATAATTTGTGCATAATTCACGGACACAACCATCTGTAAACTCAATGAATCTCTTTCTAGCTGATTCGTCTTTCGCGCAAATAGCCCCGTCTGGATGATGCCAATCCATAAGAGAATAATAAAAACCGATTTTCAATCCAAATTCACGACACGCCTCAACATATTCTGCAACCAAATCCCGTCCCGGACCGCGCTTCATTGCATTATAGTCAGTCTGTTTTGTGTCCCATAAACAAAACCCTTCATGATGCTTGGTAGTCATAACCATATACTTCATACCAGCAGACCTTGCCAACGCTGCCCATTCCCTTGCAGGGCGAACCTTTGGTTTCCATGTGTCGGCGTATTTTTCATATTGTTCCATTGGTATTCGTTCACGATTCATTACCCATTCATGACGACCTATCTGAGCATAAAGTCCCCAGTGGACAAACATTCCGAATCTTGCTTCCCGCCACCATTGCATACGTCTATCTCTGTCTTCTGAACTCACGTTAAATCCTCCTGTCATTTATATAGTTTGTTATTTATTTAAAATTGATGAAGGTAAAAACCAATTTTTGTATATCTATAATACAATAGAATTAATATCAGATCAAGATAATATAAAATGTATGTATCTGTCCTGAATTATTAGGTAGTCATTTTTAGCCAATTTCCATATTGCCCTAGCAAGGTTGTAAGGTCTGTCCCACTCTACCTTCTCTTATTGCAATATATATCCATGCCATTTTTCCATCTTCGCTTACACGAACAGACTAGATGAAAACTATCTAAATGTCAAATGCAATATAGCAAGTCTTCTATAACTTTATTTATCAAATTAGCATCATCTCCACTAAGAGCCATCAGTTTCAGATAGCTCATATACCAATAATTTAGGACAGATGCCATCAACCGATATATATTGTAAATCGTTAGCCTATATGATATAATAATGCTCAGAAATCTTTTTTTATGGACATTTGAGTCGATATCTTTATGGATTATGAAATGACGATAAGGGAAACTTTAGAACATATTGAATCTGATAATTTATCACCTTACGCCTGTTTAAGTTCGAAGACGCAAGGAAGACAGATAGATATAAAAAAATGCGATATAAGAACAGAATTTCAGCGTGATAGAGATCGCATATTACATTCAAAATCATTTAGGCGTTTAAAAGACAAAACTCAGGTCTTTCTCTTTCCTATTGGAGATCATTACCGAACAAGATTAACACATACATTAGAAGTTTCACAAATTGCAAGAACAATATCAAAATCGCTAAGACTTAATGAAGACCTTACAGAAGCAATTGCACTCGGTCATGATCTAGGTCATACTCCTTTCGGACACGCAGGGGAATCTGCACTTAATGATGTTGTTCCAAGGGGATTTCGCCATAATGAGCAAAGTCTAAGGGTTATTGATGTATTGGAAAGAGATGGTGAAGGTCTTAATCTGACATACGAAGTGCGAGATGGCATATTAAAACATACAAAAGGAAGAGAGCGCATAATATCAAGAGAGTTTTTACCTCTCACGCTTGAGGGAAATGTTGTCAGAATCGCAGATATAATTGCTTATGTTAATCATGATATTGAAGATGCTATACGTGCTGGAATAATAACTCATGATGATCTACCACAAAAATATATTAAAATAGTTGGGGATTCACATGGATCAAGAATTGATTGTATGATAAAAGACGTTATAAATAATAGCATTGATTCTGATGAAATTAGAATTAGCAATGACATTTTGATTGCAATTGAGGGATTAAGGGATTATTTATATAACGAAGTTTATACACGTAACGAGATAATAAACGAAATTAAAAAATCAATAAAGGCCTTAAAGGAATTATACCAATATTTTGTTGATAATCCTGAATTGATCCCCAAAGAATATATCAGAATAGCAAATAATGATATTGAGTTAGCGGTATGTGATTATGTGGCTGGGATGTCAGACAAGATGGCTTTGAATAAGTATCAGAAGCTATTTTTACCACAGCCTTGGAGTGAATAAATATTATGAAAAGAGGCCATAGTATAGAACTTGATAGATTGATTATTTGTTTTATTATATGTTCTATACTCATTAATTTTGCTCAAACAAGTTATGCCTTTTCCTATTTTCATGGAACTGGATTGCTGGATACACCAACAGCTTATATATTGGATAATGGTGTTTTTGATGCAGGAATAGATATATTAATGAGAGATTCCAAAAGACAAGAGACGTCATTTAAGCTTGATTTTGGTTTGTTGAATTTTTCAGAATTCGGTATTGTTTGCTTGAAAAAAGATAATAAAGATTTTATAACAGGAAATGCGAAAGTTATCCTAGCGAAAGAAGAAGGTATTCTTCCAGCCTTTGCTTTTGGAGTTGATAATGTAGGTGAAGATATTGATAAAAAAGACAATAAATATAATGTTTCTTTTTATGCAGTCATAAGTAAGCAATTTAATTTGCCATTGATACACCTAATTAATACAAATCTTGGGTTTGGTAATAAACGATATGTTGATGAAGGTTCAATAGGTAAATATCTGCATGGTGGTTTTATTGGTCTAAACAAAGATATATTGATAACTTCACGAGATATGCGTTTATCGTTTATGGGTGAAATAAAAGGTAATGGTATTAATATTGGATTAAAATGCTTGCTAAAAAGCGGTCTTGGTGTTAATTTGGCAGTTGGGCAATTAGCTTCGGGAAATAAGGCAAACCAGTATCATTTTGGCTTATCTTTTACAAATGCTCAAATTATAAAGGAAATCAGCCAAAGCATTGAATTATCAAAGCAAGCTGTTCGTATATCTAACGAGGCGAAATCAAAAGCTGATGATAATAAAAAAAATGATTAAGTTATTGTATAAGGACTATAAATACAAGTTTTGTGAAATTGCTTAGAGAATAGAAGAAAGAGAAATAAAAGGAAAAAAGATGCCATTTAAGAGGAAAAAAAAAGACGTTTCCCGTTTAACTGAAAAAGTGGATTAAGCAAGTAATAGCAACAAAAAATAAGGTTTTTGGATGGGTTTATTTTCCTCTATTTTTGTAAAGGAATAGCCCGCTGATTTACGCTGACTGCGTAACGCAGATTAGCTCGGATTTTTAAGAGATGGAATAAGTTCTAAAGATTAAAGCTTTGATACTGCAAAAAAAGGAATAGCCCGCTGATTTTCGCTGACTACGTAACGCTGATTGGCTCTGATTTTTTTAAAGAACTTGGAATGATGTTATCAATTATATATATCGGGATAGATAAGAGATAATGTGAATTGAGATTTTGAAGATTTATAGCCCGCTGATTTTCGCTGACTGCGTAATGCTGATTAACTCTGATTTTTAAGATATGGAATAGAGTTCTAAAGATTAAAGCTTTGATACTGCAAAAAAGGAATAGCCCGCTGATTTACGCTGACTGCGTAATGCAGATTGGCTCTGATTTTAATAAAATTTGATATTTTAGATAGATACATGCGGGGGCGTTTAATTAAACGTCCCTACAATATATATCGAGATAGGTAAAAGATAAAGTGAATTGGGAAATTTGGGATAAAATCCCCATAAATTTCCAAAAGGCGTATTAGCAATATGCCCCAACAGAAAGGGAGACTTTCAAGGACCATTTCACATCAAACTTGTGATTCAAAAATACATGTAAAAAACTAATCTGGTTGAACATTATAAACCATCTAATAAGAAATGTATTCAACTACAAAATTAATACGGTCTCCAAAATTACGAATATTCTTGACATAATAAGGCAGTTTTGGTAAACTATGTAAGGTTTTATACGTTTGAACGATTGAATAATATACGCAATGTATTTTAGCTTTTTATTAATATATTCATTATTCAAATGGAAATGGTGAAAGGGGGTGTAAAAAACAAGCTTTATGCTTGTTGTTTGGAGAATATTGGATTTTTATTTATCAGGCTAGCGGAGTCCATTAATATTTTCTAATTTTACTATACTGAAAGCAATGCTATTGTTAGAAAAAAGATTGTTAGGCTTTCAGTAAACACAATTGTTTAATATATTTTCTGATAGTTATAAACTGCTTATATTATAAAGGAGGATTTGAAAGATGAAGAGAACGTCATTATTAATGGCATTAATCAGCTTGACTCTATGTATTGCATTCATAGGTTGTGGTGGATATGTAAAAAAAGATGAATTGGAGAAGCAACTTTCAGATCAAAAGATGGATATTGAACAGAGAGTTCAACTTGCACAAGACGCTGCAGCGACTGCAAATGATAAAGCTGATAAAGCATTATCTGCTACTAGAAATATGGATAAAATGAAAGACGAGATCTTGATGACAGTTGATGGCAAACTAGAAGCGGCAATGGTTGCAACAAAAGGCGATGCAGAAAAGACAAGAGCTGAAATGAAACGTTTAGCGGAGGATGCTGCTGGTAATGCACTTTCAGAAGCTAAAGCTTTTATGCTCGCAGAAGATGAAAAGGTAAAGCAAGCAGCAAAAGAAGCAGCAGATAAAGCAATGAATGCAGCAATGGAAGCAGATAAAAGAGCAGAAGAAGCTGCAAGACAAGCTGAGATCGCTAAAACATTACCAAAAGTTACTGGACCAGATGTTTTTGTTGTCTATTTTGACTCCGGCAAGGTTGCAATTAAGCCAGAGGGCGTTTCTGAATTAGAAAAAGCAGCTGCTATGATTAAAGAAAATCCCGGAGCTGTTGTAAAGATCCATGGACATGCAGATAACACCCCAGTTGTATATAGCAAATACCGTAATAACTGGCTTTTATCACAAGCTAGAGCAGAAGCAGTTAAAAGCTATCTTGTTGATAAACTCGGTGTGCCTGCTGATGTATTAAAAGAATCTGTTGGTTTTGGTGAATACAAACCCACAGCAGCAAATGATAAAAAGAGTAAATGGGAAAATAGAAGAGTTGAAATACTTATTTCAAAGTAATTTGGCTTTTGTGGATTTGTTAGTTTCTATTTACCTGTTTTTTGTAATCTCATGCCGATTCATAGTCGGCATGAGATTTTTTTGGGAGTATCTTACGCATTACAAAATCGCAATGATTGACAAGTTTAATACCGAAATAAAATTTAAGAAAACCCGCAATTTTAAAAAGCAAATCTACCTTTCTATCAATCCGAACTTACCAAATTTTCTTACAATAAAAGATAAATACCTCTCTCAAAAATGGAAATTGATATGAGTATGCTTGGGAGTTGATTTCTGCTAATATTATTATGTATTTAACGTGAGTTCGGTGTAAGAATTTGTATTTACCAACAAGACACAAAGGCACGAAGCAGGAAATAAGATTGAAAATTTAACGTTGCAGAAAAGAAATAGCCCGCTGATTTTCGCTGACTACGTAACGCTGATTAGCTCGGATTTTTGAAAAGAATGGGAAACTTGTTCATTACTGGAAGATTTATAGCCCGCTGATTTTCGCTGACTACGTAACGCTGATTAGCTCGGATTTTTGAAAAGAATAGAGAACTTGTTCATTACTGGATGATTTATAGCCCGCTGATTTTCGCTGACTATGTAACGCTGATTAGCTCGGATTTTTGAAAAGAATGGGAAACTTGTTCATTACTGGAAGATTTATAGCCCGCTGATTTTCGCTGACTACGTAACGCTGATTATCACTGATCTTTGAAAAGAATGGGAAACTTATTCATTACTGGAAGATTTATAGCCCGCTGATTTTCGCTGACTATGTAACGCTGATTATCACTGATCTTTGAAAAGAATAGAGAACTTGTTCATTATTGGATGATTTATAGCCCGCTGATTTTCGCTGACTATGTAACGCTGATTATCACTGATCTTTGAAAAGAAATAAAAAACATGTTCATTATTGGATGATTTATAGCCCGCTGATTTTCGCTGACTACGTAACGCTGATTATCACTGATCTTTGAAAAGAAATAAAAAACATGTTCATTATTGGATGATTTATAGCCCGCTGATTTTCGCTGACTACGTAACACTGATTATCACTGATACTTTTGTGAAAAATGCAATATTAGAGATTTAATCTTTAATACCTTGTGGGACTTTGTCGTTTGTTATCTTTGTGGTTCATTCTTATATCAAACTGATGTTATTTATTCATATTGAAATTTAGTATTTTTTATGTCTTGTAAAATTGTTATAATGTTTTGTAAAATTATTATTATTATGTAATTCAGGCAAGTTTAATTTTCATAATGACTTGAGGTGTAAAATGAAAGTTCGTAAAGCGATAATCCCAGCGGCTGGTCTAGGAACGAGATTTTTGCCAGCTACAAAGTCTTTGCCAAAAGAAATGATACCAATTGTTGACAAACCTGCAATACAATATATTGTAGAAGAGATAGTAGGTTCTGATATAAGAGATATACTTATAATAACAGGTCGCGGTAAAAGAGCTATTGAGGATCACTTTGACAAGTCATTTGAGCTAAATGAGGTTCTTAAAGAGAAAGGTGATCATGCAAGCCTTGGAACTCTTGAAGAGATCGAGGAAATGGCGGATATTCATTATCTAAGGCAAAAAGAGGCGTTAGGAACAGGTCATGCAATATTAAAAGCGAAATATCATATTGCAAATGAGCCATTTGCTGTATTATACGGGGACGATTTAGTAATATCAGAGATCCCTTGTATTAAACAATTGATAGACTTATATGAAAAATATAATTGTTCTATACTGGCTGTTCAAGAGGTTCCAAAAGAGAAAGTCAGCAGTTATGGAATCATATCAGGGACAAGGGTGAATGGCGAAGTCGTTATGGTAGATAAACTAATAGAAAAGCCAGATCCAAAAGATGCCCCGTCAAATCTAGCCTTTCTTGGAAGATGCGTCCTTGATCCTGCAATATTTGATATACTTGAAAAGACAAGTCCTGCAGAGACTAACCGAGAGATACAACTCACAGATGCAATACAGGAACTCGCAAAAACAAAGGCAGTATATGCAAGGAAAATAGTCGGCAAATGGCATACCGTAGGCGATCCTTTATCGCATCTTAAAACTACAATAGAATTTGCCCTAGAACGCCCAAAAATTGGACCTGAATTAAGAAATTATCTCATTGATTTGGGTAATAAATTGGAATCAAATATTCCAGAAAAAGAAAAAAGATCTAGCAAGAAAGACGAATCAGCGAGTAATTGATAGTGAGTTAATTATCTATGGTGGATATACATTCACATATTCTTCCTAATATCGATGATGGACCATCAAATATAACTGATTCACTTGTTATGTTGGCTAATAGCTATGCTTCTGGGATTGATACTGTTATATCAACCCCTCACCTTATTGATGGCTTATCAGAAAATAGAATAAATGAATGCGATGAAGCATTAATTGAATTAAGAAATATTACAGAAAAGAATGGCATCGCTATACAATTGAAAAGCGGATTTGAATGTTATATAACGCCTGATTTTGCAAAAGAAGATGCCGATTTATGTGGTGTTACTATAAATAAGAATGGAAGACATATTCTTATTGAATTTCCAATGAAAGGCATACCTCCATATACAGACGAGGTATTCAGCAATCTAAAAACAAAAGGGATAACGCCTATAATAGCTCATCCTGAACGTAACTATGCAATAATGGAAGATCCGAATATATTATATAATTTCATATCGCAAGGCTGTCTTGCGCAGATTAACGCAGGTAGTATTCTTGGTCGTTATGGAAAACAAATAAAGGAAACATCAAAGATTCTATTGACTCATAATATGATACATTTAATCGCATCTGATATGCACTCAGTATCATCGCCAACAATCAGACACGCTATGCCTGATTTAATATCAATAATAGGTCATGAAGAAGCGTTAGATATGATTAATGACAATTCATTTTATATTCTTTTAGGCAGAAATTTTAAAAAGAAAATACCTATACCTTATGAATCTCCAAAAAGAAATATAGGTGATCTCTTCAGAGCAAAGAGGAAAAAAGGGTAATTTTTCATGAAAATATTGGGATTAGATGTCGGTGATGTATTAATAGGCGTTGCCGTGAGTGATCCTTCGGAGACAATAGCACAGGGTCTTGATTCTATTAGGCGAGTCTCACTAAAAAAAGATTTTGAAGAAATATCCCTGATAATAAAGGATAATGATATTGAAAAAATAGTTGTCGGATTACCCAAAATGCTAAATAATGAAATCGGAATACAAGCAAAAAAAGTAATAGATTTTGTTGAAAAACTACGCAAATCAATCGATATTCCAATAATTATGTGGGATGAAAGATTAACTACCGTTTCTGCAAATAAGACATTAATAGAAGCAAATATCAGCCGAAAGAAACGAAAAAATCTAACAGATAAAATGGCAGCAACAATTATCCTTCAAGGATACCTAGATAGCCAATGAGGTCAAAATTATGTCCGAATCTCCTGAAAGTAATAGATCGATAATAAACAAAATATATGATGTAACATTAAATAAAAGTCAGAGAAACGATTTACACTCGGTGATTTCTGATATAAGAATAAGTCTATCAGGAGTAAAAATTGCGTTTATTATAGTTTTTATATATTTAATTGGGATATTGATATTGTATTCATGTATGAATCAAATCCTTGCGCCTGTTGAAAAATCAGCTAATACAGAAAAAATCATAAAGATTAGCGCCGGAATGGGTATCTCATCAATAGGTTCTTTGTTAGAATCAGAAGGTCTTATTAAAAGCTCATTAATATTTCAGTTAGTCAGTATTTTAGAGGGGAAAAGCCATTCACTTAAGGCAGGGGCATATTCTATCAGAGCAAATATGAGTATTACAGACATCATCCAGAAGATTAGTTCTGGTGAGACGATTGTATATAAACTTACAATCCCAGAAGGATTAACAATTGCAGAAATTGCGTCAATATGGGAAAGGGATGGTTTCGGAAAGTCAACAGATTTTCTGAATTTAACTACTGACGTTTCCTTGCTTAATAAGTATAATATAAAAGCTAATAGTCTAGAAGGATATTTATTTCCTGATACATATATATTTCCCTATGGAATACCAGAACGAGAAGCCATAGAAAAAATGCTAGAACATTTCAATAGGCAGATTTCTAATGCTTTGAATGGCAAATCAATTGATAGCCAAAAATTACATGAGGTTGTATCGCTTGCTTCCATAATTGAGAAAGAAGCAAAAGTCAGCGAGGAAAGACCAATAATATCTGCGGTGTATCATAATCGGCTGAAAATTGGAATGAAACTCGAATCATGCCCAACTGTATTATATGGATTAGGTTATCCCAATAGAGAATTAACTTATGATGATCTAAGAAATGCAAACCTTCGATATAATACCTATGTTTATAATGGGCTTCCCCCTGGGCCGATTTGCAATCCGGGGCTAAAATCAATTATTGCAGCAATAGAACCTGCAGACGTTCAATATTTATATTTTGTTTCAAAAAATGATGGAACGCATCACTTTTCAGAGAACTATAACGACTTTTTGAGTGCAAAAAGAAAATACCAATCACCAAAGCGCTCGTAACGAATCCGGAGGAACAATGAACCCACAAAGAACAATAGCAAAAGAGGTTACAATTTCTGGTATTAGTCTGCATTTGGGATTAGAATCCTCATTGACTTTTAAGCCAGCAGAAGTAAATACAGGGATTGCCTTTATTCGCAAAGACCTTCCTGAAACGCCAAAGATAAAAGCAACAATTGATAATTCAGTTTCTGGCTTGATGAGGCAAACTAGCATTGGAAGCCCAGATATAGCAATGCACACAATAGAGCATCTTATGTCAGCTTTTGCATGTCTTAATATAGATAACATAATAGTAGAATCAAATGCCCCTGAACCACCCGCAATGGATGGCAGTTCACTTCCATTTGTTAATTTACTTACATCAGCAGGTATTGTAGAGCAAGAGGCAGAAAAAAAAGAAATACAGCTTACAGATGCAATATCTGTCTCAGATCAAGATAAAGAGATCATTTTAACACCAGCAAAGGAATGTAAGATCACATATATATTTAAATCTGATAGCCCACAAAATATATTACAGATGGCAACGGTTGATTTATCAAAAGAATCACTAATTGAAAAAGTTATGCCTGCAAGGACATTCTGTTTTCGTAATGAGATAGAATTGCTAAAATCAAAGGGATTAGGTAAAGGTGGAAATAAGGATAATGTTGTTATAATTAATGATGATGGTAATCCAGATCAAGCGCCAAGACTTGATAATGAGATGGCAAGACATAAGATGCTTGATCTTATAGGCGATCTATATTTGCTTGGAGGGTTGCCAAAGGCTCATATCGTAGCAATAAAATCGGGTCATGAATTAAATGCAAAGCTAGTCCAAAAGGTATACGAACAACATCAAAAAAATGTTAGAATAAAAAACGTATCATCTGAAAAACCATTATATTCAAATGATATAAAAAAAATCTTACCACATCGTTATCCTTTTCTTTTAATAGATAGAGTTATTGAGTTAGAGGCAGATCAAAAAGCAGTAGCGATAAAAAATGTAACCGTAAATGAAGAATTTTTTCAGGGACACTTTCCCCAAGAGCCAATAATGCCGGGAGTTCTTCAAGTCGAGGCACTTGCCCAACTCGCAGGGGTGCTTTTATTTTATGGTGATAGTAATGAAGGTTCAATAGGTTTTTATAGGGCAATAGAAAACGCCAAATTTCGTCGTCAGGTGGTTCCGGGGGATCAATTAAGATTAGAAGTATATCTGGATCGGAAAAAAGGTCGTTTGGCAAGATTTATTGGGCAAATCTATGTCGATGCCCAAGTTGCCACAGAAGCAGAATTTTCAATTGCTTTTTAGATGAGGTAAAAAATGACAATTCATAATACAGCTATTGTTCATCCATCAGCAGAATTAGGTGATGATGTAGAAATAGGTCCGTTTAGTATAATTGATGAAGACGTTAAAATAGGAAATAGGACTAAAATAGGTCCTTATGTTCATGTCAAAAGATGGTCAACTATAGGTGATGATTGCCAAATATATGAAAGTGTTGTAATCGGAAGCGAACCAAAGGATCTCAAGCATGTACCAAATTCCCGTAGCTTTGTGATTATTGGGGATAGAAACAATATTCACGAATATACATCAATAGCACGCGCAACAGCAGTTGACGAGGCGACTGTAATAGGAAACAATAATCTTTTGATGGCTTATGTTCATATTGCACACGACTGTCAGATAGGCAATAACACTATATTGGCAAGCTATGCGACTCTCGGAGGGCATGTGGTTGTAGAAGATAGGGCAATTGTAGCGGCTCAGTCTTCTATTCATCAATTTGTTAGAGTTGGATTTATGGGTTTTGCCGGTGCATGTGCAAAGATCGTTCAGGATGTTCCACCATTTATTATCGCTGATGGCTATCCTGCAAGTGTCCGCTGTCTCAATAGCGTTGGATTAATCAGAAGCGGTATGTCGCAAGAAAAACGCTTGTTTCTTAAAAGAGCATTTAAAATATTGTTTCGATCAAATCTCAATCGCAAAGAAGCAATAGAAAAAGTGCGCAACGAGGTTGAGCCTTGTGAAGAAATAGAAATATTGCTGAAATTTATGGAAACTAGCAAAAGAGGGATCGCTGTTTGAAAATTGGTATTATAGCAGGTTCTGGAAAATTGCCTGTAATCTTAGCAAAAGAGATAATTGATACAGGAAAAAATGTCTTTATTGTTAGCATATCAAAAAATGTTGATGAGTCACTTAAAACTTTTACATCTGATTTTTACCAATTTGGCGTTGGTCAGGTAAATAAGATAATAGGCACTTTTCTAGATGCTGATGTAAAAGAACTTGCTATAATTGGTAAAGTTGCAAAAAATGAACTATTCAATCCTCTTCGTTTTGATACAAAGGCATTAAAAATACTAAGCAAACTCAAATACAAAAGCGATTCAGCGATATTTTCTGCTATTGCTGATGAAATGGAATTAAACGGAATAAAACTGATTGACCAACGCCAATATCTAAATATCCTTTTGCCAGAAAAAGGCGTCCTTACCAAGCACAAGCCATCAAAATCCCAACTGCATGATATTGAGTATGGAATGGACCTAGCCAAGAAAGTTTCAGAACTTGGGATCGGCCAGACTGTTGTTGTAAAAGATCAAATAATACTTGCAGTTGAAGCAATAGAAGGCACTGATGAAGCAATTCAACGAGGGGCAAATCTCTGCAAAGGCAATGCAGTTGTAGCAAAAGCCTCAAAATCAGATCAAGATTTTCGGTTTGATGTTCCCACCATAGGTCCTGATACAATCGATGTCCTTATAAAAACTAAAACATCTGCTATCGCTATTGAACATAAAAGGGCATTCTTGATAGATAGAGAAACAACTCTCTCCAAAGCTAATGAAGCTAAGATAGTGATTGTTGTTGTATAGCCCGCTGATTTACGCTGACTGCGTAACGCTGATTGGCTCTGATTTTTTAAGAGATGGAATAAGTTCTAAAGATTAAAGCATTGATACTGCAAAAAAAGGAATAGCCCGCTGATTTACGCTGACTGCGTAACGCTGATTGGCTCTGATTTTTTAAGAGATGGAATAAGTTCTAAAGATTAAAGCATTGATACTGCAAAAAAGGAATAGCCCGCTGATCTTCGCTGACTACGTAACGCTGATTAGCTCGGATTTTTTAAGAGATGGAATAGAGTTTTAAAGATTAGAAGCCAAAATTTTAATCAACAAAATCTTTGGGCCATCTTTTTTCAAACTAAAGGATCAGAATGGATGATTATAAATATTCTGAAATAACAGGGCAAATCATTAAAGCGTTTTATACGGTATATAACACTCTTGGTTATGGATTTCTTGAGAAGGTCTATGAGAATGCTTTATTCATTGAGCTAAATAATTTGGGCTTATCAGTAATTCAGCAAGCGCCCATTAAAGTATATTATAGCGGTCAACAAATTGGCGAATACTATGCGGATCTCTTGGTTGAGGAAAAAGTGATTGTTGAACTAAAGTCTGTAGAGGTTCTTACTGACGATCATTATGCACAATTATTAAACTATTTAAAAGCAACAGAGATTGAGATCGGACTTCTTCTTAATTTCGGTGCAACAAAACCAGAAATAAAGAGAAAGGTTTTCGATAAAGCAAAATCAATAAATCATAATCATTAAAAAATCTATGTCAATCGCATGATGCAGTCAACAAAAATCAGCGGGTTATTTCATGAATAATAATGCTAAAATAATGATGGTTGCAGGTGAAGCCTCTGGCGATATTCATTGTGCTAGGCTTGCATTAAAGCTAAAAGAGATCTGCCCATCAATAAGCATATTTGGCATGGGCGGAAAACTCATGGCACAGGCGGGAGTTGACATCAAATATGATATATCTGATCTTGCAGTAATGGGTATAACGGAGGTTTTAGGCAGACTCCCAGTCATATTAAATAGATTAAAGGACTTGAAAAGGCTTATTATAGATCAAAAACCAGATGCTATAGTTCTCGTTGATTTTCCTGATTTCAACATGCGTCTGCTTCCGTTCATCTATAAATATGAGACCCCCGTTATATATTATATCCCGCCAAAAGCATGGGCTTGGCGAAGAAAAAGGGCTGATGTTATCGCAAAATATACTTCTGCTGTTGCGTCAATATTCCCATTTGAGGCGGAAGTTTATCGTCAGGCGGGTGCAAATGTCCATTATGTCGGTCATCCATTGCTTGATATTGTTAAGCCATCCATAAGCAAGGAAGAGGCATATATGAAATTTGGGCTTGATCCTAATAGAACTATTATAGGACTTATGCCCGGCAGTAGAAGGAAAGAGATCAATAAGCTTTTGTCGGTAATGCTGGAATCCGCAAAGATAATAAAATCAAAATTTCCAAATTGTCAGTTTATTTTACCAGTAGCGCAAACAATATCAAGAAACATGCTTCCTGATATGCAAGACCCGCCTGTCCAGATAATTGATAGTCTAGATGTCTATGATATGATGAATATAACGGATTTAATTATTATGGCCTCTGGAACAGCGACACTTGAGGCAACGTTTATGCTTGCTCCAATGATTGTGATTTATAAGGTCTCGGGGATCTCATGGGCGGTGATGAGCAGAATGGTTAATCCTAACATCAAATCGACAACCTTACCAAATATCATAGCTGATGAAATGATTGTTCCTGAGCTACTTCAAGATAAGGCAAATCCAAATAATATATCACAAATAGCGATAAAAATGCTGAGTAACTATCAGGAACTAGAAAAGCAGAGAGATGCACTTCGTAAAGTTCGTGAGAAAATGGGCGAAGCAGGTGCAGTTGAGAGGGTAGCAAAATTAGTATTGGGATTTATAAATCTCTCTACATCTTTGTAGATAATATTTGAAATCATTATAGGATACTTCTGGTGGAATATGATGATCCATGCCCGTTATGTATCCGCCATGCTTGAACATAAACGGCAGTTTTGATTCTAGTTCTTTATCAATGGCATCTTTCCCTTTGGCGATCTCACGCTTGTCAATTCCCCCCATGATACGAAATTTCGGAAAAGCCTTGCGTATCTCACGAATATCCATTCCTGCGGCGACCTCAAAAGGTAACATTCCATCAATACCAGCTTCAATAAATAAAGGGATCAGCTTTGTTACGTCACCATCGCTATCAACTGTTACCCATGATGCGCCCATCTGTTTATAAAAATCAACCATTTCTTTGTAATATGGAAGCATAAACTCACGAATAAAAGCAGGTGAAATTAAGGGACCATTTTTATATGACATATCCTCCCACATGAAAATAAAATCATATTTTACATCTTTTAATGCCTTTTCATATAGGTTTTTGAGAAAATAGACATGATACCTGCAGATCTCATGAACTAATTCTGGCTGTTCAACATAGGCTATCAAAAGCCCTTCCAAACCCATTAGTTCACGAAGCCAACCAAAAAAACCATTTTCTCCACCACCAAGACATAATATATATGGGAAATTATCAGCATCTTTTGCCCATTGATCCCAATTATCAGGATAGCGCCCCGGTGTTTTTGGATCAAGACGCTCTTTTATAGCCTCAAAGTCATCCCTATTTGATACAGGATGTTTCAAAAACTGTGGTAATCTAGAACCTATTTTACTTTCTCGGCAGATGATTCCAGAACCTGTTTGGACAACTCGGCTTGTCTCATCTTCTTCTATTAGTTTCCATTCAAAAGCAGGAGTAATTCCGCAATTTATCGGAGGACGAAAATAATGGCTAATTCCGCAATCATCCCAAGGCTGTTTATCCGCAGGTAACCCTTCTTGTCGCCATCTAACGATCGTTTCCCACCAATAGCCCCACTCAAATTGGCATAGTTCATCAGGTTTTTCAAAATTCATCATTGCGCGAAAGGATTCTCGATGGTTCATGCGGTCTCCTGTCTCATTTTTATATGTTGATCATATAATCTTTCGTATGCTTTTTTTGCCCTATGATGATTAGGGTCGATATTTAAGGCAAACTTATACTCCCTTATGGCTATGTCAATCATATTAAGTTTTTCATAAATAAATCCTAGTGCAAAATGCGCAAAGGCATTTCTTGGCTCATTTTCAATTAATCTTTTGTATTCGGCTATTAGGTCGGCATAGCCATTAAATCTGGGGTCGTCAATAAATCCATATTTTTCAAAAAATTCACCATATTCACTGATTATAACGGACATATCATAGCCCTTTAATGATGCTCTACGCATTAATCCAATAATGCGCCTTGCCTCAATTATGCTCTTTTTGACGCAAGAGACTTCATCTAGCTGGTATCTGAAAAAATAATCACATTCTTCTTGAAATATATTGTCTGAAATATAATCATCACTGTTGATGCGTCTGGCAAGGTCATAGAAATTACGCTTGAAATAAGACTTTGCATCATCAACTGTTTCAAAAGTTTGTCCGATATGTTCGATGTCAATTAAAACGCTATATGCCTCGTTAACTTTTGTAAATATTTTAGAAGCCCATTCTTCATTGCCGGGATTTTTATCTGGATGATATTTGAGGGCAAGCCTTCTATATGCCCTTTTAATATCATTTTTTGAGGCATTATATTCTAATTCTAATATATCATAATATTCATCAAGAACCTGAGACATTATCTCCTCCGAACCATAATTCGATTTCCTTTTCTGCTTCTTTGCTGTTTTCAGAAGCATGAACGATATTGAAAATTGCTCTATGTGCAGAATTGGCATAATCCGCTGAATCTATGGAGAAATCGCCACGTATAGAGCCGGGCAATGCAAATATAGGATTTGTATCACCGATTAATTTTCTGACTACCTCCGCAGCATGATTGCCAGCTAATATCATTATTACTACTGGTCCCATAGACATATAATCAATCAACCATTGCCTAACCATCTTACCAAGCTCAAGCGTGTCGTCAGTTCCCATATCTTTGACAATGTCTTTATCATATTTTTTGTATGTATTTGACATTTTAGTCCCAACTGAACGAAGCCAATCTTCATTATTTGGATATAGATTAGCTACAACTTCTGGTTTTGCTTTGATCATTTTAAGGGCTTCTATTTTCAATCCTGCATTTTCAAATCTTGATATAATTTCTCCTATTAATCCTCTTTGAATCGCATCGGGCTTTATCATTGCAAATGTCTTTTCCAAATTTAATACTCCTTATAAAATGCCCAAAAACTCAATAAAAAAGCGAGACAAAGTGCATTATAGCACTTGATTTGATATATGTCAAAGGAAAATTGAGCTTGTCAAACTCGATCGACACCTAACCTGCATTTTTGTCCGATAACAGATGATTTTATAGCCTTAAAAGCCATTTCCATACTACCAAGATTGTTTTTTCCTGAAAATCCCGGTTCTTCCCCTGTATTAATATAATCAATCATCTTTTCAAGTATAATCTTGTTAAGGACAGGCAGATTAAGATCGCTTATATCTTTTTCATCATCCCATTTTACAGGGATTTTTTCCCCATTAAGATATAAGATGTCATTTATAACAGATAATATACCTTTATCTCCCTCAATCCGCCAATTGCATGTCCAATTGGTTGTATCTGCAGAAGAAGCTATCCCTCTAAAGCAAACCCGACAACCATCAGACATCTCAAATACAGCATAAGAGAATTTCATCCCTTCTGTCTCTATCCAATGTGTATTCCAACACTCAGCCCATACATTTATTGCATCTTGATCCAAGACCCATCTTATATAATCAAAAAAATGTATTGCACCTTGAACCAAAAGTGGATAAGGTTGTGGATAGCTTCCTGAATAGCCTTTTTTAGGGAAGAAAGCGTCCTGATGTATATACCCGACCTTTCCTAAAATGCCAGATTGTATTATTTCTCTAATTTTCATAATAACAGGATGAAAACGTAATTGTTGTGCCACAACCATCTTTAGATTACGTCTTTTTGCCTCTCTTACCATTTCTAAACCCGTTTCCCAAGAGTCACTCATTGGTTTGACAACAATTAGATGCTTGCCCCCTACAAATGCTTTCATTGCATTTGCATAATGATTTATTTGTGGAGTCGCATCAAGGACAATGTCTGCCTCAATATCAAACCATTCTTTATCTGGATTCGTAAAACAGCGATCTGAGGAAATACCATAAAATTCTTTTGCATCGTTGAGTTTATTATTATCTATGTCAACTAGGCCTACGACTTCTATATCAGGCGTTGTTTTTAGTGCATGTCGCCAAGAAATCCCAAAACCACCTACACCTATTTGAATAATTTTTATAGACATTATATCCCTCCAAAAATTGACTACCTCATATATATATCTATATGATTTGTCGATGGCTTTACCTTAACATAATATATTGAACTTACTGGTATAAGCATATAAAAGCCCATATTTTTTGGCAAAATTGCCTGAATATAGTCTGAGCCTACTTGCCTTATCATAACTTCTGTTCCAGTAATATCTTCCTCGTTTATGTGAACGTTAGCAGTTGTATGATCTTTTTTTATCAAATCCATAATCATACTTGTAATATTGTTATCAACCATTATATCTTGTTTTTTGGCACTAATATAATTGGTTTCTAAAATATCAGATCCTTTTTTCATATCCGATAATGCCCGTTCCAATGAAGCAGACCAGTCATCCGTGTTAAACTTTCCTACTAAGGCGGATATATTTTTAGTTATCTGTTCTATTTCTTTCATATGCTTATTTATCTCATCTAAGTATTCGGCTAGTTCCTCTTTTAAGCCGTTCTCATTTTCTAACCATAATGTCGCAAGGTTTGTATAGCCCCATATGGCAGATAAAGGGGAACTAATATCATGTATAAAAGTTTTTATACTCTCTTGTAACATAGATAATTCATCAATTTGATTTTCTTCTGCTGGATAATTATTTTTCATAATTTATCTCCATTTCATTGAGTCTGCCATATCATCAACAGCCCTTGCATCTATTCCATAGGTTGCCAAATCATTACTTACAGATATTGCAGAGACCGCTTGGCTATAAACAACAGAACATCTAATTTGATCTTCCTCACATTTTGAATATATCCATTCTCTAAGGAAACCTGCGTGCATTGCATCTCCTGCGCCTATTGTAGAATAGACTTTTTCAATTTTCGGTGCAGGAAAGAAAATGGAATCGTTAAAGAGGGCATCGCTATCTGGCATTTTTTTATCCCATACCCAACATCCGTCTTTATTATGAACAATTAACGTGCAGTTTAATGCCTTCCCATCTAATTCTTTCCATGTGTCAATAGCCTCAAAAAATTCATCTTTATTCATAAAGATAAATCTAGGAGGCCTATTCGCAATAAGACAATCATGTAGATAATATCCACGAACATCTATGGATACTTGGCAATCATCACGGGTAAGATCGAGTATTTTTGCATAGAAATTATGAGGCGTCAACAAATTATCGGAACTCTCCCATAAAGGAGGCGCCCCAGCTATGATAATCATATCCGCTTCATTTATAAAACTAGCAAGCCTTGCCAGAACAGCCTTTGCTGATTCTTGCGACCATACCATACGAGGACTAAAATTCAAGCTTGTTCCAGCATCTTCAAGCACAATTTCTATACAACGTCTTGTTGTCTGCATATTGCCTGTCTCAGCAAGTTCATCGACAACTTCAAAATGTGGCTTAATTTTGGTTAAATTCTCTATTTGGAGACATTGAGTATATATCCCTGTTGGTGTTGAAGGAACTATACCCGAGTTTCCAAAATTCAAATTTCTCATTAGGGCTTTTGGTGGCGGTAGAAATGTAACAAGCTCAAATTCTGCTTGAATATTGTCTGGCAAAAGCCTATCAATGACACGTGCTACGTTTGTAGCTTTCCCTCCTGCATAAACAGCCCTAATTTGTGGACGTTGTTTTGCCTCATGATTTGTATCTAACAATGAAACGAGACCATTTTGGGCGTTATAGTCAGTATATCCGTCTTTTTTATGCCTTTTTATTTGCCATATTTCATCGGCAGTAGGGGCAAATTCGAGTATTTTGACCTTTTTAATTGACATATACAATACCTATTTATTGATGAAAATCCCATACACAGTTTATACATCCATTACACAATCTTTTATCTTGATCTGTCTCCATTATCAACCCAAATTCCTTAGCCCATACATTAAGCTCAGTAGGGCAAATAACACCTGATATTTTCGATGCAAGACTTTCTCTGCCTGATTTCTTGATAATCTCAAGCCAAGGGCATTTATGAATAAATAATCTTATCTGCTTATCATCGATCAAGTTAAACTCATAATCGTATTCTTCTATATCAAATCTTGCCCCAAGTGCCTTTCTGAAGTTTGATATGCCATTGCCATCAATTGAAAGAAGTTCCCTAATTTTTCTTGCTTGTATTTTTGGAAGGATGCTCCATACCTCTTTATCGAGCATTAAGGCTTCGTCAAATGAGAATATTTTTTCTGCCATCATGAACCAAAGCCCGTCAACCGCAAAAAATGAACGTTTGAAATACTCGGTTTTTATTTTTTCATCCATAATAACCTCAATTACTAAGTTTGTGAATAATGATTGGTTGGTTAAATACGAACAAATTCATATATCGTATCATACGCAAATTTCAATTCTTCAATAGTGCAGTGATTCTGTATAAAATGCGTTGTGCAATATAATAAATTGCCATCTTTGAAAAGACTAAGGACTCTCTCGATCTCTTTTTTCAAGAAGTCCAGCTTTCCGAATCCAATTGTTGATTGAACATCAAGCCCACCCATAATAACGAAAGTATCTTTATATTTTTCCAAATATTCATAAAGGTTCATACCTGCGGATTCCTGATATGGATGCACGACATCATAACCTAACTTGATAACTCCATCAATTACAGATGCGAAATTGCCATCACAATGAAGGCTTAGAAAAGCGCCCCTTCTCTTAACTTCGTCGCATGTTATCTTATGATAAGGATATATAAGATTCCACCAGACTTTTGGGCTAAACATCAAGCCCTTTTGCGAACCCCAATCATCTGATATATGAACCATGTCAACACCAAGATCGATGCAGTTATTGGCAAATGCCTTATTCCATTGTGCTTGGCGTTCATAAACTCTATGGAGATCATCCTCATACATGAGTAAATAACTAAGGTGATTTTCAATGCCAAAAACACCATTAAGGCACTCGAATATACCCGGAGTTTGAACATATACAAATTTTCCTCTATCCTCTTTATGGTGCTTTATCTGATCGCTAATTGACTTATAGTCATCAAGTTTATTTGGGTCTAGTAACGGTATCTCCATTAAATCCGCAGGTTCGATAGGTCTGCCTTTATTAATGCGCAGTTCGTTGAGCATTTCACCAGAATAAGGTCCCGGACCTCCGAAGATATGAGCAAAATCAAACTCATAATGATCTTCAAAATTTGCCACTGAGCCGAATTCCTTATTTATTATATCTCCTAAATTTGCACTAACCCATCCATAGATGGGTATGCGATCGGGTTTTTCGTGGTTTATAACTTTTATAACTCTTTCTCTTGGTGTCATTAAGTTCTCCTAAGTTTTTAATTTATAATATGCGAAGGCTATTTATTTCTTGTTGAGTCAAATACCTGTATTTTCCGGGTTTTAGATCGCCTAGAACTATTGAACCGATTTGTATGCGTCTTAACCATAAAACATTGTAACCAATTGCGTTGATCATTCTTTTGATCTGGCGCTTTCTGCCTTCATGTATAGTGATTTTTAGACAAGTTATGTCTTTATTACTTTGAATAATTTGGTTATTTTCTATCTCAACAATGG